>Ga0247609_10001702_pt1 | contig 25209 bp, 5 predicted proteins | sample 172DNAGHGlowgp2_FD_193487 | JGI IMG/M metagenome (GOLD analysis project Ga0247609, IMG submission 193487) | Sheep rumen microbial communities from Palmerston North, Manawatu-Wanganui, New Zealand - 1728 DNA GHGlow gp2 | ecosystem: Host-associated > Mammals > Digestive system > Stomach > Rumen ...
TGTCTCTTAATGTATTGTACAACACATTTATAAATAACCTGCGACTATGTCAGACAGACAGGAAAAGGTGCTCGCGTATCTCAAAGAGCACAACATACCGTTCACTTGCTACGAGCATCCAGAGGGCAAAACCATCGAGGAAGCGAAGCGTTGGTGGCGCGACGATGGTTCCGTACACTGCAAGAACATCTTCATGCGCAACCACAAAGGCAATCAGCACTACCTCATCTGCTTCCATTGCGACCACGACCTCGACATACACGACCTCGAGGCACGCCTGAAGGCTGCTCTCCAAGCACAGGGAAAGCCATCGTGCGGCAAGCTGTCGTTCGCTTCGCCAGAAAGGATGATGAAGTACTTAGGGCTCGAACCGGGCAGCGTCTCGCCGTTTGGCCTTATCAACGACGAGGAGCATCATGTCCACTTGTTCCTAGATGCCGCTCTCCTCGACGACCACAATTATCGTCAGCCCGAGCACAAGACGCTCTCCTTTCACCCTAACGACTGTCGCGGCACAGTAGTCATCGCCCTCGAAGACTTCGAGCGTTACCTCAGGGAACTCGGCAACACATACGAGTTCATTCGGCTTTACTGACCGCAGAGAAACAAAAAGAAGTCCCACCCTTTCGGATGGGACTTCTTTTTATATTAGCGTGTCTTGCTTTACTTAAGAACCTTCTTGCCGCCCACGATGTTGATGCCCTTCTGCATCTTGCTGAGGCGCTGGCCTGCAAGGTTGTAGATAGCGTCGTTCGTTTCTGCTACGACCTTGTTGATGCCAGTCTCGTAGTCTTCCTGAGTGAAGAAGAAGGCAGGAGCTGTAGCACCTTCAATGGTGAGGTATGCATGGCCTGCGGGTACAGTGATAGGATCTTCTGCAACCACTTCGAAGAAGCCAACAGTTTCCTGCTCCTGCAGAACGTAGCTGCCAACAGGAGCAGCAGTGTCTTCAAGCACACCAGTCAACAGATTAACTTCAGGAACAACCTCCACGAGGTCGGGATGTGTGTAAACCTTGTACTCGCCAGGAGCACCCATCAGGAGCACGCCTACTTCTGCGGGAATTGAAGAGGTGAGCGTGTCAACAGTGAGGACACGGCCTTCAGCGCCTGTGATGGCACCTGCAATGGCGAACTGCTCTGCACCGGAAAGGACGCACTTCTCTGCGCCACAGAAGGTAGCGAGACCAGTCTCGCCGATGGTAATGGTCTTGCCTGTCTCGTTGAGCTTGATGTAAGTAACATCAATGGTCTTGATGCGAGCCTGCTTGGGCCTGAGAGTCTTCGTGTTGTAGAGGTTGTTCAGGATAACCTTGTTCTGCATGCCAGCCCAAGTAACGTTCAAGCTGTCCTCGCTGTATGCTGCCTCTGCACCGAACTGGTCAACCCATACACTGCGATTGTCTTGGTCGCCAGTAATGGTGAAGACAATCTGAGAGATTGCATAGCCATCAACGACGCTAAGTTCAACGTTGCTGTATTCGATGTCGTTTGAAGCATTACCATAGACCTTGATATGCTGACTATTGCCATAAGCGTTGGTGAATGTCAGGGTGAGCACATCATCGCGAGTTGCAGAGAAACCTGCACCGCCGCCGCTGGCGCCCTGACCCAGGATATCTTCGTCGGTATATTTGAATGTAGCTTGTGCATAGCCATCCTTTGTAACTGTGAGTGTGAAGCTCTTGCTGTCGGGCAGGAAGTTGTCACTCTCTGCTACGTTAGCGGTGATGACTGTAACGCCTCTGCCAACGAGTGTGATGACGCCGGCTTCGTCGATAGTAGCAACGGCTTCGTCGGAACTCTCGTAGGTAACAACACCATCGGAGTTGGTTGTGAAGACTGCAGTCGGCGTGCCATATAAGTCTACTGTTTCTTCCTCTACGCTCCAAGAAGACTCGGGCATTTGCTTGTTGGTAACGAGCTCGAACTCGTCGGCTGTACGGGGAGCGATCTCCCAGTAACCAAACCATACTGCAACACCTGTCACGTTGTAGGTCTGGCCTTCAACAAGTGTGGGATAATCCGAAATCTTGAATGTATTGTAAGGAGTAATCACGTTGTCGTCTTCGTCAACGAACTTGCCGTCGCTATAGGTAACACCTTCAAGGCGGATAAGGTTGCCCTGCTGGTTGATAACGTCTGTAGCAAGATCTGAGACAACGACAACTTGAGGAGCGATTTCTGTGCCGTTCGTAACAGTCACGCCTTCGGTAGTTGCGGCAAGGCCCATGATTTCGGGATAGGTGAAATCGTTCTTTTTGAAGTTAACCACGGTAACAGAAGCAGTGCCGTTGAGCACGTCGCCTACTGCAAAGCCATGATTCTTCTGATAGAGCACGATACCGTTAGTGCCGTCGGAGAGATAGACTTGATTGCCGTTGACACCTGTTACAGCCCAGTTGTTGATGCTTACGGGAACTGTTTGCTCTGTATCTGTGGCAGCGTCACAAAGAAGGGCGATAGAGGAGATAGCTTCGGAGAATGTGAAGGTGGCTTCGGCAACCTCACTGGCATTGTCGTCTTCGTCGTAAGCGATAGCCTTTACGGTGCAGGCCTCGCTAACAGTGAAGGGAGCCTCATAAAGCGTACTTGCCTCTGTGGGTTCTGTGCCGTCGGTTGTGTAGTAAATGGTGCAGCCTTCGCCGGCAGTAAGCGTCACGGTCTGTGGCTCTGCAAAGGTTCCGCCATCAGGAGTGATGACAGGCTTGGCGACGGTTACAACACCTCCAGCCTCAACGATGTCGTTGGCTGTGCGCGGAGCAATCTGCAGTTTGTCATACCACAGGACGATGCCTGTTACGTCATAAGTCTTGCCATCTTCTGGGGTGAAGCCTGTGCTGAAGCCGTCATAGAATGCGATGGTAGCGCCACTGGCATCGGTGAAGACTTGGTTGGTTGCACTGTAGGTGAGGTCTTCGAGCACAACGACGCAGCCCTGCTTTGTGTTGTCGAGATTAGCGATGGTAGATGCGACAGGTGCTGCTTCTTCGCCTGCGGTGACTGTCACGCCTTCGGTAGTGGCAGTGAGGCCTGTTATCTCTGGTGCGCCTTTAAAGGTTGTCAGGTTGATTGTGGCAGAACCTGTGATGTGGTCGCCAACGTTGAAGCCGTGGTTGCTCTGGTAGAGGAGGATACCGTTGTTGCCATCTGTGAAGAGGATGTTGACGTTGTTCTTGCCTCTCAGACCTGTAACAACCCAGTCGTTGAAGTTGACGAGGACTTGTTCTGTGCCCGATGCCGGTGTTGCTGCACAGAGTTCAGCAATGGTTTCGATGGCATCAGCGGGATTGGTGAAGGTGAACTCGGCGGAAGCGATGGCGCTGGCGTTATCGTCTGCGTCGTAAGCGATGGCCTTGACTATGCAGTTCTCGCTAACGGTGAAGGGAGCGGTGTACTCTGTGCTTTCACTTGTGGGCTCAGCACCATCGGTTGTGTAGTAGATGGTGCAGCCTGCGTCGGCAGTGATGGTCACTTCCTGAGGCTCGGTGAATGTTCCGCCGTTGGGAGTGATGACGGGCTTAGCAACCGTTACAGTGCTGCCGCCGCCGGGAGCAAAGAACTGGATGGAAGCGATGTCCAAGCCGCCGTTGTTTTTGGTGGTGTTGGTGAGGTTGATGGTCAGCCTGTAGTACGCATCAACAGGCCACTCTGTGAGGGATTCGGCGGTGGGCACGAACTCTTCGCTGCCTGCTTCGCCCGTCGCAATCTCAGGCGTGAGAACAACCTCGTCGATAATGTCGGCATAGTTCACGTCGCTTGCTATGGTCAGGGTCAGGCTATTGACAGTGACTGCTGAGCGGCTGGTGCCAAAGTGGTTGAGGACAACACGGTCGATGGCACTGCCCATCGGGGTCTTGGCCGTGATAGTGCGATCTACGTTTTTGATCTCTTTGCCACCGATGCGCCAGCGGTCGGTTATGTCGTTGCTGACCTTCTGGTTGCCCGGTGCATTCCACGTCATGCCGTCGTGTTCGTCGTCGAAGTACTGAGTGTAGTTCGTGTGGTTAGTGCCTTCTGCAGACACTGTCCAGAGCGTGTAGAACGGCTCGTCTTGTGCCCAGACATTGCTTCCTACGAAGAGGAGGAGCATGGTGAGCAAGGATAATAGTGTAGTTCTTTTCATAGGGTTTTTGTGTTTTAAGTTGATTGATTTATATTATTTGCGCAAATATACTATTATTTATAATACGCGCGCGCTTTTCCCGCAAAAAAAATCTGAAAAGGTCGAAAGTTTGAACGAAAAGGTTTAACTTTGCAACCGAAAACACAAAACGATATGAGCGAAAATGTTCTTTTCATGACTCTCTTCGGGTCTGCTTTGGTGCACTTTGTAATTACTGCCGTGATGGGTCTTTTTGCACGTCACAGGGTGCAGTATCTTTGTCTGGCTTGGGTGAACGGCATCTTCTGCTGCACGTTGTTCGGAGCCTCGTGTTTCAGTCACGCCATTGCTGAGGGCGAGCCGGGGATTCTGCATCCGGCTATGCTGCTGGCGGTGCTCTGTGCCTGCTATTTGCAGAGTATTTACCCACTTAACATCTCTATGCCGGGCTTCCTGCAGTGGGAGCGCATGTGGCGCTATGCAAGCCCCATTCTGGTGCTGTTGGCCATTTATATCGGAGCGGCGCTCTTGGGCAGCCGTATCGTTTATATCTATTCGGCGGAAGAGCTGGTGAAGAATATTCTGAGCAGCGACATCCTGATGCGACTCTGTGCACTCGTTCTGAGCATTTACTACATCGTGAACATCTTCCTTTTGCCGCACCGCTTGGTCCGCCACGCGAACGTGCCGCGATACCTGCTGGGCTACTGCATCGCTTTGGGGGTTTCGGTGGTCTTTTATACATGTGTTGCCATCTACTACAATACGGCGCTGCTTGCTATCTACGTCGGGCTTTTCACCGCACTGAACCTCTATTTGATGTTCCGCACGCTGGAGACGCTCGCCTTGCAGCTGCCGCGCCCCGTCATCAGCGAAGTGGCGGATGTGCCCGAGGAGAGCAAGGAGAAGGAGTTGGAGGACTTCAACGAGGCAAACCTGCATCGGTTCCAGCGCATCAATTTCTGGATGCAGAACCATCGGGAAGAGTGGAAGGACAGTACGTTCGGACGCGACCGCCTCTGCCAGGAGGTGGGCCTGAACCGCCATCTCGTCCTGCAGAGCGTCAGGAGCCAGGGCTTCAACAATGTGCACGACTACATCAGCTCGTTCCGTGTGGCCGAGCTGAAGCACATGATTGCGCGGGGCGAGGTGAAGACCTTGAACGACACGCTCGGCGCTGGCTTCGGCACGACCCAGACCGTCCGTGCCTGCTTCCTTAAAGTCGAGGGTATTACGCTCGACGAATTTCTGAATTCTACAGAGCAAGCTGACTGACCCCGCACAGGGGGGTAAAAAACGCCGCGTGCGGGGATGGGCATCCCCGCGTGCGGCGTTGGCAATTTCCGCGTGCGGCGTTTGAAACGCCGCCTGCGGGGATGAAAAAAGCCTCCCGCGGAAAAACCGCAGGAGGCTTGATGATTTAGCTGATTGTCAGCTTCGGATTATTGTTCCTGGCTAGCCATGATGGTCAGGATGTTCGTGACGTCGGCAATATCCACTGTGCCATCGCCATTGACGTCGGCCTTTGTCTCGTAGCCATTGCGTGCCATGAGGGTCAAGACGTACGTCACGTCGGCAATGTCGACAACGCCGTCACTGTTTGCATCGCCATCACCACCTGTGCCGATTGCGTTACCCGGAGTAACAACGAGCTTGTTCTCGTAGGGGATAGCGTAGCGGCTGAAGGTCTCTGTGCCACCGGAAGCGACGTAGAGGTTGCCTGCCCAGTCGAATGCAAAGCTTGCGATGCTGGTCTCGCCAACATTGATGGTCTTCTTCGGGTTGAGGAAGATTCTGCCGTTCTCCATGGGAACGTAGTTGGTCTCGTAGAGCACAATCGTGCTGTTGCCAGTCGGGATAGCAATGTAGTTGCCGTCGGCTGTGACAGTCATTCTGCCGCCACCGAACTGAGCGCTGATGTTACTGTAGTCCTCGTTGCCCTCAGCATCGAAGTGCTTGATGCCAGGAGCTGTCTCGGACGGAGTAGCACGCTGGATGAACCAGAGGCCGCCCTGACCGTCGGCACAGATACCTGCCTGATACGGAGTAGCAACATAAGCACCATCGAGAGCAGCGATGTAGCCAGAAGGAGCCGAGAAGTTGTACTGCTTGGAAACGCCCAAGTCGTAGAAAGCACAGTTGAAGTCGGTTACGTTGAGTGCACCATTGCTGCGCTGACCGCCCAGGAGGTAGAGCTTCAGGTCGTCGCCCTTGCCCTCGGCAGCCATACCGACAGCCATACGGCTCTGCTCCTCGTCGCCAACGTAGGTGATACCAGTAGCCTCGTCGAGCTCGCCGCCCGTGAAGACAGGCTTCCAAGGCTCGTTGAGGTCCTCGGGATTGATCTCCCAGATGGGGCTGGCGCTTGTAGCACCGGCACGAGCCACGAAGAGACGACCGTCCTTAGAGAAGCAGAGGTCTTGCAGGTCGAGTGTGTAGCCGTCCACAATAGCGAGAGGTGTCTCGCCCTGAATGTCGAGACCGCCGTAGAAGCCGGGAGTACCGTCTTCAGCGTTGATGGGCTCGAAGTTCTGGTCGAATGCGAAGAGAGCACCAACCTTGTCGGCACTGTGGTAGCCTACGAAGCCATTGTTGTTGTAAACATCAATCCAAGACTCAGCCAAGAGAACCTGACCGAAGCCCTTGCTTGCAGGATTGTTGTTGATGGCCATACCGTAGGGGCCCCAAACCTTGTAGCTGCCAACCTTGACAACGTCGAGCGTGCCCTTGCCTGTAACAGCAACCTCATAAGAGAGAGCCGTCGGATCGTCGCCAAGTGCGCTTGCAGGAACCTCTACGCGGTATGAACCTGCCGTGAACTCACCTTCGACTGCCTGAGTGTAACCATTGCTGAAGCGTACCTCTACAGCCTCAGCCTCAGCATTGAGGTTGAAGGTTACGACAACCTTCTCACCCATATACGTGGCCTCCAGATTGTATGCGTAAGCATTGAGCTGTGGGTTGGGCTTATCGTTGGTGTACTGACCGCCGTAGTAGTAAACAGCATCGCCACCGAACAGATGAGGAGCAGCCTCAGTGCCAAGCGTCTGGAACCAGTAAGGATCGTCGCCGCTCTGGCCGTTCAACTTCCAAGTAATCTCACCGCTTGCCAACTGCTCGGGAGTAACGAGTGTGCCTTGCTGGCCGCGGAAGAACTGAGAAACAAAGACATTCGTTGCGTTGGCGCCAGCACCACGGGCAATAGTCTGAGAGTTGTCGCCTTCTGCACCGACATTGGTGTACTCAGACATGATGAGCGTGTTGTTGATCTTCAGGGAAGCATCTGCCCAACCTGCAACACCACCTACATACCAGAAGGGGCCAACGCCTTCTTCCGCGCCGTCACCAATCAGGTGAGTCTTGACGAGACAGTTGCTGATCACACTGTTTGCACTGCCATTGCGTCCGATGACACCACCGGAAGAAGTGTCGCCAGAGAGGTTGGGAGCAAGGTGGAAGGCAACAGCAATCTCAACGTTATCAATCGTTGACTTACCGGACATCCAGCGTGTGATAGGACCAGAGAACTGATGGCTTGTGAACATCTCACCAGTCAGCTTCAGGTTCTTGACGGTAGCGTTCTGCAGCTCGTAGAACAGCGTTGCAGGCTCTGCATAGCCGTCCGACGGGATGCGAGCGTCGTCGATATAAACGTTTTCAAGTGCGTGGCCCTGACCGTCGAGCTCGCCGGCAAAGATGTGCACAGCGTTCTCGCCTCTGTTGTGACCGATAGGCAGCATTGCTACGCCAGCCATATCGACATCGGCAATGAGCTTACCCTTAGCGTACTTGTCCTTCTCACTTGCAATAGCACGATAAGCAGCGAACTGCTTCGGGTTGCCAATGAGGTAGTAGCCGTCCTCGTCCTGCTCTGGCATAATGGCTGCAACAACTGCAGCTGCTGCTTCATCAAGTTGGGGATTAAGGGCTTCTTCCGTACTGTATGTGCCGTCATCGAATGCAGCGTATATTTCCTCAGTTGCGTTATAGAGAACTTCAGTCTCGTCGGGGCTGAAGATCTGCTCGCCAGTATCGAAATAGTCGCCAGCGTCGTCCTTCTCAACCAAATCGAGGTTGAACGCCTCGAACAAGCTCAGCATTTCTGCGTAGTCGTAGAGTGATACATAAGCCTGCTTGCCGTCGTAGATTGCCTGGAAGAGATCGGAGAACTCCTTGACAAGGGCAGCCTTAGCCTCAACGCCCTCTGTCTCCTCTACCTGGTCAACAAGACCCTGAAGCTGGTCTCTCAACTCAGCAGGGAAGTTCGGGCCGATGGTACGGTTATCTGCGTAAGTTACATCGGTATTATAAATATCGACGCCAGTATTGAAGTCGATGATGGTCTGAGCACGTTCAACCATGTTCTCGAGAACAAGGTCGAGAGCGCTGTTGGTCTGTCCTTCGTCGTCACCACAGTAGGTCACATTGAGACCACTCCAGCCAGTCCAGTCGTTGCTGTAGTGTGTGCCTGGGTTCTTGATACCGATAGTGAGCTTGCCGTCCTCGCCAACCTTTGCGATGGTGTAAACCTTGTAACGGTCTGCCTTTGCAGCAATTGCCATACCGGTCTCGCCATGAACGACATAACCTACGATGCCGTCTTCGCCTTCTGTTGTGAAGTAGTCCTCATAGATTGGGAGGTCGTAAGATGTTGCGATTCCAAGGTTGCAGTTCTCGCCGTCCACTGCGTCTTCAACACTAACAGGATCCTCGATAACTGCGGGGAAGTAGTTGAAGATGCCGTTAGCATAGATACCGGAAGCGTAGTTGTAGCTGTAACGGCTGTTGCTGGGACGGAAGGCAGCGTGTGTGCCAATGAGGTAGTAACCGGGCTTCACACCCTCAACAGTCTGGTACTGGTCACCTGTTACGTCCCAAGCCTCAACGCCTACGATGGTCTGGCCGTCTTCTGTTTGTGTTGTGCCATAGCCTGTGCTGAAGCCGCCGTTCCAATTCTCCCTCTGCTTGCTGAAGTCGCCGTTAGGAATGAGCTTGCTGACGTCGTCGCCAGGAATGTAACCGCTGATGATTGCATCTTGCAGCCACTTCGTCACACGCTCTGTCTCAGCCTGGATTTCCTCGCCAGTCGCAGTGTGAACGTCGATGATGTACTCGTAAGTACCGAGAGGATTGTCATCACTGGGCTCCTCAACATCTGTCAGATATGCCTCAAGAGCGTCGCGAAGATCGCCTTCGAAGCCTGCATTCTCTTCGAGGAATGTCTTCACTCTTTCGCACTCGTTGATGTAAGCCTGATAGATGGCAGCGTTCTCCATAGCGGCAGCCTTCGCTGTTTCGATAGCTGTGATTGCTTCGGCATAAGCCTCGAGAGACTCAACGTCGTCGAGTGCCTCAACTGCTGCGCTCCATGCATCAAGCAGAGACTGAGTAGCGATGACACCGTCGATTGCTTCCTGTTCGTCATGCTGTACAGCAGCGACTACATCGGAAAGCTCCGAGTCTGGAATTGAGAAGTACTGGCCTGCGCCATAAACAACGACGCCGTGATTGTCGAACGGATAAGGATGAGCGTCCTCTTCGAGCGTCTGATACCATACAGGCTCAGCGAACTGCTTGCCGTTCAGGTTGTAGCAAAGAGTACCGTTGGCAACCTCTTCCAGCGGCAGAGTAATCGTCTTGCGATCTGCTGCCGTGGGATTGTAGTGCTGCTGCTTGCTTTGGTCAACGCCTTCAATGTCTGCTTCGTAGCAGTTGACGACCTTTGCAGAGCCACGGGTGAAGGAGTCGCTTGAGTAAATGGCTGAAGCCTGCATCTTGCAAGTACTCCAACAATTGGTCACTACAGAGCCTGCGCCCGAGAAGCCGCAGATAGCGCCTGACTCGACACCGCTTGTGATTTCGCCTGATACCCAGCAGTTGGTGATTATCATGTTCATAGAACCACCCGAGCAGACACCTACGATACCCGCTGCATTACGAGTTCCAACACCAACCTTACCTTCGAAGCCGACACCCGTGACGTAGATTGTGCCGCTGCCACTGGTAGTACCAATTACACCAGCATAGTTAGCAGCAAACAGTTCGCAGGTTTCGTCGAGGTAGACGTTCTTGACAACTGCGCCATCACCGACGGCACCAATCAAACCAATGTTGATTGCACCGGGCTTGTTGATAACGAAGTTGCTGATTTTGTGACCTTGGCCATCGAATGTGCCGACATAGATTGACGGAGGAGTAAAGCGATCCATGTGGCCAGCCATGTCGATGTCTTCCGTCAGCTTTGCGCTGGCATCGGTGTGTGCCGAAGCATAGACGCTCCACCATGCAAGTTCTGCGCCATTGCTGATTTCGTACCAGCCGTCAACGGGAGTGATAAAGTTCTCGTCCATCTGTCCGCAGTTTTTGCACCAACCGTCCTCATATTCGTGAGGAGGAATGTTGCCTGAGCCTGAAGCGCTGTTGGAGTAAGCGACATCAGTGCCGATAGGTGTGCCGTCGCAAGAATAGTTTGCTGCAACGGAATAGACGAGTGCGCCTTCCTTAGCGATTGGCATAGGCTCGGGGTCTGTGCCGATCAGCTGATAGAAGCGCTCTAAGCCGTTCTGCTTGCTGTTCAGGAAGAATGCAAGCTCACCGTTTGCGATGCCTTCTGCATTCTCGTAGTGTGTCACGCCTTCATCGGTGAGGTCTGTTACGTCGGGACCTTCAATGGTATTCACGACATAACAGTTCTCTTTGACACCGTTACCCGGCATACGGGTGAAGTGCTGTGAGTTCTCGATGTTACCGCTACCGCCTGCACCGATGAGGTTGCCGAGGAATGCGCAGTTCTTGAAGTAGGTCTTCGTTGCTGCCCAACCGGAAAAGCCACCGATACGCACGCATCCTGCGTTGGTTGACGGGTCGCGCGGTGTGGTGAAGTCACCGGCATAGATACAGTTCTCGACGGTTTTTTCCACTCCGCCCATCCAGCCGAACATACCGCCAGAGCTGTTATCGCCGTCAAGGTCGGAATTGATGTCGATGTCGGAATAGACGTTGCGCACTAAAGCCATGCAGGCACGCCCTGCAATGGAGCCGGTGTTCTGTCCGGTTGTGCCGATGGTGCCGTGCAAGATGAGGTTCTCGACGTTACCCCACATGACGGGGAACAAGCCGCCGCGTCCGGGTATCTCGCTCATTTCAAGTGTCAACGTGTGTCCGTCGCCATTGAAGTTACCGCGAACGCCGACGTTATCATCGCCAGAATTGAAGAAGATGTACTGGCCGGGCTCTGCAATGTACTCGATGTCGGCTGCCATCTTCATGTTGAGGGAGAGACCGTTGCTGACGCGGTTCCAGCCTTCTGCCACGTCGAAGTCTTCCTTAGACTTCAAGAGGATTGCTCTGTCTGTCTGGTCGAACTTCGCCGGGTCGTCGAACTCGAAGTGGTGGAAGTTGAAGCATCCGCAAGCGGAGCAGACGCCGTACTTGTCGAAGCTGTGCTTTGCTGCCAGGTCGCTGCCGCTGTTGGAATAGGTGGCTGCTTCTTCCGTGAGGCCTGCGCAATCAGTGGCGACTGAAGCATAGACTCTGCCTGTTCCGAATGCTGCAGGAACGGGGAATGGGTCTGTGCCGATGGTCTGAACCCATGCGATCTTGCTCTGGTCGTTGTTCAGCTGATAGCAGATACGGCCGTCGGCGAGGTCTTCGTAGGCTACGACTGTGGTTGCGGGGTTAGCGCCGCCCCAATCCACTGTGACGTAGTTGTTGTAGCAAGCGCCACCGGGACGGTTTGCATAGGGATCTGCGTTGTAGGTCTCAAGGTCGATAGCTTTGATGTTTCCGTCGTTACGGCCGATGTTACGGCTGAGACCGTTGGAAATGTCGAATTTGCTGTCGTCGCTGACCACAAGGCAGTTCACGATGTTGGTGCGCTCTGCTGCCCAACCTACGACACCGCCGCAGTTTGTGTCGGGCGTGCTATCACCGTCAGGACCTGTGATGGCTATCTTCGCCAGACAGTTCTCGACAACTGTACCGAGGTTGGCATATGCAACGATACCGCCGTGTGTGGCGTCGTTGCCCACGGCGCTGATGATGTTCACGTCAGCGTAGCAACCGCGCACGATACCTTTGTTGCATGCCACGATACCGCCGGCGAACTTGGTGGCTGTCCTGATAGTACCAGTCACCTTCAGGTTCTGGATGACGGCATTGCTTCCGGTGTAGCGGAAGAGAGCTGCGTTCATCTCCTGCGGGTACATGTTAATCTTGATGGTGTGGCCTGCGCCTTCGAAAGTGCCTTGGTAGCGGTTTTCCGCTGTGCCAATCATGGTACCGTCGACGCCTCTGTCAATGTCGGCCGTGAGCACGGCATTGGCGTTGACTTGACCATCATTTACGAGCTGAGCAAACGCTTCGAGGTCTGCTGCAGAACCAATCTGATAGACGCCTCCCACATCGGAGAGTGCCCATGCAGCTGTGCAGACGACGCTCATCAGCGCTGTCAGACACAGATTCAGTAGTCTTTTTCTCATAAATTGATAAATTAGGTTAATAAATAAGGTTAATTAGTTTTTTTTTACTTGCTTTTCAGTGCATAATGTCGTACAAAGATAATAGTTTTTAACATTGACTCAAAACTTTTTTTTCTATTTTTTTCGTTTGGAAAAACAATTTGTTAAAATAATACAACTTAAAGTTAAAGTTTACAATGTCGTGCTTAAAAACAAGTAATGATAAAAGCAAAAGTTGAGAGGCGCGGCCAGAGGGGGTAAAAAACGCCGCGTGCGGGGATGGGCATCCCCGCGTGCGGCGTTGGCAATTTCCGCGTGCGGCGTTTGAAACGCCGCCTGCGGGGATGAAAAAAGCCTCCCGCGGAAAAACCGCAGGAGGCTTGATGATTTAGCTGATTGTCAGCTCAGGATTATTGTTCCTGGCTAGCCATGATGGTCAGGATGTTCGTAACGTCGGCAATATCCACTGTGCCATCACCATTGACGTCGGCCTTTGCCTCGTAGCCATTGCGTGCCATGAGGGTCAAGACGTACGTCACGTCGGCAATGTCGACAACGCCGTCACCGTTAGCATCACCATCACCACCTGTGCCGATTGCGTTACCCGGAGTAACAACGAGCTTGTTCTCGAATGGAAGAGCGTAGCGGCTGAAGGTCTCTGTGCCGCCGGAAGCGACGTAGAGGTTGCCTGCATAGTCGAATGCCAAGCTTGTGATGCTGCTCTCGGAAACATTGACGGTCATCTTCGGGCTGAGGAAGATCATGCCGTTAGCCATAGGAACGTAGTTGGTCTGATAGAGAACAATCTTGCCGCTGCCCATGGGGATAGCGAGATACTGACCGTCGGCCGTTGTAGCGATTCTGCCACCATTGGTAGATGTGCTGATGTCGCTGAAGTCTTCACCGCCTTCTGCAGTAAAGTGCTTGAGGGCAGGATGATCTGCAGAGTGCTGGTTAGAGATGAACCAGAGACCGCCCCGACCGTCCTCGTGAATGCCGGTATAACCCGGAGTATAGGCGTAAACACCGTCCAGAGGAGCAAAGTATGCTGAAGGAGCAGCAAAGTTGTACTGCTTGGAAACGCCCAAGTTGTAGATAGCACAGTTGTAGTCGGTAGTGTTGTTCTCGCCGTTGCTGCGCTGTCCGCCCAGAACATAGAGCTTCAGATCCTCACCTTCGCCTTCGACTGCAATGCTGACAGCCATACGGTTCTGTTCCTCGTCGCCAACGTAAGTGATACCGGTAGCCTCGTCGAGCTCGCCGCCAGTGAAGACGGGCGTCCAAGGCTCGTTGAGGTCGTCGGGATTGATCTCCCATACAGAGCTGTTGCTTGTACCGCTCTGGCGTGCCACGAAGAGACGACCGTCCTTAGTGAAGCGGAGGTCCTTCAGGTCGAGGCTGTTGCCGTCCACAATTTCGAGAGGAGTCTCGTCCTTGATAGCGAGACCGCCATAGAAACCGGGAGTACCATCGGCAGCATCAACAGGCTGGAAGTTAGCGTCGAATGCATAGAGAGCACCAACCTTGTCGGCACTGTGGTAGCCTACGAAGCCATTGTTGTTGTATTCATCAATCCAAGACTCTGCCAGGAGAACCTGACCGAAGCCCTTGCTTGCTGGATTGTTGTTGATGGCCATACCATAGGGGCCCCATACCTTGTAGCTGTCGCCTACCTTGACAACATCGAGTGTGCCCTTGCCTGTAACGGCAACCTCATAAGTGAGAGCCGTCGGGTCGTCACCAAGCTCGCTTGCAGGAACCACTGCGCGGTAAGAACCGGCACCAGAAACCTGAACGGGCATCGTGTAACCATTGCTGAAGCGAACCTCAGCAGCCTCTGCCTCGGCATTGAGGTTGAAGGTCACAACAACATTCTCGCCAACAAGGTTAGCATCGAGGTTGAATGCAAATGCGTTGAGCTGAGGATTGGGCTTCTCGTTGGTGTACTGACCACCATAGAGGTAAACGATGTCGCCATCGAACAGGTGAGGAGTAGCGTCAACACCAAGCGTCTGGAACCAAGCAACGTTCTCGCTCTGGCTGCCATTCAGCTTCCAAGTAATCTCACCGCTTGCCAACTGCTCAGGAGTAACCTTCGTGCCGGCTGCAGTACCAAACTGCGTTACATAGAATACATTGGATACTGTGCAGTTGTCCGGGTTACGGCTGATAGTATTGCTTTCATTTGAACCGACAGTGTGTCCCTGAGAGAGAATCAAGGTATTACGTACGGTAGAGCCTGCAGTTGACCAACCGATTACACCACCGCAATGGTCTGTGCTTTCACCGAACATCGGACAGTTGATGAGACAGTTCTCGATAATCAAACCGGCAGTTTCGTTCACACCGACGATGCCGCCATGTGTACCGTCGCCTTCAATCGTAGAATAAATCTCAACTTCAACATCACAGTTATTGATGCGAGAGTTGCCATAGCTGTAACCAGTGATACCACCGATGAACTTAGATCCGCTGTGGTATTCACCTGCCACCTTGATGTTCTTGACAGTAGCAGCGTCAATAGCACCGAACAGACCCGTGTTCTCTGACTCATGATTAATGAAAAGGTTTGTGATAGCATGATTCTGACCGTCGAGCGTACCGCGGAAGCGATAGTCTTTGGTGTTGATGGGCTGCATGCCTACACCTGCCATGTCAATGTCAGCTACCAGCTTACCCTTGATGGTATTATCACCTGAAGTAGCCATAGCACGGAAACTAGCGAGCTCCTTGACAGTACCAATGAGGTAGTAACCGTCCTGATCCTTCTGAGGCACGATGCCTGCGAAGTCGGGGTTATTGTAGATAGCGTCAATCGCTGCCAAAGCCTCCTCTGTGGTATAAGCACCCTTTGCGTATGCATCGTGCATTTCATCAGAAGCACTCCAGGTTATCGTTGTTTCGTCATCGCTGAAGACCATCTCGCCGGTCTCAACCCATTCTCCATATTCTTCATCATACTCAATCAGAGGCAAGTTCTCCATATCGAAGCTTGCAAGAGTCTCGGCTGTCGTGAAGAGAGCAACATATGCGCGCTTGCCGTCATAAACAGCCTGGAAGGTGTCGGAGAAGTCCTTTACAAGAGCTTCCTTAGCCTCAATGGTATTTGCACCTTCAACTGCGCCAATGAGTTCGCCGAGTTGGTCTTTCAATGCCTGCGGGAAATTCGGACCGGCATTTGCATTCTCGTCGTCATATTCATAAGCCAGGATTGTCTCAGCACGTGCAACCATGTTCTCGAGAACAAGGTCGAGGGCTTCGTTTGTCTGGTCTTCGTCGTCACCACAGTAGGTCACCTTGAGAGCACTCCAGCCAGTCCAGTCGCTGCTGTACTTCGTGCCCGGGTTCTTGATACCGATAGTGAGCTTGCCGTCCTCGCCAACCTTTGCGATGGTGTAAACTTGATAGCGGTCTGCATTTGCAGCAGCAGCCATACCGGTCTCGCCATGTACAACATAACCTACGATGCCGTCCTCGCCTTCTGTTGAGATGCCGTCCTCATAGATTGCGAGGTCGTGGGCACCTGCACCTGTCAGGTTGCAGTTCACTTGGTCTTCTGCATCGTCAACAGAAACAGGATCCTCGATGACTGCGGGGAAGTAGTTGAAGATGCCATTTGCATAGATGCCTGCAGCGTAGTTAGTGCTGTAGCGGTTGTTGCTAGGACGGAAGGCAGCGTGTGTGCCAACGAGGTAGTAGCCGGGCTTCATGTCTGCAATAGTCTGGTACTGGTCACCTGTTACGTTCCAAGCCTCAACACCTACGACGGTCTTGCCTTCTGCATCCTTAATGGTATTGCCTGTACCTGTGCTCCAACCACCAGTCCAGCCTTCCTTGCCATTGCTGAAGTCGCTGTTGGGAATCAAGTCGCTGATGTCAGTGCCAGGAACGTAATCCTCGGCAATAGCATCGGCAAGCCACTTGATAACGCGTGCTGTCTCTGCTGCAATTTCATCTGCAGTAGCAGTATGGTTCGTCTTGATGTAGTCGTAAGTTCCGAGAGGATTCTCGTCGCTGGGCTCTTCGTAATCTTCAAGGTAAGCAACGAGAGCGTCACGCAATTCGCCCTGGAAGCTGTCGTCGGACTCGAGACGTGCCTTAATCTCCTCACACTTGTCGAAGTAAGCCTGATAAATAGCTGCATTCTCTATGAGTTCTGCCTTCTTGACGTTGAGTGTGTCGATAGCGTCAGCGAATTCAAGGATAGTTGTTGCGTCAGCCAATGCTTCGATTGATGCCTGGCAGTCCTCGAGCACAGAGGCCGTAGCAATGACGTCCTCAATATTTGCCTCTTCGTAATCCTGAATAGCCGCTGCCACTTCTGCGAGTTCTTCTTCGTTTGCTACAGAGAAGTACTGCTCAGCTGCGAAGATAACGGTTCCGTGAGAGGGATCGGGATAGGGATAGGGGTCGTCACCGATGTCCTGATACCAGTAACCAGTACGGAACTGCTCGCCGTTAGCTCTCCAAGCGAGTGCGCCACTTGTGAAGTCTTCTTCGCTGACGGTGGGCACCTGTGTGCCGAAGCGTGCGTAGCAGTTGTTGATATGAACGTTATTGCTGTCGCCGTGGCGTGCAAAGTAGTGTGCTTCGTCCTGGATGCCTTCTACAGTACCTACAGCATAGCAGTTGGTAACGTCAGCATAGCTGCCGAGCCAGCCAGAGAATGAGCCATTCTCCTTCGGGCCGTAAACATCACCTGTCATACCGCAGTTGTCGATTGTAACGTGACAGGAAGAGCTCATTACGCAGCCGAATACGCCTGATGCGTTGGGGCCGCCGTTAGCTGTAACGTCGCCGCACATCATGACGCCCTGGATCTTGACGTGACCTGCCCAAGGAGCTGTCATACCTACCAGGCCGACATAGCCGCGGCCAGTGAGTGAGCAGCTTTCGTCGAGCACTACATTCTTAATAAATACGCCTTCAGCTGCGCGTGCGTCAGCGTCGCTGATGCCACCAAAGTTTGCAGTGGGCAAGCTGTTCATGACAGCGATGAGGCCCACGCCATTGTCATTGGGATGGTCAACGACGAGATTGCTGATGGTGTGGAACTGGCCGTCGAAGTTACCATAGAAGGGAGCGCCTTCGGTACCTACGTTAGCCCAGCGGTCGCAGTAGCCGCCCATGTCGATGTCGGCAGTCAACTTAGCGCTGGCATCCAGATGCTTGGCTGCATAGTTGGTCCACCAGACGAGCTGTGCGCCATCGCTGATTTCGTACCAGCCATCGACGGGCGTAACGAAGTCTTCCTGCAGGCCGTTGCAGACAGTACAGAAACCGTCCTCGAACTGGTGAGGAGGCAGTGTGGTGGTGTTAGGTGTGTTGCTGTAAACCGTATTGCCAATGGGCTGGCCGTCGCAGCGGTAGCTTGATGCTGTGGCATAGACGAGTGCGCCTTCCTTCTTGATAGGCATAGGCATTTCGTCTGTGCCGATCAGCTGATAGAAGCGCTCTACGCCGCCTTCGTTGCCGTTGAGGGCGTATGCGAGGGCACCGTTTGCAATGTCTTCGAAGTTCTCGATGAGTGTAGCCTTCGCTTCGTCCTCGAAGCCATAGCTATTTGCGATGTAAACGTTGCTGCAAGTAATGTTTGCGGGATTACGGGAGAGGGTCTTTGAGTCACCAATAGCATTGTTGAGCGTTCCGAGGAATGCACAGTTGTTATAATAAGTCTGACCGGCAGCCCAGCCAGAGAAGCCAGCGAGGCACTCGGTGTTTTCAGTACCGTTGATGTTACCGGCATAGATACAGTTGTCAACAATAGTCTTGGACTCTACGACGCCGATAAGGCCGGCGCTGGTATTGTCGCCTCCGTAGGATGCGTTGATTTCGATGTCGGAGAAGACGTTACGAATCTTCACGCGGTCACGGCGAGTGTGAGATGAGACGGAGCCAGCATAGCGTCCGCTGGTGGTAATCGTACCGTGCATGATGACGTTCTCGAACGTACCGGCAAAGTTGGGGAACAAAGAGGCATTGTCTGATGTCATTTCCGCCATCTCAATGGTCAGTACGTGTCCGTCACCGTTGAAGTTACCGTCGAACCAGTTGCCGGTGTTGAAGATGAAGCGACCGGGTTCGTTTGAATACGATACGTCGTTAGCCAGCTTGAGGCTGAAGCGTGCGCCGTTCGTGATACGGTTCCAACCCTCAGCAATGTCGATGTCCTCTGCGCTCTTGATGAGGTAGTAGCCGTCGGTCATGTCACGCTCGAGGGCATTGTAGTTGAAGCAGCCGCAGACTTCGCAGATACCGAACTTATCGTACTGGTGAGCAGTTGCTTGTGCTGTTCCGCTGTTAGAGAAGGTGAGTTCGCCTTCGCTCTTGCCGTCACAACCTGTCGCGTTAGATGCATAAACCTGTCCGCTGCCGAATGCTGCAGGAACGGGGAACGGGTCTGTGCCGATGCGCTGCACCCAAGTGATGCGGCTCTGGTCGGTGTTCAGCTGATAGCAGATGCGTCCGTCGGCGAGGTCGTCGTAGGGCACGATGGTCACGCACTTGGTGTTGCCCCAAGCGTTGGTGGCATAGTTGTTCGTGCTTGCGCCGCCAGGACGGTTGTTGTATATGTCCTGCTGGTAGTTCTCCAGATTCACGGACTCCAGGTTGCCGTCGTTGCGTCCTATGGTGCCGCTGCCGCCATCAAGCTTGAAGTCGCTGCCGTCGCTGATGACCAAGCAGTTGATGATATTGGTGCGTCCGTCACACCAGCCAGCGATACCGCCGTTGTTAGTCGTTTCTGCACCATTGATGGTGAACTTTGCGAGACAGTCCTCAATCATGGCTCCTTGATAACATACGCCTGCAATGCCGGCGTGGGTGCCGTCGCCTGCTACGGCGCTGATTACATTGAGGTCAGCGTAGCAGCCGCGGATTGTACCGTTGTTCCACACGACAATACCACAGGCTTCTTTCTTGTTGGTGGTAATCGTTCCTTGAACCTTCAGGTTCTGAATGACAGCATTATAGCCGACATTGCGGAAGATTGCTGCACCATCGCTCTCCTGGTTGATGGTGTTGACGGTGATGGTGTGTCCCTGTCCGTCGAAGAATCCCTGATAGTCCAGGCCTTCCCTGCCTATCATGGTTCTGTCGGCACCCTTGTCAATGTCGGCCGTCAGCACGGCATTGAGATAGGGCTGACCCTCACCACCATTCACGAGTTCTGCGAAGGCAACAAAGTCCTCCAAAGTACCGATCTGATAGACGCCGCCCACTTCGGATAGCGCCCATGCAGCTGTGCAGACCATGCTCATAAGCATAGCCAGACACAGATTCAGTAGTTTTCTACTCATAGCTTGTGTAATTTAAGTTAATAAAAATGGTTAATTGATGTGTATTTTTTTTGCTTTTGAGTGCATATTGTCTAGCAAAGATATGTTTTTTTTTCATTCGCACAAATTTTTTTAACACTTTTCTTCACTTTTCTTTGTTGTTTGTCAAGAAAATGTCAGGCGGCACTTCGATTTATGATATTATATTCAGGAAAACGCGATGAAAAGAGGGGATGAGACGTGTCCGGCACGAGAGGGCAAAAAACGCCGCGTGCGGCGATGGCAATTTCCGCGTGCGGCGTTTGGCATTTCCGCGTGCGGCGTTTGGCATTTCCGCGTGCGGCGTTTGAAACGCTGCCTGCGATGTCAAAAAAAAAGCCTCCCGCGAAAACCACAGGAGGCTTGATGAATTTGCTGGCTGTCAGCTCAGGATTATTGTTCCTGGCTAGCCATGATGGTCAGGATGTTCGTGACGTCGGCTATATCCACGATGTTGTCACCATTGACGTCGGCTCTTGTCTCGTAGCCATTGTTTGCCATGATGGTCAAGACGTACGTCACGTCGGCAATGTCGACAGCGCCGTCTCCATTGGCGTCGCCTCCCTGACTGTTCAGATACCTGCCGTTGGCGAAGTAAACCACGTCGCCGCCGAAGAGGTGAGGTGTCAGGTCGGTGCCAATTGTCTGGAACCAAGCCAGGTCTCCTTCGCTGGTGCTGCCGTTGAGCTTGTAGGTGATCTCACCGCTTGCCAGCTGCTCGTTGGTTACGAGCGTTGCCTGGTTGATGCCGCCTTCTCTGTAGGCCGTCGGCCCGTAGAAGACATTGCCCTGATCGGTGTATCCGTTACGCGAAACGGTGCTGGTCTGATAGCTACTGGGCTCATCTGCGAGGTCGTATTCAGAGAGAATCAAGGTGTTCTTGATGTTCAGGGTAGCGTCTCTCCAACCGCAGACACCGCCTACCGAGAACGTGTTCGGACCGATGAACTTGCAGGCGACGAGACAGTTGCTGACTGTGCAGTTACCGCCTCTGCCGTGGACTGCCATGACGCCGCCATGCGTGCCATCGCCTTCCTTCTCAGAGTACAGAGCAACAGCTATCTCGCAATTGTCGATTTTTGTGGTGCCGGAAGTCCAAGCCGTAAGACCTGCCATGCGCTGCTGGTCGCTGTAGTACTCGCCAGTCAGCTTCAGGTTCTTCACTGTAGCATTCTGCAACTCGAAGAAGAGAGCCGTGTGCATATCGCCCGGGTGATTGATATAGACGTTCTCGAGAGCAAAGCCCTGACCGTCGAACGTGCCGGAATATACGCTGTTGACCCTGATGGGCTGCATGCCGACTCCGTACATATCGACGTCGTTCACGAGCTTGCCCTTAAGGGTGTTGTCGAGAGAATTGACGAGAGCGCGGAATGCAACGAACTGCTTGGGATTGGAGATGAGGTAGTAGCCTGCATCGTCCTTCTCGGGCACAATGTTGACAAGTGCTTCTGCAGCCTCGGGCGACAACGCCGTCTCGGGATGCAGAGCCTCTTCCGTGCTGAACGTACCATTGCGGAACGCGGCGTCCATATCTTCGAGAGCCTCATAGAGAGCGTCGGTCTCGGCATCGCTGAAGACCATTTCGTCGGTCTCGTACCACTCGTCGTTCTCATCCTTTTCGCAAATGGGAAGGTTCTCGCCCTCGAGCCACTCGAGCGTAAATGCGTAGTTGAAGAGGTCGATGTAAGCACGCTTGCCTTCGTAAACCTTCAGGAAGAGACGAGAGAAAGTCTCGGCCAGCTCAGCCTTAGCCTCAACGGTCTCTGCACCGCCGACAGCGTCGATTGCATTCTGCAAAGAGTCTCTGAGTGCTTGCGGGAAGTTAGGACTAGCAGCAGGATCCTCGATATCCTCGGGAATCGTGTAATTGATAAGAGTCTGAGCGCGAGCAGTCATGTTCTCAAGAACACGATTGAGAGCAGCACCGGACAACTCTTCGTCGTCACCGGTGTACATCACACTGATGGGCCCCCAGCCTGTCCAGTCGTTGCCGTACTTCGTGCCCTGGCTCTTGATACCGATGGTAAGTTCGCCGTCCTCACCGACCTTGGCGATAGTGTAAACCTGATAACGGCCGACGTTAGCGGCAGCAGCCATTCCGTAAGGACCCTGAACAGCAAAGCCCAGCAGGTTTGCACCGTTCTGCTCTGCCTGGTCTTCATCTGTGGAGAAGTAGTCGTCGTAGATGGCGATGTCGAGAGCACCCTGCCCATGCAGGTTGCAGTTCACCTGGTCAATGGTATCGGCTACTGCAACGTAGTCCTCGACAACAGCTGGGAAGTAGTTGAAGATGTTGTTCGCATAGATACCGGCAGCGTAGTTCGTGCTGTAACGGTCGTTGCTGGGACGGAAGGCACCGCTCACGCCTACGAGATAGTAGCCGGGCTTCATGCCTTCAACGGTCTGGAACATGTCGCCAGTACGGTTCCAAGCCTCAACACCAACGATTGTGCCATTGCCTGACGTTGTATTCATCACTTCGCCGAAAGCATTGCACCAAGCACCTGTCCAGTTTTCCGTGTTCTTTTGGGCGAAGTCGGCGTTCGGGATAAGCTTGCTGACATCAGTGCCTGCCTTGTAGTCTTCAGCAATAGCATCCTGCAGCCATTGCTCGATGCGAGCGATCTCTGCCAGGATTTCCTCAGTCGTAGCGATGTGTTCCTCGACAATGTAAGCGTAAGTGCCAAGAGGATTAACGTCATCGGGCTCGCCCACCTCTTCGGAAAGATAATACTCGAGGGCATCGCGCAAAGAGCCGCTGAAGGTCTTGTCGTTCTCAAGGAACGCCAATACTTCGGCGCACTTGTCGATGTAAGCCTGGTATGCAGCGGCACTCTCCTCAACGGCATCCTTAATATCCTCCATAGCATAGAAGGCTTCGGTAAAGCCCGCGATAGTCGTGGAGTCTGCCAAAGCCTCAACGGCTTCCTTCCATGCGTCGAGCAGAGCCTGCGTAGCGACAATCGTCTCTGCTGCCTCGTCATAAAGACCACCCTCATAAGGCTGAATCGTTGTTGCAATGTTCGGAATGTCCTCGTCGGTAACAGCATAGAAGTACTGCTCAGCGTCATAGATAATGGTGCCATGAGTCGGGAGAATTGTAGGATGCTCGTCCGTGCCAATTGTCTGGAACCAGGCAGGATTGCGGAACGACTCACAATTTAACTTCCAGGCAAGCGTACCGTCTGCCATCTCGCTTGCAGGGATGAATGTCACGCCGGCACTGCTGTAACCCGTCTCGACGATGCCTGTGCCTTCGAAGCCATAGCAGTTCTTGATAGTGAGGCTGCCGGAGTTGTGGCGTGCCCAGCTGCGTTCGGAATCGGGGTGATTGTCGATGGTACCGAATGCGAAGCAGTTGGTGACCTCGGCATAGCTGCCAAGCCAGCCAGAGAACAGGCCGTTCTCGTTGTGAGTGTCGTTGAAAACGTGTGCGTTGCCGACGTACCCACAGTTGTCGATAGTGATGTGGCAAGCACCGCCCATGACGCAACCCAAGACACCGCCTGTGTTCGTGCCGCCATCGACCGTGATGTCGCCCTGGTTCAGGCAACCGGTTATGGTGACGTGACCTGCCCAGTTTGCTGTCATACCAACAAGACCGACATAGCCCCGTCCATAGATTGAGCCTTTAAGCACAACGTTCTTCACATAGACGCCTTCTGCGGCACGTGCGTCCGCATCACTGAGGCCGTTTGCACCCTTGGAGGGCTGGCTGTTCATGACGCTGATGAGGCCAGCACCGCGGCAGCCCGGCAAGTATATGTGCAGGTTGCTGATGGTGTGGAACTGTCCATCGAAGTTGCCATAGAACGGCGTATTTTCGTTACCGAGTTGCACGAAGTACTTGGTACGCGTCCATGTTTCGCCGTCCGGTCCTTCGTATGTCTCGTTGTAGGCTGACATATCGATGTCTGCCATGAGACGTGCACTGGCGCCAAGGTCGGTCTTGGCAGCATAGTTGTTCCACCAAAGCAGTTGTCCGGGTGTGCTAATCTCGAAGAAGCCGTCCTCGGCGGGCGTCATATAGCCTTCCTGCATGCTTCCGCAGATGGAGCAGACGCCGTCCACGAAGTCGTGGCTGGGAAGGTCGCCGGATGAGGGCGAGTTGGAGTATACTGTCTGTCCTGCCACAGGATAGCCGTCACACCTCAGCCCAGAGGCATAGACGAGTGCGCCTTCCTTTGCGATAGGCATAGGCTCGAGGTCTGTACCGATCTGCTGATAGAAGCGTTCGAGACCCTGCTGCTTCTCGTTCAGGAGGAATGCCAGTTCGCCGCTGGCGATGCCTTCCTGGTTGTCAAACTTCGTGTACAGTTGCACGTCGTTGCCGTATGTATTGAGACTGTAAATGTTGTTGCTATGGGCGACTCCGGCGTTGCGTGATATGGTCTGCGTGTCTCCTGTGAAATTGTTGATTGTTCCGATGAAGGCGCAGTTGTTGTAGTAATTGTTGCCGTTGCCCCATCCGCAGAAACCGGCGACGGCTTCCGAACCTTCTACGCCGTTGATGTCACCTGCGTAGATGCAGTTGTCGAAGGTTGTATTGTTGCCGCCGCAGTTGATGAAGCCGCCATGCGAGCAGTCACCGGTGTGTGTGGCGTTGATGGTGACGTCGGAGAAGACGTTGCGCACGTGGTTGTTGTTGCCGTAGTCGCGTCCGACGAGTGAACCGGCGTTGCGTGCATTGGTGTTAATGGTGCCGCGCAGTATGAGATTCTCTATGACTGCGCCTCCGTTGGTATTGTACCATTTCGGGAAGAGGGCCGCATAGTCTTCAGTGATGTCGACCATCTCTATGGTCAGAGTGTGGCCCTGTCCATAGAAACTGCTCTCGAGCCACCCGTTGTTGTCGAAGATAAGTTCACCCGGTGCAGGCTTGCACTCGACGTCGTTGGCCAGCTTCATGTTGAACTTCAATCCGTTGTGGAAGCGTTGCCAAGTCTCGATTACGAAGAAATCCGCGCCCTCGTGTATTATGAAGGAGCGGTCGCTCAAATCGAATTTCTCGGGGTCGTTAAGGTCGAAGTAGTTCCAGTTGAACTGCCCGCAAGCGCTGCAGATGCCGTACTTGTCGTAGGTGTGAGGTGTTGCAGAGACGGTGCCGCTGTTGGAGAAGGTCACTTCCCCGTCGGCGATGCCCTGGCAGTTTGTGGGAGCTGATGCGAAGACTTGTCCTTCGGGGCGGAACACGGCGGGTACGGGATAGGGGTCCGTGCCGATGACTTGTGTCCAGCGTATCTGGGACTGGTCGCTGTTGAGTTGATAGCAGACCTTGCCGCTTGCCACGTCGTCGGGCGTCACTAGGGTTGTGCCTTTGTTCGGTA
>Ga0247609_10001703_pt1 | contig 25209 bp, 26 predicted proteins | sample 172DNAGHGlowgp2_FD_193487 | JGI IMG/M metagenome (GOLD analysis project Ga0247609, IMG submission 193487) | Sheep rumen microbial communities from Palmerston North, Manawatu-Wanganui, New Zealand - 1728 DNA GHGlow gp2 | ecosystem: Host-associated > Mammals > Digestive system > Stomach > Rumen ...
TGGCGGAAAATCATGGGGCAAATTTCGCCACTGACACCCTGTTTTTACCAGATACAACACCGCATTCACCAATTCCCGCTTATCCCATTTGTATTTACGCATATTGGAGAACAAGGGCGCGATAACTGCCCATTGCTCGTCTGTTAAATCTGTTTCGTATTTTTCTCTCATAATGCACTTACTATACCACTTTTTTACTGTGAACACACGCTCTTAAAAATTTCGTAAGGAGTTGGTCACTTGTTGCTTGTTATCGACATCGGAAACAGCAATATCGTCATGGGCACCTACAGCGGAAAAAATCTTATGAAACATTGGCGTATATCGACCGACAGGCAAAAGACCGGCGACGAATACGGCATGTTGATTAACGATCTGTTCCGCTATCAGGGCGTGAAAATCTCCGACGTGAAGGACATAATCATTTCCTCCGTCGTGCCGCCGCTGATTGTGCCGATAACCAAAATGTGCGAGCGTTACTTCAAAGTCAAGCCGCTGGTTGTCGGTCCCGGCATCAAAACGGGTATCAAGATAAATTACGAGAACCCGCGAACAATCGGCGCGGACAGGATCGTCAACGCCGTGGGTGCCTTTGAACTTTACGGCGGCCCTTTGATTGTCATTGACATCGGTACGGCGACGACCTTTGACGTGGTGTCGGATACGGGCGACTTCCTCGGCGGCGTCATTGCGCCCGGTATCGTTGCAAGTGCCGAATCGCTTTTCAGTTCGACCGCCAAGTTGCCGCGCATTGAACTTATCCCGCCCAAAAGCGTTATCGGTCATAATACGACAATGTGTATGCAGGCGGGCATTATATACGGCTACGTCGGGCAGATTGACGCGATTGTCAACAGGATTCGCTCCGAAATGGGCGCGGACTGGAAAGCCAAGGTTATCGCGACGGGCGGACTCGCCAAGATGATTCAGCGCGAATCGAAGACGATAGACCGAATCGACCACTTCTTGACGCTCAGCGGCTTGCGCGTCCTGCACGACAGAAATTCGCAATGACGACGGCTGAAATTTTCAAGACACCGATTTTCCTCGCGCCGATGGCGGGCGTTACGGATACAGCGTTCAGAATTCTCGTCCGCGAACTGCTCGGCGACACGGGCAAAAATCTGTTGATGTTTTCGGAAATGGTAAGCGCGGCGGGCGTTCATTACCGCAACGAAAAGACTTTAGCAATGCTTGAGACCGTCGCGGAGGAACGTCCGACGGCGATTCAAATTTTCGGCTCAGACCCGACAATCTGCGCGGACGCGGCGGCTTACGTCGAAGAACTCGGCTCGGCTGCCGTCATTGATTTTAATGCGGGCTGTCCCGCACCCAAAATCGTCAAGAACGGTGACGGCTCCGCGCTCATGAAAAATCCCGCGCAGCTCGAAAAAATTCTGTCCGCCGTAAAAAAGGCAGTCAGCTTGCCCGTCAGCGTAAAGATTCGGCTCGGCGTCGACGCGGCTCATATCAACGCCGTTGAGATTGCCAAGCGGGCTGAAAGCGCGGGCGTCGACTTCATAACCGTGCACGGCAGGACGCGCGAACAATTCTATTCGGGATCGGCTGATTGGAATGAAATCGCTCGCGTCAAAGCCGCAGTCACAATCCCAGTCATTGCCAATGGCGACGTGCGCGACTTTGACAGCCTTGATAATATTTTGGCGACGACGCAAGCCGACGGCGTCATGATCGGTCGCGCCGCGCAGGGCAACCCGTGGATTGTCAATCGCCTGTTGCACTACCACTTGACTGGAGAAAAACTTCCGCCGCCCTCCGTCGACGAACGCGCCAACGTCATGCGCCGCCACCTGTCGAAGATTATTCATTACAAAGGCGAACGCGTCGGCGTCCGTGAAATGCGGGCTCACGTGGCGTGGTACACCAAAGGCTTGCCCGGCGGCGCGGAACTTCGCAACGCCTTCAACCGCGCAGAGACCGTCGACGATTTTTTGGGAGTGATTAACCTTATTGACCGACGATAAGACACTTGCCGCGCAGGTTTCCGAACTGCGGGATAAATTGCGCGCGTGGAAACAAATCAAACTCGAAAAGGAGAAACGCAAAATGTCTGAAGACAAGGACACCAAGGACAAGAAATTTTCTATCTGGAGCGAATACACCGACGACGACAAGGCTGCCATGGAACAGCTGGCGGCGGGTTACATCGACTTCATCAGCCGCTGCAAGACCGAACGCGAATCCGTCGTTGAGGCGGTAAAGCGCGCGGAGGCTGTCGGCTACAAAAATCTCGACGACGTGATTAAGTCCGGAGGCAAGCTCACGGCGGGCGACAAAGTTTACAGCGTTTGCATGAAGAAAACCGTCGCACTGTTCCAAATCGGCACGGAGCCGCTCGAAAACGGCTTGAAAATCCTCGGCGCGCATATCGACACTTGCCGCCTCGACCTCAAGCAGAATCCGCTTTACGAAGACAGCGGGCTCGCCTACCTCGACACGCACTACTACGGCGGAATCAAAAAATATCAGTGGGTCACCATACCGCTCGCCATGCACGGCGTCGTTGTCAAAAAGGACGGGCGCGTCGTCGAAATCGTCATTGGCGAAGACGCGGGCGACCCTGTCTTTTGCGTGACGGATTTGCTGATTCACCTGTCGCAGGAACAACTTAAAAAGCCCGCCGAAAAAGTCATCGAAGGCGAAAAGCTCGACATCCTCGTCGGCAACTACCCGCTCAAGGAAAATGACAAAGAGTCCGTCAAGAAGGGCGTCCTCAAGCTTCTCAAAGACAAATACGACATCGAAGAGGAAGATTTTCTTTCTGCCGAACTCGCGCTGGTGCCGGCGGGCAAAGCTCGCGATCTCGGCTTCGACCGCTCAATGGTGCTCGGCTACGGGCAAGACGACCGCGTTTGCTCCTATACGTCGCTGGTTGCCATGCTTGAGGCGGCGAATCAAACTTTCGGGAAAACCGCGTGCTGTCTGCTCGTCGATAAAGAGGAAATCGGCAGCTACGGCGCGACGGGCATGAAGTCCCGCTTTTTCGCGAACACGCTCGCCGAACTTTTGAACGCCTGCGGACAGTACAGCGAACTTGCCCTGCGCCGCGCCCTGCGCAATTCGTTCATGTTGAGTTCGGACGTGTCCAGTGCCTTCGACGCGCTTTACGCCGCCGCCTTTGAAAAACGCAATGTCGCCTATCTCGGCAAGGGCATGGTCTTCAACAAGTTCACGGGCTCGCGCGGCAAGTCGGGTTCCAGCGACGCCAACGCCGAATACGTCGGCAAACTTCGCGGAATCCTCGACAAGCACAACGTCAAATATCAATTCAGCGAACTGGGCAAGGTCGACCTCGGCGGCGGCGGCACGATCGCCTACATGATGGCGGAATACGGAATGGAAGTCATCGACAGCGGCGTCGCGGTGTTGAGTATGCACGCGCCGTGGGAGGCAACGTCCAAAATCGACATTTACGAAACGAAAAAGGGTTACTCGGCTTTCCTTGCCGAAATCTGAAAAATTTTTCGCGGGAGTCGTCACGATTGAGGGGCGGCTCTTTTTTGTTGAAAAAATTTTTCAGGAAGTGTTGATAATTATTTTCACACGTGATAAACTTCGCGGCAAGCAAACGAAAAACATTTTCAAGGAGCTGATGACATTGACGCTTAAAGATACAAAGCCCGGAATGATCGTGCGTATCGATTCCGTCGGCGAATCCGAACTCAAACAACGGCTCATGACTATGGGCTTAATCCCCGGCACGCGCGTGGAAATTCTCAACTCGGCACCGTTCGGCGACCCAATCGCCCTGCGCCTGCGTTCCTACAACCTCGCCATGCGACGCGACGACGCCGCGCAGATTGAAGTTTCCGAAGTCGGCTGAACACAAGGAGGCTTAGACATGTCAGCATTATCTGTAGCTTTGACCGGCAACCCCAATACCGGCAAATCGACAATCTTCAACGAACTCACGGGCGCGCGGCAGAAAATCGGCAACTGGCCGGGCGTCACCGTCGACAAGAAAGTCGGCGTTATCGAACACAACGGCAGAAAAATTTCCGTCATTGACTTGCCCGGCACTTATTCAATCAACGCCCGCTCGCAGGAAGAACAGGTCGTCAGCGATTATTTCAAGACCAACAAGCCCGATATCGTCGTCAACATTATCGACGCGTCGAATATCTCGCGCAACCTGTTCCTCACGGTTCAGCTCATGGAAAACGGCATTCCCCTTATCCTCAACCTCAACATGATGGACGAGGCCGAACGTCACGGCATTAAAATCGACATGAAAAAGCTCGAAGACGCCTTCGGTATGCCCGTGACAAACACCGTCGGGCGCAGCAACAAAAGCGTTCGCAAACTCCTTGATGTGTTCACAAACGCCGTAATGACGAACTACAAGCCGAGTGCACTTATCAACGAACACATTGAGCGCGTCCGCAACTTGGAACACAGCGGCTTGGCTCCCGCGAAGGTCGACGAAGAAATTATCGCGGCGCGTTACGACTTGATTGATAAGATTATGACAAGCGCGGTGACGGTCAGCGCGACGGGCAAGACGCTCACCGAAAAGCTTGACTCCTACCTTGCCAACGGCGTCACGTCGATAATCTTGATGATTGCGATATTCTATTTAATGTTCCAAATCTCGTTCAACTGGATAGGACAGCCGCTCGCCGATATCGTCGGCGAATTCTTCGACGAAACGCTTGTGCCTTGGGCGGCGGAGTCAATGGAGGCGGCGGGCGTCGAAGGTTGGATGCAGTCGCTCGTTTCGGACGGCATTATCGCGGGCGTCGGCGCGGTTATCAACTTCGTGCCGCTGATTTTCACGCTGTTTATCATTTTGAGTTTCCTCGACGGCACGGGCTACATGGCTCGCGTCGCGTTCATTATGGATCCGATTATGCGCCGCGCAGGTTTGTCGGGCAAATCGATTATGCCGCTGATGATGGGCTTCGGTTGCGCCGTCCCCGCCATTATGGCGAATCGCGCACTCGACACGCACAAGGACAGAATGATTTCAATCTTCGTGACGCCGTTCATAACCTGCAACGCAAAAGTCCCGATTATCGCGCTGTTCGCGGCGATGTTCTTCCCCGACAACGTTGCCAACGTCGTCTTCGCAATGTATTTTCTCGGCATAATCACGGCGATTGTTATGGCGAAAGTTTTAAGCTCGACGATGTTCACGGAGCGGCAATCAACCTTCCTGCTTGAGTTGCCGCCGTATCGTCTGCCCGACATTAAAACCGTCCTGCTTGAGGCGTGGGACAAGGGCAAGGGCTACTTGATTAAAGCCGGCACGATTATTTTCGCGATGAGCGTTATAATTTGGTTCCTCAGCAATTTCAACTCCGACGGCATGACCGAAGACATGGACACCAGTTATCTTGCAAGTATCGGCTCGACGACGTCCGTGCTGTTCGCCCCGCAAGGCTTTGACACGTGGGAAGCGGGCGCGTCTGTCGTGACGGGCATCCTTGCGAAAGAAGCTGTCGTCTCGACGATGGGAATTCTTTACGGCGTGGACGAAGATTCTGTTGACACGGACGATGCGGAAGGCACTGCAGAAGTCTTAAATGCAACGTCAATGGGCAGCGCGTTCACTCCACTGTCGGCGTTGGCGTTCATGGTGTTCAGCTTGCTGTATTCGCCGTGCATGACCGCGCTCGGCACCGTCAAAAAGGAAGCGCAAAGTTTCAAGTGGATGGCGTTCGTATTTTTCTACACGACGGCGGTCGCGTGGGTTGTGTCGCTTATCGTCTATCAGGGCGGCAGACTGCTCGGCTTTGAATAACGGAGATGACTTCAAATGACGGCAACGATTGTACTCGGCGCGGTAATCGCGGCGGCGTTCGTCTTCGGGCTCAGGACGGCTTACCGTGCGTTCTTCAAGGGCGAGGCGGCTTGTTGTTCGGAAGACGGCTGCTCGGGTTGCAAGGGCGGCTGTAACGCGCAAAAAATTTTGGACGACAGCTATCGTGCCCGCGTCGAGAAGATTGAAAAATTCCCGTTGCACCGCACGATTGACGTTGACGGCATGACTTGCGAGAAATGCATTTACCGCGTCGTGCGCGCGCTTGAGAAAGTCGACGGCGTGACGATTGCGGCGGCGAGCCTTGAAAAACAGTCCGCGCTTGTCGGCTTGAAGGCAGACGTTCCCGACGACGCGCTCCGCGAGGCGATTAACAAGGCGGGCTATACTGCAGGCGCGGTTACGGCTTAAAATTTTTCACAAACAAAAAGCGGCAGGTTCAATCGAGCCTGTCGCTGAATTTTTTTATGGAAAGGTATTAACCTTGAGGTTGTCCGCGATGATAACCGCGATGTTGTCCGCGCTGTCCGTAGTGACCGGGCTGACCGAAATGACCGGGCGGCGGCGGCATAATTTTTTTCATGTCGACGCCATAAGATTTCGCCACGTCTTCCCACGTGTTGTTGATTTTGCGCTTGCCGAGGACGCCCTTTACGTCTTTGCCCGCCGCTTTCGCGATTCGTGCGGCGACGCCGATGTCGTGCGGGTGGTAGCCGTCCTTGACCAGGCTTTGGAAAGTTTTTACGTCAATGCCCGCGAGTTTGGCGAAATTTTCTTCGCGATCCTGCCGGAAGAACGTGCGCATTTGTTCACGCGTGACGCCCAACTTTTCGGCGACTTGCGGCCAATCGACTTTCATAGCCAACACGTCCGAAAAATTTCTGCCGCTGAGCTTTGCCAAAACCGCCGCGTGCCGAATGTCTTGGATATGCACGCCGTCATTGAGAGCTGCTTCGACCTGCGCGGCGTCGACGCCGTAGCGTTCGGATACAAACTTCGCCCAGCCGCCGCGATGTGCCGCAGCTTCCTCTTGCCAATCACTATCGTCTTCGGGCATATCGGGCGGTGCCGCCAATGCTTGCGAGCCCGTCAGAAGCAACGCGCCGCTCAAAAGTCCCGTGAGAATTTTTTTCTTGAAGTTGCTCATGCCAATTCACCTCGTGTTAAGTATAAGTCAAATCTCCGCATTTGTCTTTAGGAGACGGTTAAAAATTTTCTTGCGGCAGGAATTTCAATCGGTGCGTGGAAGTTGACAGGAAAAAGTTTCAGGGAGTGAAAATTGATGACCAAAGAGCAACTTGCGAAAATGATTGCCGACAAAATCGACGCGGCGGCACAGTCGAGCGAGCATCCGAAAAAATTTTTCATGACGGAAAACGGACGCGGCGTAGTGGACGGCGGCGACCTCTATAACGCGGTGCTGAAGGACGTGTTGGGCGTCGTATCGGTTGCGCTTGCGGATATCTTCGTGGAATTGATGACGCCGGTGCCTGCGCCCGCCAAAGTCCCCGAAAAGCCCGCCGCCGCTCCTGCCAAAGCACAGGAAAAACCCGCACGCGCCTCGGCTAAAAAATAGGGACAAGGGACATGGGACAAGGGGAAAGGGTTTTGAACTTGTCCCTTGTCCCTTCCACTTTGTCCCTTACTTAGGGCGATTCCGTTCGCGCGGAGTCGCTTTCTTTTTGAAACTGATTATTGAGCTGTACGAAGGAGGATTGAAAGCATGGCTCTGGTTGTGAAAAAATTCGGCGGCTCTTCGGTTGCGACGACGGAAAAAATTTTGGCTGTGGCACAACGAATCCTCGCCGAAAAGAAGCCCGACGATAAAATCGTCGTTGTGGTCTCGGCAATGGGCAAGACGACCGACGATTTGCTCGCGCTGGCGGGCGGCATAGACACGCAACCCTACAAAGCCGATTACCTGCGCGAACTCGACATGCTGTTGACGACGGGCGAACAGGTTTCAATCGCGCTGTTGGCTATGGCGTTCAAAAAATTGGGTCAGCCCGCGATTTCCTTGACGGGCGCGCAAGTGGGCATGAAGACGAACTCCGTGCACACGAAAGGCAGAATCCTCGGCATAAAACCCAAGCGCGTGCACGACGAACTTAACAAAGGCAACGTCGTCGTCGTGGCGGGCTTCCAAGGCGCGGACGAACTCGGCGACCCCGTAACGTTGGGACGCGGCGGTTCCGATACGTCTGCCGTTGCATTGGCGGGTGCGCTCAAAGCCGACGAATGCGAAATTTTCACCGACGTGGACGGCGTTTACTCCGCCGACCCGCGAATCGTAAAACATGCGCGCAAGATGAAAGAGATTACCTACTACGAAATGCTTGAAATGGCTCGGCTCGGTGCAGGCGTCATGCAACCGCGTTCGGTTGAAATGGGTCAGTTCTTCAATATTCCGATTCACGTCCGTTCGACCTTTACCGGGGACGCGGGCACGATTATCAGGGAGGATTACACGGTGGAGGAAAAAGATTTTGAAATTCGCGGCGTCGCCCACGACATGAAGGTTGCCAAAATTTCCGTTATCGGCGTCCCGAACAATCCCGGCGTCGCTTACACGCTGTTTCACGCGCTCGCCGAAGTCAATATCGACGTTGACATGATCGTCCAGAGCATTCGCAACATCGACAGGAACATAAACGACATCGTCTTCACGATTAACCTTAACGACTTGCCCGAAGCAAAGAAAGTTATCGGCATGACAAGCGAAAAGATTAACGCGGCGTCCGTTCTCGTCGAAGAGGACATGGCGAAAGTCTCAATCGTCGGCGCAGGTATGTTGGGCAGTCCCGGCGTCGCGGCTCGCATGTTCGGCGCACTCGCCCGCGCAGATGTCAATATCGACATTATCAGCACGTCCGAAATCAGCGTTTCGTGCTTGGTCAAGGGCTCGCAAGTCACAGAGGCTGTCAACAGCATTCACGACGAATTTTTCCCCGACAGGTGACGCGGCAAGAATACCTGAATACATTGGCGCAAGCCTTTTCCAAACGGGCGCGAACGATTATAATCTGCGCGGACAAAAAATTTTTCGTAACGGAGGCTCTTGTTATATGACAGCAACACACGCGGCGGGCAGGAAGCTCAAGGACGCAATCTTTGACGCGAATCAAGCCTGCAACGAGGCGATAAAAATTCACGGGGCGGACGCCGTAACCAACGCGACAATCGGCGTGGTGTTAAACGACGACGGCAAGCTCGCGACGCTCCCGACCGTCGAAAAAACTTTCCGCGCAATGGACTTTTCGGACATGGTTGCCTACGCGCCGATTTCGGGTTTGCCTGCTTATCTGGACACCGTTATCGATTTGACGTTCGCCGACAATAAGCCCGCAGCGCAATTCGGAGCGGTGGCGACTGCCGGCGGTACGGGCGCGATTCACCACGCCATTGCCAACTACGCCGAACGCGGCGACGCCGTTTTGACTTCCGATTGGTGTTGGGGCACGTACAACGTCATTTGCGTCGAGACCGGCAAGCGGCTGGAGACCTTTAAGCTTTTCGACGACGCGCTGAACTTTAACATTGCCGATTTCGCCGTAAAGGTCGACGCGCTGTTGAAGAAACAAAATTCCCTGCTCGTTATAATCAACAGCCCCGCGCACAACCCGACGGGTTACGCGCTTGGCGGCGACGAATGGGACAAAGTCCTTGACGTGTTGAAGGCGCAGGTTTCGGCGGGCAAGAAAATTTCTTTGCTGGTCGACATTGCCTACATTGACTTCGCGGGTGAAAAAAATTCGACGCGGGCTTTCATGCGCAAGTTCGGCGACTTGCCCGAAAATCTGTTCGTGATGATTGCGTTCAGCATGTCGAAGAGCTACACGTTTTACGGGCAACGGACGGGCGCGCTTATCGGCGTGTCGTCAAGCGCGGCGGTTATCGACGAATTCAAAAACGTCAGCAAGTATTCAAGCCGCGCCGCTTGGTCGAATATCAATCGCGGGGCGCAGGCGTTGCTTGTCAAGCTCGCCGCCGACAAAGATCTCACGCCGATTTACGAGGCGGAGCGCAGTGCGCTGTATCAAATGGTTAAACGCCGCGCAGATATTTTCGTCGACGAGGCGCGGGCTTGCGGCTTGAAGATTGTGCCGTACAAGGGCGGATTCTTTATCGCGATACCTGCCGACGATCCCGCCGCCGTCTGCCGCCGCTTGCACGACGATTTAATTTTCGCCGTCCCGCTCAAGCTTGGGATTCGGGTTGCGGCGTGTTCGACTTCATTCGCGAAAATGCACGGGCTCGCCGAAAAGATTCTTCGCGCCATGAAATAAAGCTTCGTAAGCAAAAAAATTTCCCGCCGAGTGTTCGACGGGTTTTTTTGTTGCCTTAAGCGGTCAAATCTTTCGGCGGCGCGTCTTCGGGCGGAAGGATTCCCGCAAGCCGCAACAGATACTTGGCGTTGGTCGTGTGTGTCCTTCCCTTGCGCAACTTGAAATCGAATTTAATTTCGTCGCCCTCGTAGTGTTCTTCGAAGTGCGCGTTTTGGATGTTCGGATTCTCGTCAACCATGTCGCACAGCTGAAAATCGTGCGTCGTGACCATGGTAATGCTGTGTTCGTTGGTAAGTCGGCGAATCGCCTCTTTCGCACCGAGCACGCGGTCGTTGACGTTCGTGCCCTTGAAAATTTCGTCGATACACGCGAGCATGGGCAAATTTTTTTCGGTGTACTCAATCATTGACTTGATACGCAACAGCTCCGCGTAAAAGGTCGAAACGCCTTGGCTCAGGTCGTCGTTGACGCGAATGGAAGTCATGACGGCGAGTCGGCTCACTGCGAAACTTTTTGCACAGACCGGTGCGCCCGAATACGCCACCATAACCGCCGCCGCCAACGTCCGTATCCAAGTCGTCTTGCCGCTCATGTTCGCGCCCGTGATTATCGTCGTGCCCGCCCGAAGCTCCACGTCGTTTGGCACGCCCTTAGCGTCGGCGACAAGCAGGCTCGTCAAACCCTCAACCGATAAATGCGGCTCCGGCTCCTCGTAAAACGTCGGGAAGCAGTAAGTCGTTCGCGTCTGCCCTATCGACGCCAGCGAGATTAAAACTTCCACTTCGGCGAAGGCGTCAAGCCACGTGCGCAGGTGATTTGCCGCGTCGACGCGCCACCGCATGAACGCCGTCACCAAAAAGAAATCGGACATGAACAGCGCGTTGCCAATTATAAAGAATATCGGGTTATGCCGTGCGCTTGCCGCGTCGACAAGCAGCGACAGCGTCTGCAATTTTTGCGTGGCGGACATTTCGTCGGTCAAGATGTCGCGTATCGCGTTCAGGCGGTTTGAACTGAAGTTCGTCGACTCCAGCCGCTCGAATATCGCGCGATACAGCCGCAATTCTTTGGAGATGATTTTCAGCGGCGCAAGCAATTCGTTTATCGCGGGCATGGCGACGATTGCCGTCACCAGCGCAAATGTCATGAGTGCCGGCGCAAAATAAATATCCATGAAGCCGAACGCCGTGAGGACGCACGCCGGGATTATGAGCGTCGGCAAGATGAAGCGCAACAGATAAATTTTTCCCGGCGGCGGCAATTCTTCTTCGACGCTTACGATTAATTCGCTCGTGTCGTGATTGTTGGGCATGAGCCGCGCGTAAGCCTCCAAGTCCAGCGACAGGCGCGGGCGTTGCAAAATTTCGGCGACGCCGCGTTGACGGTTGCGCACCTCGGTAAAGTCGGGCGGTTCCGGATTGAACGCCTCGGCAAGCAGATCGCGTCCGCGTTTCGTCCGCGCCGCGCAGATGTACTGGAATATTGAGCCTTCGCCGAAAATGTGAAGGTCAACGTCTTGCGGGCGTCCGTTCTTGAGATAAATACTGCCGTCGTTGGAACGCTTTCGCCACGTGCCCTTTGCCCGCGATATGTACGAATTCAGCACGGCAAGGCGGCTCTTCAAGAAACGTTTGCGCTGCTTGATGTCGTCGTGAAAATTAACCAGCCGAATAAAAATCATCGCGAACAATGCCGCGACGATGTAAAGGTAATTTACGCCGAAATCCCAGCCGAGCCCGAAGCCGCCTGCCGCCGCCAAGAAAGTCAACGTGCGGGCGGCGACAATTTGTTTTTCGCGCTTGTGAAGAGTTTTTTGTTCGGCAAGGTCAATCTCTCGTTCGTTGTCGTAAAATTGTCTGTTCATGCTGCCGTCCTTTGCGGTTACAAATTTTTGCCGATTGTAACACAGGCGGCAAGCTTTGACAATGGAAATCAGCCGCGCTGACGAATGGCGGCGGCGTGCGCCTGCAAACCTTCCGCCTCCGCAAGTCGAATCACATCCTGCGCGGCATTGAGCAAATCGCCACGCGTGTAGGAAATTAAGCTTGTGCGCTTGAGGAACGTCTCGACGTTGAGCACCGAATAAAACTTTGCGGTGCCGCCCGTCGGCAAAACGTGATTCGGTCCGGCAAGGTAGTCGCCGAGCGGTTCGGGCGAATACGCACCCAAAAATATCGCGCCCGCGTTCCTAATCTTCGGCAGGAGTTCAAATGGCGCGCTTGTCAAAAGTTCCAAGTGTTCAGGCGCGGAGAAGTTCGCGAAGTCAGCCGCCTCGTCCAAGTCCTTCGCCACGACGATGAGCCCGTTGCGTTCGATTGACGCTTTAGCGATTTCTCTGCGCGGCAAGCGTTCAAGTTGCGTTTCAACCTGCGCGGCGATTTTTTCGGCAAGCTCTGCGCTCGTGGTAATGACGATACTGCAGGCAAGCGGGTCGTGTTCGGCTTGACTTAACATATCCGCCGCCGCGTATTCAGGATTCGCCGCCGCGTCCGCGATAATCAAAATTTCACTCGGTCCGGCAAGCATGTCGATGTCGCAGTGCCCGTAGACTTCCTTTTTCGCCAGCGTGACGAAGATGTTGCCGGGGCCGACGATTTTGTCGACGCGCGGGATTTGCTCGGTGCCGAAAGCCATAGCCGCAATCGCCTGCGCGCCGCCGATTTTAAAAATCCTGTCGACGCCCGCAAGCTTCGCCGCCGCCAACACGTACGGATTGGCATTGGGCGTGCACATGACGACTTCGCCGACGCCCGCGACTTTTGCGGGAATGACATTCATAAGCACGCTCGACGGATAAGCAGCGGTGCCGCCGGGAACGTAGACGCCGACGCGACTTAATGGAATAATTGACTGACCAAGCAACGAATTCGCGCCGCGATACGTTATCCACGACTTTGGCAGTTGCTCGGCGTGAAAGCGACGAATATTTTCAGCCGCGACCTTTAACGACGTAAGGACTTCGAGCCTGACGCGTTCGACTGCCGCAGTGACTTCCGACGCGTCAAGGGCAAAACTTTCAAGCTCGACGCCGTCAATTTTGCGCGTCCACTCGACGACGGCAGAATCACCGCGCCCGCGAACGTCGCTGACAATCCGCCGCACAACTTCAATCGCGGTTAAGTCTTCGCCGAAAATTTTTTTGTTAGCCTCGCGAACTTTGGGCGACAGCTCAACCTCGTCGAAAGTTTTTTTGGTCAGGAGCCGTTCAACGGCGTCACGCCCGACCCGTGCACTGTTTACAATCCTCATGAAATTTCCTCCAAAATTATTAAATTAAGAGGCGCGCATGGACGCGCGCCTTACGCCGCGTTTCGACGCGTGATGCGTCGTGAGCGGCTCGCCCTTTTCTTTGCTACTTTCTTTTGGGCGCAGCAAAAGAAAGTAGATTTAAATAAAACGTTGACTTTGAGCCCTTTTGCTTAACGAACGAAAGAGCACGTCAGGCGATAAGCAACGCCTTCAATATCGGCAACTCCTGCGCCAAGAATCGTTCCGCCAAAAATGTCAGGTGCGGCAAAGTTTCTTCGGGCGTCTCGGTTCTGTTCTCGTAAGCCGCCCGTTGCAACGCGATTTCATGTACCGCCTCCGCCAACTTGTCCGCCGTCTTGACGCCGTTCTTGTATTGCGCCAAAAACAGTTGCGACACGCCCTTGACGTTGACGCCGCAACCTGTAAGCGGGCTCGCCAAAAAGTTAATCGCGTCGTCGAACTTCGACCGCTCGCAAATGTGCGCGTTGAGTCGTTCGCAAGATTTTTTAACAAGCTTAACCGCCTCGTCGCTTTGGCAGGGCATTACGTAATTGCCTTCGACCAAAATCGCGACGCTGCCGCCCAACGCTCGCAAGTCCGTATCTTCGCGCAACAGGTATTCGCGCAACGTCTTCGGGCGGAATTTGTCTTCCTCCAAAAACTCCAACAGCGGGCGATAAGTGTCCTTCGGCAAACTCAACTGCCCAAGCACGGAATTCAAAATCATCGGCACTTCGGCAGCGGGCATGAGCAACACGTAACGCATCGACAAAAGTTTTTCGTAGACTTGAGCATTCGACAACCGCCGCACTCCGCGAACGTAAATATCTTTGCGGAATTGCCGATTGAGGAAATAATCTTGCAACTGCTCGCGCATGATTCGATCGTCAATTTGGCTCAGGAAGTGTCGCGCCTTTTCGGTCAAGTGCAAAGTGTCGGCGTCAACCGGCGCGGCCGTCGTCGCGAAGTCAAGCTTTGCCGTCTGCAAAAGTTCCGCCACGTCCGCGAAGTACATCAAATCCCAATCGCGATTCAAATACTCGTGCGCAATGTACGACAGCTTTTGATTTTTTATCTGCCCGAACAACGCGCGGAAATGCGGAGCGAAGGCGGCATAGGCGGGCTCGGCTTCCAACATCTCGCCGACCAATCTAAGCGTCAAACTTATGCGCTCGCCCGCGTCGCCGACGTGCAAACGACTGTGACACAGGGCAAGCAGTTCGCGCAACGGCGCATTGGGAGCCCAACCCGGCAGGCAGTTGTAGCTGTTGTAAAGCATACCGCCCGACTTTATATGCCGACGCGCAATCTCGATTATGTTCCGACGATTCTTTTCGCTGATCCAAGTCCACGTGCCGTGCAAGCCGATTGAATCCAATCGCGGCAGATCGTAGCGTTTGGCAAAGTCTTCAAAGCTGTCCTCGGAAAATTTTGCGTTCGCGCCCGAAGCTGCGGCAAGTTCTTTGGCGTGCGCGGCGTGCGCGGGCAGAAAGTCCGTGCCGAAAAATCTACCGGGAGTAGCCGCCGCGTGAATGTTCGCCGAAAGCCCTTGACCGTAGCCAAGTTCGCAATGGCAACTGTCCGCCGCGAATTCGGGCGCAGCAAAGCCCTTGACCAAAAGACACCAACGCATGAAGTTCGGCGACAGCTCGCGATAGTAACCGTAGGAATAAGCCGCGTCCGTGAAATAGCCTTCGTTCCAATCGTTCATGGCGACACCTCCAAAACTTTTTGCGCCGCCACTTTACCGCAAAAGCTTAACGTTGACAAGTTAGACGCTTTGAATTACGATAAAAAAAATTTTCGGGAGGTGTTAAGCGTTGTCGCTGAAGGACACGAGTAAGTTTCTTAGCCTGATACTTCGCCACAAGCCGCAAGCCGTCGGGTTGGAACTCGACGAACACGGCTGGGCTGACGTTGACGAGCTGATTCGGCGCGTGAGCCGCAAACGCCCGCTTGACCGCGCGACGCTTGAGCAGATAGTCGCTGCGGACGAAAAGCAACGCTATTCCTTCAGCGCGGACGGGAAATTGATTCGCGCCAACCAAGGGCACTCGATACCCGTCGACGTGGAGCTTGCCGAGCTTGAGCCGCCCAAAATTTTGTATCACGGCACCGGCGAACGATTCGCGGCGTCGATACGGGTGCAAGGGCTGTTGAAAATGTTGCGGCTTTACGTGCACCTTTCAAGCGACGTTGAAACCGCAATAAAGGTCGGCAGGCGTCACGGCAAGCCGAAAATTTTTATCGTCGAAAGCGGACGCATGTTCGCCGAAGGCTGCAAATTTTTCCGTTCGGTGAACGGCGTATGGCTGACCGAACACGTCCCCGCTAAGTACCTAAAGGAGAGTTTTTAACATGGACAATTACACATTTACACCGCAACGCGTCTGCTCAAAGCGCATTGACTTCAGCTTGGATGAGGCGGGTCGCTTGCACGATTTACAATTCATGGGCGGCTGCCCCGGCAATCTGAAGGCAATCGGCAAGCTCGTCGAAGGCAAAAACGCAGCTGAAATCGCCGACATCCTGCGCGGCAACGACTGCGGCGGTCGCGGCACCAGTTGCGGCGATCAGCTTTCTATCGCAATCGACGAGGCGTTGAAGTCGCGCAGTGCTTAAAAGTTTTTTGGAGGTATCATTATGGACAAGCAAACACTGATTGAAAAAGTCGAAGCTATGGCGGCGGCTCCGAGCTGTTGCGCGTCACTCAAAGCGAAGGTCGCGGCTTACGTCGACGCACTTGGCACGCCCGGCGAAAAGGTCGCCGCGCAGAATCTCATCGCCGAAATCGAAGAGGACATCACGCCGATTGACAGTCTGGTTGCGTTCGCGCATTCGGAAATGGCGGTTCAAAAGTTCGGCGCGGAAGGCGCAAAAAATTTCGCCGCACATGCCGACGAACTCAAGGCAAGCGGCGCGAAATATTGCAACTGCAGTGCCTGCACGCTCGGTCTGGAAATCCTCGATCACAAAGACGTTTTGCTCAAATAAAATTTTCGGAAGGTGTCAAATGGACAAGCAAACACTGATTGACAAACTCAAAGACTTGGCATCGTCGCCAAGTTGTTACATTAGACTCAGGCAGGAGATTGAACTTTACCTTGACACGTTGGGCACGCCCGGCGAAAAGGCGGCTGCCGAAAAACTTTTGGCGGAAATTAAGCGCGACGTCGTGCCGGTCGGGCAACTGATAATTTTCGCGCATTCGAATCACGCCATTGAAGCTTTCGGCAGGGAAGGCGCAAAAAAATTCCTCGCCAACGCTGAAGCTCTCAGACGACGCGGCGCAAAATATTGCAACTGCAAGGCTTGCACGTTGGGGGTTGAAATTCTCGACCACAAAGAAATTCTTTTGGCTTAAAAAATTCGGACAAAAAATTATCCCGTCAAACGGCGGGATTTTTTTCATTCGGCGAAGCAAAAATAAACGGCAAGCGTCCCGTGCCCGACACCAACCGAAATTTTGTCGCCTGCGACGCGATTGCTTACGGCGTAGGGCAAAGCTTGAATCAAAGTCACGCCGTCCAGTTCCCAACGAACATTTTTAATCGTGACGCCCGCGCAGGTCGTCGACATCGGCAGGAGCGACACGGCAAGCGGCTTGCGGAAAAATTGCACGTCAACGGACTCGCCGCCCTTCACGAAGAAAATTATTTCGCGCTCATCGGCAAGGACAACCCGCCGCTCAATCGCCGCGCAGGTGAACGCCGTGCTGAACAGATGATCGAAGCGTCCGTCGAAACAGCCCGTGACAAGCGCGACGTGTTCGCCGAAAATCTCTGCGGCGCGGCGCAGGGCTAGTTGCGTGTCGGTCAAGTCTTTGTCTGCGGGATATTGCTCGACGGGAACATTTTCAGTCCGTGCCCAAGCGACAGAATAATCGTCCGCGCTGTCGAAGTCGCCGATTAAAAAGCTCGGAACAAGTTTGCACGCCCGGCAAAGTTCAATGCCCTTGTCGACGCAAAAAATTTTCCGTCCGCTTGCAACTTCGCGGAACCAATCGACGTTGGGAACGCGTCCGCCCGCCACGAACAACATTTCCCTCGTCCCTTGTCCTTTGTCCTTTGTCCCTTCAACCTCACATTGCGGCAGTCTCAAGCCAATTCCTCGCGTCGATAAATTTCGTTGACAAGCTCCAAGTCCTCGGCGGTGTCGACGCCCACGAAGCGGCAGGAACTTTTAATCACGCGAATATTGAAACCGTTCTCCAAGGCGCGCAGTTGTTCAAGCGATTCGGCTTGCTCAAGCGGCGTCGGCTTCATTTTGGCGTAGGCAAGCAGAAAATCGCGTCGGTAAGCGTAAATGCCGATATGCTTGAAGACAGCCGCCTTGCCGCTGTTGCGCGGATAGGGAATCAGCGATCGCGAAAAATACAACGCGTTGCCTGCGCGGTCGAAGACGACTTTGACGTTGTTGGGATTTTGCATTTCGGCGGGTTCGGTCAGCTCCGTGGCGACGGTTGCCATCTGTAAAGATTCGTCGCCGAATTCGGTAACAAGTGCGTCAATCAGCGCGGGCTCAATCAGCGGTTCGTCGCCCTGCACGTTGACGATAACGTCGGCGTCGGGGAATTTTTCTGCCACTTCGGCGAGGCGGTCGGTGCCGGTCTTGTGGTCGGCGCGCGTCATCATCGCCCGCCCCGAATGTTTTTCGACGGCTTGCAAAATTCTTTCGTCGTCGGTCGCCACAATGACTTCGGCAACGGACGCGGCACGGCTTGCCCGTTCCCACACGCGACAAATCATCGGCTTGCCGCAAATGTCTTTGAGCGGCTTGCCGGGCAGACGCGTCGACGAATATCTTGCAGGTATCACGCAAATTGCTTTCATGTCATAACCTCCGAATCCGAAATAAATGTTGGCAAAAGAGGCCGCCCATGGACGGGCGGCCGTCGCCGACGCTTTTGCGTGACGCAAAAACCGTCGGCGTCAGCGGCTTAAAATTATCAGACGGCGCGGGTGCCGACCCTTCGCCCCGCGCGTAGCGGCGGCTTTTCTTTTTGCTACTTTTTCTTTGGCCGCACAAAGAAAAAGTAGATCCTAAATACAAAAGTCTTTAAAACGCCGAATCGAAGCCTTAATGTCAATTCATAAATCGTCCCAAGTCTATCACAAGCGGCGCGGCGCGGCAAATTGACTTTAATAGGATTTTCAGATAAAGTTGTTATAGTTACAAAAATTTTTTCGGAGGGAGGTCTCGCCTTGAAGAAAAAAATTTTTGCAGGAATAATCTTCGGCGCACTCATAAGCGCGACGCTGACTTTGGGGCTCGTGTGCCTGCTTTTGGGCATAAACTCAACCAACGCGCTCGACCTCGGCAGATTCTTCGTTGCGCTGCGGTTTATCGAAAGCAATTACGTTCAGGACGTTGAACGACGCGATTTAATCGACGGCGCGATAAGCGGTATGGTCAATTCGCTCGGCGACCCGCATTCGATTTATCTCGCGCCGCAACTCTACAGCCAACTGCGCGCCGAAACAAGCGGGGCATTCGGCGGAATCGGCGTCTACATGGGCTTCAAAAACGGCGGCGTGCAAGTCATGAGCGTCATACCCGACGGACCCGGACAACGTGCAGGCCTCTTGGCGGGCGACGAAATTTTGGCGGTGGACGGTCAGCGCGTCGAAGAAATTTCGCCCGGCGAAGTCGCGCTGAAAATTCGCGGGCAAATCGGTACGCCCGTCGAATTGCTGATTCACCGCGAAGGCTTCGACGACACGACTTACAACTTGACGCGCGAAAGCATTCATGTGCAGACCGTGGCGGGCAAGATGATTGATGACCGCCTCGGCTACATAAAAATTTCCAACTTCAGCGAGAACACGGGCGACGAATTCAAATCGACGCTTGCCGAATTGGAACGCGCGGGTCTGAAAGGTCTTATCCTCGACATGCGCCAGAACCCCGGCGGCGTCATAAACGGTTGCATTGAAATCGCTCAGCAATTGGTGCCCGCCGGAACGATCGCCTCAGTGATTAAGCGCGACGGCTCCAAGGAAGTTTACACGTCGAACTTGCCGGCGGCGAAGTTCCCGATTGTCGTGCTTATCGACCGCAACAGCGCGAGTGCTTCCGAACTTTTGAGCGGCGCGTTGCAGGACACCAAGGCGGCTCTTGTCGTGGGCGAGACGAGCTACGGCAAAGGCTCCGTGCAGACGCTTATCCCCATGGCGCACGACGACGGCTTGAAGTTGACGATTGCCAAGTACTACACGCCGAGCGGACGATGCATTGACGGCGTAGGCATTGAGCCCGATATTGAGATAACGTCGCCCTCGATACCGCACCCCATGTACGATTTAAATCTGGACGAGCAAAGCGATCCGCAACTTGCCAAGGCGGAAGAGCTGTTGCGAAACCAAGTCGACGCGGGCAAAATTCTGTTCCAAGACAACTTCCGGAAAGCGGATTAAAAAAAAACCCTCAAGCACTAAGCCTGAGGGTTTTTAATTCGGGGGGTTAAGTGGTCAGTTAAAGGGTTACTCGCCCTTCAGCAGGGCAGCGGACGCCCAAACGTCCGTCGACTCGTAAATCGCGGTGCCCGATACCAAAATGTTCGCGCCCGCCTCGCGCAACGACGCCGCGTTTTCAATCGTAACGCCGCCGTCGACTTCCAGCAAGCAGTTGTAATCGTTTTCGCGAATCAAGTTGTGCAAGCGTTTCACTTTGTCGAGTGAATGTTTCAGCAAGGGCTGTCCTGCCGCGCCCGGTATCGCCGTCATAAGCAGGACAACATCAACGTCGTACAAAAGTTCTTCAATCATGCACAGCGGCGTAGCGGGATTCAGCGCAACGCCCGCCTTCGAGCCCGCGCCCTTGATTTTGTGGATGACGCTTTGCGCTTGACCCGTCGCCTCAATGTGGAACGTGATTAAATCTGCGCCCGCCTGCGCGAAGTCAACGATTTTTTCGTCGGGCTTGACCGTCATGAGGTGCGCCTCCAAAATCGCGTCAGTGACCTTGCGCAAACTCTTGACGACGTGCGCGCCGACCGTGACATCGGGCGAAAAAACACCGTCGCCGACTTCGATATGGATCTGCTCAATGCCCGCGTCCGTCACGCGTTTTACTTCGTCAGCCAAGTGCGCGAAGTCAGCAGACAAAATCGACGCCGCGATTCGCATTTCCGACTTGTTGTCTTTCCAAAACATGTTCGTATCCTTTCGTGCTTAGCCGCGAGTCTTGCCGCCCGCGACGTTGTAGGTGACGCCGTGAATGTAAGACGCCCTGTCGCTTGCCAGGAAGACAACCGCGTCCGCCACTTCGGAGAGCTTGCCGCTGCGTCCGAGCGGAGTGGTTTTCGTCGAGCTGTAACCTTTGCGCAGATCGTCGACGGTGATACCACGAGTGTAAGCCAGAGCCTCTTCGTAGGCCAAGGTGCGCAAGCCTGTCGCCTCCATAATGCCGGGTGCCATGCCGACAACGCGAATGTTGTACTTGCCGAGCTCCTTCGCCCAGCTGCGCGTGAAGCTGTTGACGGCGTTCTTCGTCGCGGCGTAAATGCTTTGACCTTCCGAGCCTTCCAAGCCCGATTCGCTGCTCATGTTGATGATGACGCCGCCGCCCGCCTTAACCATTTCGTGACCGACAGCCTGCGCAACGAGGTAGACGCCTTTGATGTTGACGCCCGTGACTTTGTCGTAGATTTTTTCGTTGAGTTCGTATTTGCCGTGAGGATCTTTCGGGTCGACGAGCAGGCAGGGGATGTTGATGCCGGCGTTGTTTACGAGGATATCGATTTGCCCGAAGGTGTCGATTGCCGTCTTGACCATAGCTTGAACGCTTGCCGCGTCGCAGACGTTGGTAACGACGTATTTGACTTTGCCGCTGTTCGGCGTGATGTTGAATTCGGGTTCGTTGGGATTGAGATCGCAGACGACGACGTTTGCGCCGTTGTCGAGGAACGCTTGAGCGACAGCCTTACCGATACCGCTTGCCGCGCCCGTGACGACAGCCGTCTTGCCCTTGAGACCGAGCCACGAGCCGTCGGCGATTTTCTTGCTTTCCGCCTTGAAGATTTCAATCATGTCGCCGGGCTTGATTTCGGGAACGGGTTTCTCTTCGACGTGAACGGAGCCTTCCAAGAGTTCGCCCGCGCCGCCGTCGAACTTAATCGTGATGTGACCGAGGTTCATAAGGTTCTTATGGACTTCGCTGCCGACCTTGACGATTTTGAATTCGGTGCCCGCGATTTTGTAGATGTCGCCGGGCTTAATCATGCCGGTGAGTTCGTTGCCCGTGTGCATGACGCAAGCGTCGCGCAGTTCGGGGAGTGCCATAGCTTCGTCGAACATGATGATCATGTTCGCGGCGGCGATGAAGTCTTTGACTTGCCCGCCGAGTTCGACGACTTTACTTGAATAAATCTTTTCAGCCATTGTATAATTACCTGCCTTTTATTTTTTGTGGCGAGCGTTCAAAAGACGCCCGCCTGTATTTTTTTTTGCGATTAGGATTCGTAAAGCCCGAAGCTTGCGAGCCACGCGAGGACAACTGAAATCGGACCCGTAATAAAGCGCGAATACAGCACCGAGGGCACGCCGACTTCGACGGTTTCAGCCTCCGCCTCCGCCAAGCCGAGACCGACAGGCACGAAGTCGCAAGCGCACTGCGCGTTAATGGCGAACAGCGCGGGCAATGCCAAATGGGGCGGGATGTTGCCTTCGCCGATCTGCACGCCGATAAGAACGCCGATAACCTGAGCGATAACCGCGCCCGGTCCGAGGAACGGCGACAGGAACGGGAACGAACATATGCACGACAGAATCACGAGCCCGACGATATTGCCCGCGAGCGGCGAGAGCAAGTTAGCGATAACGTCGCCAATGCCCGTGCCGAGTATGACGCCGATAAGCATGGAGACGAACGCCATAAACGGCAGAATCGTGCGGATAATCGTGTTAATCGAATCGCGTCCGGCTTGATAGAAGACCGAGACAATACCGCCCATGAGCTGACCGATTTTCGCCATGAGACTGCCCGACGATTGTTCGGTGATTTTCTTCGACGTGTCGTAGCCGCCCTTTTTAATCGCGCTGCCCGAATCGCCCGAAGTGTCTTTGGCGGGCGCGGCGGCAGGTTTTGGCGCGGGAGCCGCACTTCCGTCGGCGAACGAAATATTTTCGGGCTTGACGGCGGAACAATAAATGTCAGCCTTGATGTGGTCGGCGAGTGGGCCGCTGGGGCCTGTCGCGTTGAGGTTGATTGTATAGATTCGTTTCTGGGGATAAATGCCGCAACGGAGCGTACCGCCGCAGTCGATGACGACAACCAAGATTTGTTCGTCGGGGACGCGTGTCTTGAAGCCGTCGACGAGTTCGCAACCCGTCATTTCCGCGAGCGTCTGCGCGACCTTCGACATGACGCCGCCGGTGATGTTGACGACTTTATTTTTCTGCGCGTCGGGCACGAGAGTTAAAGGACCGCCGAAGCCGCCGCTACCAGCTTTGACAACGACGGATCTGTAGCCGCCGCCCGCCGCAGGTGCCGCGTCAGCCGCAGGAACCGCCACGCCGTCGGCGTAGGAAATATTTTCGGGCTTGACGGCGGAACAATAAATGTCAGCCTTGATGTGGTCGGCGAGAGGCCCCGAAGGTCCTGTCGCGTTCAAGTTGATTGTGTAGATTCGTTTCTGAGGATAAATGCCGCAACGAAGCGTACCTCCGCAGTCGATAACGACAACCAAGATTTCGTCGTCGGGAACGCGCGTTTTGAAGCCGTCGACGAGTTCGCAACCCGTCATTTCCGCGAGCCGTTCTGCAACCTTCGACATGACGCCGCCGGTGATGTTGACGACTTTGTTTTTCTTCGCGTCGGGGATGAGCGTCAAGGGGCCGCCGAAGCCGCCGCTGCCCGCCTTTACGACTACCGCTTTGTAATCAGCCATGTCAATCACTCCTTAAGCCGTCTTGAGCGTCTTGCTCAACGAAATGCCCTGCTGTTTCTGCACGTAAGCCGTCGTGAAGTCCGTGACCCAACCGCGCAAGAAGTTAATGACTATGCCGATAAGCAGGTAACGCAGTGCCAAGTCGACGTGATTCAGTCCGAGCGTCGTGATACCGTTTGCAATGCCAAGATAAACGAACAATTCGCCGGGGTTGATGTGGGGAAACATTCCATTCAATGTATGACATTGCCCCGTCGCGGAGGCATAGTAGGAAGGTTTGTAGAACTCAGGCATGAACTTACCGAGCGATAAAGTCATTGGATTGCAAAAGAAAAACGTGCCGATAACGGGCAGGACGATGTAACGCGACAAGGGATTGCCCGCGCAGACGCCCGCGAACTTTTCGATTCTGTCGTTGCCGATCATTTTGACGATTGCGTTCATCGCCACCAGCAGAACGATAAGCGTCGGAATGATGCCCGATACCCAACCTGCGAGTGTTTCGCCGCCGCGATTGAACAAGCCGATAAACGCTTGGGCGAAAGATACCATTGTGTCCATAAAGTACCCTCCCGGAAAAATTTTTTTGAAATCTATCCGTAAAGACCGAAGCCCCTCTGTGAAGGTTGCGCGCTCAAACTTCGGTCGTTGCCGGCGCAAATTGTTACGAAATTATTTTTATGCATTGAAAAAGACGCTCCGATAAGCTACAATGTTGACAGAAAATCAAATAAGTCAACAGCCTTTCGAGGCGTCTTAAATTTACATTTTAATTCTAACGTCTCAAAGGCACTTTGTCAAAAATTTTGGAGGCGATTGCTTATGAGGAATAAAGAAGAAATTTTCAAGCTCCTGCGCGAGTCTGTCGAAACGCCGCAAGAGTCGTTCGCCGTCGAAGAAATGATTTCAAAGATCGAAGGAAATTTGCCGCCGATTGAAACCGTAAGCGACACGAAGAAAACGTTTAACGGCATCAATTTTTACAAAGACCCTCGCGGCAATTACGTTTGCTCCACTACTCTGCACAGGTTCATTTGGCTCTATGTCAATGGCGAAATTCCCGAAGGTTACGAGATACATCATCGCGATTTAAATCATGACAACAACGACATTTCGAATCTGCAACTTCTTACGACGGAAGAACATAGACAACTTCACAAAGAACTGAAGAAAAATAAGAAACCCGTAATGAAGAAGGAAAAGTTTATTTGTGTCTACTGCGGGAAAGAGTATGAAGCATTTCGCGTCGGCAGTTCGCGTTTGTCCGCAATGCGGGAAGTCGTTCTCCGCTTACAAATATGGCAAGCAGAAATTTTGTAGTTATGAATGTATGTTTACCTCTATGCGTAAGCATGAAGTTAAAAATTGTCTTGTATGCGGCAAGCAGATGAGTGTTAAACAATCGCGCAACAGAAAGTATTGCTCAGTGCTACCACAAGGCACGGCGCAAAAATCCTGAGCCGCCAATTCAACCCGCCGCAAGCTCTTCGTCCTGAATCTTCAAGTAGTTTTCGTAGTCGTGGCGAGCCGAGACGACAGCCGCCGTCTGCCGCGCGTTGAGTTTCATACTCTTGCAAAGGTCTTCGCTGAGTTCAAAGAGCGTCACGCCGTTGAAGTCGTCGAAGGGCTTAAAGCCGGTGAAAACCGTGCGCCCTTCCATGATTTCGCCTTTGATGATTCGGCAGTAAGGATCGATAACGAACAGCACGAGAATGCCCGCCGAGAAGCCGCCGCGCGCCCGCCCGATTGCCACGCGTCCGAGTTTGCGAAGTTCTTTCAAATGCGCGTTGAACTTTTTGAACTGCCGCAAACCCAAGACCGTCTGCGCTATCCAAACGACGACCGCCAAGGCAACGAAGTAACCCAGCATGTCAATTACCTCCTGTTATATAAAAGTGTATTGAAACTCGAAAGAGTTTTGCTAAAATCCAAGCGGACAGGTTTCTTCTTTCAACCTCCATGTGGTGCTGTCCACTTCTTTGAGAGTGAAGACTCTGTTTTGC
>Ga0247609_10001704_pt1 | contig 25208 bp, 25 predicted proteins | sample 172DNAGHGlowgp2_FD_193487 | JGI IMG/M metagenome (GOLD analysis project Ga0247609, IMG submission 193487) | Sheep rumen microbial communities from Palmerston North, Manawatu-Wanganui, New Zealand - 1728 DNA GHGlow gp2 | ecosystem: Host-associated > Mammals > Digestive system > Stomach > Rumen ...
CTCTATGGTTGCGGCACCTATGGCCTCGACCTGATGGGTACGACGGACTTCACGCTGATGAATTCTAATATCCACGATTGCACCTATGGCATCATCCAGCTCCGCAATTGCATCGCTACGTATTTCAAAAATTGCGACTTCTTCAACAATCGCCAGTACGAGCTCATCGAGGGTTGGAACAACGAGGGCCTGACGTTCACCGACTGCCGCATGTTTGCCAACTGGGGCGACGCGCCGCTCTTCCATCTCGACCAGGCGTTCTACATGAACAATTGTAAGATCTATCATCCTACGGAGAAACTGGGTACTATCAACATGGCGGCCAAGCAGAACTGCGAGTTCTTTGCCAATCCCTTCGATACCAGTATCCAGAGCCGTAACCTCGGACCAGACCAGAAAAAATAAACGATATGGATACAAACGACGTTAAACAAGGAGCAGGCAAACTACTGAAAGGCTGCGGATGCCTTAGCATCGGCTTTGTCATTCTGATGGTCATCGTGGGCATCTTCGTCGACGACGAGGAAGTGAAGGATGACGACCAGCCCCAGACCGCACAGACGGAGCAGACGGAAAAGAAAGACTCCGTCGTTGTCAACGAACCCCTCGAGGGCGACCCCTATCAGGAACTCGACGAGCTCATCGGACTGAACAGCGTGAAGAAAGAGGTGCGCTCGCTGGCCAACTTCGTCAAACTGCAGAAGCAGCGCGAGGCACAAGGTCTGAAGACCGCCAAGGTGTCCTATCACCTCGTGTTCTACGGCTCGCCAGGTACTGGTAAGACCACCGTTGCACGTATCGTCGGCCGCATCTACAAGGATCTCGGCGTCCTGAAGAAAGGTCATACTGTCGAGACCGATCGTAGCGGACTCGTCGCCAAATACATGGGTCAGACGGCGCTCAAGACCGATACCGTTGTCCAGCAAGCCCTCGACGGCGTGTTGTTCATCGACGAGGCCTACGCGCTGGTTCCTGAGGGAGATAATGGTCAGGACTACGGTCCGGAGGCTATTGCGACGTTGCTGAAACGCATGGAGGACTATCGCGACCGCTTGGTGGTCATCATTGCAGGTTATAAGGACGAGATGCAGCGTTTCATCGATTCCAACCCTGGACTCCAGTCGCGCTTCAACCGCTATATCGATTTCCCTGACTATTCACCTGCGGAACTGACCGATATCTTCAAGATGTATATGAAGAAAAATCAGTACACTTTGGCTCCAGATGCTGAGGATTTCCTGAAGGAGCAGTTCGACAATGCCGTGGCACATAAAGATCGCAACTTCGGTAATGCCCGCTATGCACGTAACGTCTTCGAGAAAGCCATCCAGCAGCAGGCAAACCGCTTGGCAGGCCGCTCGAATCTCAGCAAGCAGGAACTGACGGAACTCACCGTCGACGACCTCCGCGGAGGCTTCTCGGCAAGAACAAATATCAGGAATTAAGAGAGGTAAGAGGTAAGATGTAAGAAGTATGAAAAAACATTTGTATTTTTTATTACTATTTATGATGGCCGTTATCAGTGCCAGCGCACAGGATCGTGAGTTCGAAAGCTGTCCGATCGACGTGATTGACAAAGGGTGGGGCACGAAGACCATCACCAACGTCATCAACGGCAGTCTTGGCATTATGCTCGAGAGTTTCAACCGCACGTGGCCCACATGGATGGGCGGCGCTATCTGCGAGACCATGGAACAGGGACTCGCCAAGCGCGTGCTCGACAAAGAGACGGAGCTCACCGTCACTGTCGATACCAAGAATGGCTATGCGGGGGTGGACGATGCTGGAACCGATGGCGCTTACATGTCGGTCTGTTTCTGGAACCGCAGCAATGGCCACCGCCTCTTTGCCGTCCGCATCGGTAAACCCACCGATCCCTGCCTGGAGTTCGTCTGCTTCTACGACTACGACGCCGCAAAGAAGACGCTCACCCCTGAGCCCGACATCCTGACAGGTTTCCGCTGGGGCGACCGCGGCGAGTTCACGCAGACATACTACCACCTGCCGCGCAAGGGCAAGACGCTGCTCATCGACGAGTGGGGCAACGACGGTCCCAAGCAGCACACGTTTACGTGGGATGGCATGCGTCCCGTCTATGCCAAGACCGTGAAGCTCGACGAAAACGGCAAACCCGTACAAGATAATGGCCTGTCAAAATATTCAGAATAACGATATGAAGAAACTCACCCTTTTTGCCATCTGCGCGATGGCCGCATTCGTCGGTTGTAAGAACAAGGGTCAGACGGCCCCTGCCGACACCAACGACACCCTTGCTGCCGTCATCGACAGCATCATCGAGGAGAACGACACCACGCCGCTGCCCATGTATATCATCGGTGGCGACAGCAAGTATATGCACATGCTCTACTGGGCCAATCTGGAGGAGCCTAACGCGGATAAGTACAAGGAGGATTGTGGCACGCTCGACGGCTTTGAGTCGTTGCACAAGCGTTGGGAACTTCAGGAGATGTTCCGTCGCAATGCCGCTCAGTACACCAATTTCATCGTTGGCGACAGAATCAAGAAGGTGCGCTTTGTTGATGAGGTGCTGAAGGATCCTGACGGCTATACGCCCAGCATCGGCGAGATTCATCCCCTCGAGGGGATTCCTGCGCTCTGCGGCCGTTTCGAATTCGTCAATCCGAAGGATAAGAATGCCGAAGACCCGCAGTGGGGACCCGTCCTCGTCACCGACAGCTATCTGAAGTCGCGCAAACAGCTCGCCCTGAAGTCGTGTGCCGTGGGCTACGACTCCATTCCCCCGCTTCCTGCCGACATCGTCAAGAAGATGGAGAAGGAGTATGGCATGAAGGCGGCGCGTACGACGAAGCTTACCGTCATTGGCGACCGCTACATTCATGGCACCATCGAGTTCCAGGGCGAATACAAGAACGCCCCCAAGGATCCATACGATGAGGACCGTAAGTTTGCCCTCGCCCTGGAACTGGTCATCGATAGCGCCAAGGTCTATAAAGTTGAAAAGCTGGGCTACTACGACCCAGCGTACGGCGCAACATGGAATGCCGATGCCGACGGCTACATCCCCAACGACATCGTTGCTGCCTTCGAGGGTCCTAAGGGCCTCGAACTCTGCTACGTCCACGGCGCCCCTGAGAGTTTCTGCGTCGGCATGATCTATCTGCGCGACGGGCGTCTCATCGAATACGAGTATGAATGTTTCCATTCGCTGGTCGACGAGGAGCTGCCCGTCTGGAACAGCGACATTGCCGAGATGCGCAAGTTGTATGCTGCCGACGATATGGGCGACAAGGACGTCGAGCTCGTCAAGTGGGCTCATTGCTTCATCGACTACGACAACGAGTGGATATGGATGCGCGACAAGGACGACCAGAACGGCGCCTTCTTCATCCGCACTGACGGCAAGTTCCAGTTGATAGCTATCGAGAACCGCAACTATCAGCCTTCGCGTGGCGAAAAGGACGGCACCTACTACCTCATCCTCGGTGGTCCTGCCGGCGGTCCTGCGTGGGTACAGGAGATTATCGCCTTCAAGGGTGGCAAGCAGGTGGCGAAGTTCAACTGTCTGCAGGTCGAGGGCGAAATCGACGAGTGCTCGCTCAACGGCCGCAACCTGAGCAAGACTGAAGGTCAGGCTTGGCTCGACCGTGTTCCTGAGGGCAAGGAGATTACTGCCTTCTTCAAGGACGTCGTCGACAAGAAATAATAACCGCTAAACGATAAACAACAACCCGCGTTAGGACTATGCAGCAGATGATTACCATCCTCGGACCTACTGCCAGCGGCAAGACACCGTTGGCGGCAGCCCTTGCGGCAGCGTTGCCGCAGGTCGATGGTCACATTGGTGCGGAAATCATCTCTGCCGACTCCCGTCAGGTCTATCGCCGCATGGACATCGGCACAGGCAAGGACCTCGCGGACTACAGCGTGAGTCCTGTGGTCGGCGGTTCGGCCGCCGACACCTCCCTCGCCGTCCCTTACCACCTCATCGACATCTGCGAGCCTGGCACAAAGTACAACCTCTTCCAATATCAGCAGGATTTCTTCGACGCCTACGAGGCTATACAGGGTAGGGGAGCGGTGCCCATCCTCTGCGGCGGCACGGGCCTCTACATCGAGGCCGTGCTCAAGGGCTACCACCTCTCGCCAGTCCCCCAGAATCCAGAGCTCCGCGCACGCCTCGAAGGCCGTTCGCTGGCCGAACTCACCGACATGCTTGTGACGTTGAAAAAACAGAATGGTTCCAACATGCACAACAAGACCGATGTCGACTCCTGCCAGCGTGCCATCCGCGCTATCGAGATTGAAACCTACAACCTCGAACATCCCGTCCCCCGTCGTGAGTTGCCGCCTGTACCTTCGCTCATTATTGGTGTCGATATCGACCGCGACGAGCGTCGTGCGAAAATTACGCGCCGTCTGAAAGCCCGCCTCGACGAAGGCATGATAGATGAAGTCCAAGGACTGCTGGCTGAGGGAATCCCAGCCGACGACCTCATCTACTACGGCCTCGAATACAAGTTCATCACCGAGTACGTCACGGGCCGTCTCACCTATGACGAGATGTTCCAGCGCCTCGAAATTGCCATTCATCAGTTTGCCAAGCGTCAAATGACGTGGTTCCGCGGCATGGAACGCCGAGGTTTCACCATTCACTGGATTAACACCCTCCTACCCATGGATGCCAAAGTCCGCCAAATCCTCGACCTCTGGTCCTCAGGGCACTGAACGGGTAGTAATAGACACTAAACGACGTGATAGTAGGCACTAAACAGGGATAAAGGCGGCACACGCCCTCTTTGGTCTTGTTTTCAGGGCGTTTGCCGAGAAACCATACAAAAAAGAATGAAATTCTTTTGTTCTTTGCTCATTTTTTCGTACCTTCGCAGGCAAAACGTGTAATAAAGGTATGAAAGAACAAGAGAGATTGCTAATACTGATATCGAACGACGACGGCTGGGAGACCAAGGGTATCAACCGGTTGGTGGATATGGTTCGCGACCTGGGCGACGTGCTGGTGTGTGCGCCGGAGGGGCCGCGCAGCGGTATGTCGTGCGCCTTTTCGGCAACGACGCCGCTGAGGCTGAACCTGCGGCGGCAGGAGCCGGGCGTGGAGGTGTGGTCATGTAACGGCACACCGACGGACTGCGTGAAAATAGCGTTGGCGGAGTTGTGCGACAGGAAGCCAGACCTGGTGCTGGGCGGTATCAACCACGGCGACAATGCATCGGTGAATACGCACTATAGCGGCACGATGGGCGTAGTGATGGAGGGTTGCATGAAGTATATCCCATCGGTGGCCTATTCGTTGTGCGACCATAACGAGGATGCCGACCTCGAACCCCTGCGGCCGTACATCAGAAAGATGACGCAGTGGGTGCTGGAAGAGGGGCTGGCCCCTGGCGTGTGTCTGAACGTGAATTTCCCGAAGTTGAAATCCCTGTCCTCAGACGTCAGCCATCAGCCATCAGACATCAACCCTCAGCCCTACAAGGGCGTGAAGGTGTGTAGAATGGCGCGGGGGACGTGGACCAACGAGGTGACGCGCTGTCACCATCCGCGCGGCTACGACTACTGGTGGATGGTGGGCCACTACCGGAACGACGAGTCCGAAGCCGAGGATACTGACCGCTGGGCGTTGGATCACGGCTATGTGGCCATTACGCCTACGGAGATTGACGTCACGGCGTACGAGGCGATGAAGGAGCTGCGCGAGCTGGAGACTCAGAATTTTAATGTTTAATCTATAATGCATTAATCTCCTTGAAATATTACCTGATAGCCGGTGAGGCCAGTGGCGACTTGCATGCATCGCACCTGATGCAGTCGCTAAAGGCGCAGGACGAGGAGGCGGAGTTCCGCTTCTTTGGCGGCGACTTGATGGCCGCAGTGGGCGGAACACTGGTGAAGCACTATCGCGAACTGGCTTATATGGGCTTCGTACCTGTGCTGCTGCACCTGCGCACCATCCTGCGCAACATGGAGATGTGTAAGCAGGACATCATGCAGTGGAAACCCGACGTGGTGATACTCGTCGACTATCCGGGATTTAATCTGAAGATAGCGAAATATGTCCATAGCCAACGGCTAATAGCAATTCGCAACGCCACACTCTGCTCTGCAGAGAATAGCCAAAAGCCCAAAGTCTACTACTATATATCACCGAAGATTTGGGCGTGGAAGGAGTATCGCATCAAGAACATCAAGCGCGACGTGGACGAGCTGTTCTCCATACTGCCGTTCGAGGTCGACTTCTTCGAGGGGAAACACCATTATCCAATACACTATGTGGGCAATCCGACGGCACACGAAGTGAGGGAGTTCCTAAATGGAAGATGGAAGAAGGAAGATGGAAGAAACGAAAGACCGATTATTGCGCTGTTGGCGGGGTCGCGTAAGCAGGAAATCAAGGACAACCTGCCCGCAATGATGGAAGCCACGCGGCACTTGGCGGGGAAGTACGACCTGGTGTTGGCAGGCGCTCCGTCGATAGAGCGCGCGTATTACGAGCAATTCCTGACGGGCAGCAGTGTGCGTCTCGTTTCTGACGAGACGTTTGCCTTATTGGCAAAGGCCACCGCCGCACTGGTGACCAGCGGCACAGCGACCCTCGAAACGTGTATGTTCCGCGTGCCGCAGGTGGTGTGCTACAAAACGCCGCTACCACGACTCATCGGTTTTCTGAAACGCCACGTGCTCAGCGTGAAATACGTGTCGCTGGTGAACCTGATTGCCGACCGCGAGGTGGTGCGGGAACTGGTGGCCGAGACGTTCAGCGTCGACAACATCCGTCGCGAGCTGGAGGCCATTCTCCCGTCGGAAGATGAAAGCGTGACAGGCCATGAACCCTTCGGCGCGAAGCGTCAGCAGATGCTGGAGGACTACGAAGAGGTGCATCGTCGGCTGGGTGAGAGCAATGCTCCCGACGAGGCTGCGCGGACGATGATCAAACTGTTGAGAGACAATAAACGTTAAACAATAATCAATAAACTAATTTATCAATTATGTCAAGTTTCTTATCAATCTTTGGATTTGATCCTGCCAAACACTCCGTGAAGGTTGAGGTGTTGGCAGGACTGACAACTTTCCTGACCATGTCGTATATTCTGGCCGTGAATCCCCTGATGCTCAGCGACGCCGGCATGGACAAGGGAGCGGTATTCTCGGCCACCGTCATTGCGGCCGTCGTAGGCACGCTGATCATGGCCGTCTACGCCAAACTGCCCTTTGCGCAGGCTTCGGGCATGGGACTGAATGCGTTCTTCGCCTACACACTGGTCATCTCGATGGGCTATACGTGGCAACAGGCTCTGGCGGTCGTATTGGTGGAGGGATTGGCATTTATCCTATTGACCATCTTCAAAGTCCGCGAGAGTATCGTGAACGCCATTCCACTGGACTTGCGCTATTCCATCTCCGTGGGTATCGGATTGTTCATCGCTTACCTCGGCGTGCAAAACGGTGGCATCATCGTGTCCAGTGATGCTACGATGACTGGTCTTGGCCCGTGGACCGCCACATCCATCATCGCTATGGCCGGCATTGTGGTTGGTGCTGCGCTGTTGGCACTGAAAATTCGCGGCGCGTTGTTCTACACCATTCTGCTGATGACCCTTATTGGCATTCCCTTTGGCGTGACCAACCTGCCTGAAAACTTTACGCTCATCAGTATGCCTTCGTCGATAGAACCCGTTGCTTTCCTGATAGACTTCTCGCGGTTTATGATGCTCGACCTCGATTATATCATCGCGATGCTGACGCTGTTATTCATGGATATTTTCGACACCATCGGCACGCTGATAGGCACTGCGACGGGTGCGAAGATGTTGGACGAGAACGGCAAGTTGCCCAATATGAACAAGGCACTGATGGCTGACGCTGTGGCAACGTCGGTTGGTGCGCTCTGCGGTACGTCGACGGTGACCACCTACGTGGAGAGCACGACGGGCGTCGTGGAGGGCGGCCGCACGGGTCTGACGGCATTCACCGTAGCCATGCTGTTCCTCGTGTCGCTGTTCTTCTCGCCGCTGTTCCTGATGATTCCGTCGGCAGCGACCACCTGTGCGCTGTTCCTGGTTGGTGTCATGATGATGCGCCCCGTGTTGCACATCGACTTCGTACATTTCCGCACAGGAATGCCGTGTTTCGTGACCATGCTGATGATGCCCTTCACAGCCAGTATCTCGGAGGGTATCGTGCTGGGTATGTTGTCGTACATCTGTGTTAAGATATGTACGGGTCAGGGCAAGCAGCTCTCTGCTTTCATGTATGTGCTGGGTGCGCTGTTCCTGCTGAAATACATTGCGCCTTATCTGTAACAATAAACAATAAATAATAACCAATATACAATAACCAATAAACAATAAAAGTTATGAGAAAAGTATTCTTTTTCGTGCTGGCGGCTATGGCAGCCTTTACGGCACAGGCACAGAACATTCAGTTGCATTACGACTTCGGTCGCAACATCTACACCGGCGAAGAGTCCGGACGTCAGAAGGTAACCATCACCCTTGAACAGTTCAAAGCCGACAAATGGGGTTCGTGGTATTATTTCGTCGACGTCGACTTGTCGAGTCACTTCACGGAGAGCGCCTACACGGAGATTTCGCGTGAGTTCAATCTGGGCAAGCAGTCGCCCTTTGCTGCCCATGTGGAGTACGACGGCGGACTGAGCCGTTCGGGCAGTTTCCAGCAGGCAGGTCTCATCGGTGCCGCTTACAACGGACATACTGCCGACTTCTCGAAGACGTGGTCGGTACAGCTGTTGTACAAGCAGTTCTTCAAGAGCTACGATAATACGCATTCGTATGCCAGTGCGCAGCTGACGGGCGTCTGGGGACTGAACTTCTTCAATAAGAAACTGACTTTCTCTGGCTTCATCGATTTCTGGCGCGGCGAGAAAGCCGACAGTCACGGTTGTCTGGTCATCCTCTCTGAACCGCAGCTCTGGTATAACTTCACCGAGCACTTTAGTGTGGGAACAGAGTGGGAATTCTCAAACAACTTCATCTACAATTCCGACCCCACCAGCGACAAGACGTTCTTCTGGAATCCGACGGTGGCTGTGAAGTGGAACTTCTAACAGCAATCAGAACACTGCATAACGCCCACGTTGCGACATAAATACCGCTTCGTGGGCTTCTTCTTGGCATATCTGCGCCTCCGACTCGCTGATGGTCGCAGGATAGTATGAGTTGCCGTCGACAATGCGACCCGTCAGAAACTCGCACCACGTACAGGCTGCCGTGTAGCGTCCGAGGGTGTACGACAGGTGCATGCCGTCGCGATTGAGGATGTCGCCCATACGGAGACGCACCAGCTGGATGGCAGTACCTGTAGGGATGATGCGTGGATAGCTGATAGTGGGCATGACGGTGAGCATGGTGCTGACGATGTAGCTATACATCTTGCGCTGGTTGTTGTCGTAGGGATAGAAGAGCGGCGATTTGAAGTCCTCGGCATAGGCCCACGTCATGTGCCACACGAATTCGACGTGGAAGTTGGTGGTATAGCTTTGTACGAGACGTTTCAGCAGGGGCAGATTACGAAAACTCTCCGGATCGCCCGTCAGCTGGCTGGCCTGTTGCAGCGAGATGATGTCCCACTGCTCGTCGCGGAGGATTTTTTTCAGCGTCCATTTCCGGCGCTCAGAACGTACGCCTCCGACAATCTTCCGATAGGCGTAAAGCGCGCTGTCTTTCACAAGATTGGTGTAGTGGCGGTCAATGGAGCAGCCGCCGATGTAGGCATTGCCAATGACCAGCGAGTCACCCTGGGCGTGAGCCAGTTCGTAGAGATACTGCTCAACGGCATCCTGCGAAAAGCTGTTACCAATGGCCAACACCCTAATGACCTTGGCACTTAAAGGTAAAAAAGTAAAAAGGTAAAAAAGTAAAAAGAGTACTGCCTTTTTCATCCTACATCCTATTTCTTACGTCTTACATCTTACCTCAGACATCCGACATCCTACCTCTCGCCGCCTTGCGCAACTTACGCACGACCTTGTCGCGCTCCTGACGGACGCGCTCGCGCTTCAGACCCATGTCTTCGCCGATTTCAGCCATCGTCTGGCGCCAGCCCTTCAGTCCGTAATAGCGACTGACCACCTCGCGCTCGCGGTCGTTGAGCACGTCGATGCACGCCACGAGGTCGTCGTTCAGCGTGTCTTCCTCCACGATGTCGTCGGCCTTCTCGGCATTCTTGTCCTCAAGCACGTTGAGCAGCGTATAGTTGTTGCGACTGCCTACGGGCAGCGACTCGTCCGTCGAACGAACGTCAGCGGAGATTTCCAGACGGCTGATGGCTGTCTCGATGCTGCGACGGATGTATGGAGCAGCAAAGGTGACAAAAGCCTTGCCGCGGGCAGGATCAAACTTCTCGGCGGCTTTCATCATGCCGATACTACCCTCGCTGATCAGGTCGTCCGTACTCAGCACGTCGCTCTTATACTGTCGGGCCAGCGTTATCACGTAGCCCATATTGTCTGTCACCAGTTTCTCTTGTTCCTTCGTCATAACCTCTTACTTCTTACATCTTACTTCTTACCTCTCACCTCTTACCTCACATTATACTTCTCCAGCAGTCCCTTCACCAGCTTGCCATACTTCTTGATGACGTCGTCAGGCCAAGGACCGGTAGCAGTGGCGCGAGGCAGCAACATCGAGCACGACTCGTTCTTGTCACTGATGCTCCAGCACACCCAGCTGATACCCAAACGCTCACACATCTTGATCCATTCCTCCTCGCTCTCCTCGTCAATCTTACCGTCGCCGCTGGCCTCAGTGGCACCGCTCTCGGAGATAAAGATGGGAATTCCCCGCTTGGCAGCATCCTCTGTGCGCTGACGCAGGTCGTCGCCGTGGGTAGCGGCATAGAAATGCACAGTGTACATCACGTTCGTCAGTTCCTCCAGCGGACTCTCTGCCACCAGATGGATGTCCTGATCCCAGTGGGGACAGCCCACGAGCACGACGTTGTCCTTGTCGTATTTGCGGATTTCGCCAATAACCGCCTGAGCGTATTTCTTCAGGTCTACCCACGTGTCCTCGATGGGCTCATTATATATCTCGTAGATGATGTGCGGATACTTGCCGTATTTGCGTGCCATCTCGCCAAAGAACTGCTTGGCTTCTTCCGTCATCAGCTTGTGCGAATGCCAGTCGATGATGACATAGACGTTCTGCTTGATGGCTGCTTCGACAACAGGTGTCAGACACTGCATGGCGAACTCGGGGTTCTCCTGGAAGTTGTCCTCGATGTGCTGACCGATAGCCGCACGGATGACGCTGCAGTGCCAGTCGTTCTTCAGCGTTTCTATGGCACCCTTGTTATAGAACCGCGGCCACAGGTTGTGCCAACCCAGGCTGACACCACGCAGAATGACGGGATTGCCCTTTTGGTCGCAGAGCTGTGCACCTTTCACTTGCAGTTTTCCGTACTGCTTGACGGGGTCGATGGCGTGTACGTGACATGCCAACAGGCTCAACAAAATAATGGTCAGTAGTTTTCTCATATTATTACTATTGTCTTAACTCCATAACTCCTTAACTTCTTAACTTCTAAAATTCTTAACTTCTAAAACAGCGACAGCGTGTACAAATAGACGACTGCAGCAGGAATGGCCAGCAGCGACGAGTCGAAGCGGTCGAGCATTCCGCCGTGTCCGGGCAGTATGTTGCCGCTGTCCTTGATGCCTAACGTGCGCTTGAAGAGGCTCTCTACCAGGTCGCCCCACGTGCCGAAGATGACGACGACGAGACCCAGTCCGAGCCAAGCCCACAGCGTCAGCATCTCACCGTCGAGATACGTACTGATGGCCCATGCCGCTACCAGCACGAAGACGGCTCCGCCAATGCTTCCCTCCCACGATTTTCCTGGTGAGATGCGTGGAAACAGCTTATGCCGACCGAGCAGCGAACCTACGCAGTAAGCACCCGTATCGTTCACCCACAGGAATACGAATACGCTCAGCGGCAACAGCGTGTTAAACGTGATTTCGCCGTTGGGTGTAGCCGTAAACGCCAATACGTTGAGCAGTGAGAACGGCAGGGCGATATACATCTGTGCGAGCATAGTGTATGCCCAGTCCTCTATGGGGTCGTCGTGACGGAGGTAGAGTTCCGATATCAGCAGGTAGATGATGGTCACCAGATAGGGAATGAACACCACGCTCTTGGCAATGCCGCCATAGAGGTCGCTGCAGAAATAGGTCATCGCATAAAAGAAATACACGCCTGCGACGGTAGATATAAAGCGGTTGACAGTAACGTTCTCGCGCTCGTTCACCAAGCCGGTAAACTCCCAGATGGTCAATCCTGTCACTATGCTGAACAACAGCACCATCGCATCAGGACGCAGGAACGATGCCACGATGGCAGCGACGAAAATGACGCCTGTGATGGTTCGAATGATAAAGTTCTTCATATCGCTTTAGTTCTTGTTTTCGTTATTCTCCGAAGCTTCCGTGCTATCCGACTGCTCCGTACTCTCCGAATCGGCATTCGCCTTGGCCTCCAGTTCCTTGGCGCGGCGTTCGGCCATAGCCTCGGCCTCGGCACGCTGCTGGGCCTCAATGAGTTCCTCAGCACGACTGGTCCAGGGACGCTTGCCGAAAATCTTCTCCACGTCGTCAGCAAAGATCACCTCACGCTCTACCAGCAACTGTGCCAGCTGGGCGTGACCCTCTTTGTGCTCTGTCAGTATTTGTTTTGCACGCTCGTACTGCTCGTTCACCATCTTCAGCACCTCTTCGTCCATCAGCTTTGCTGTAGTCTCCGAATAGGGCTTCTGGAAAGTATATTCCTGCTGGTTATAGTAGCACACGTTGGGCAGCTTGTCCGACATTCCCGCATAGGCCACCATACCGTAAGCCTGCTTCGTGGTGCGCTCCAGGTCGTTCATCGCACCTGTCGAAATATGACCGATAAACAGCTCCTCAGCAGCACGGCCGCCGAGCAGCGAACACATCTCGTCGAGCATGGCCTCCTTAGTTTGCAACACGCGCTCCTCGGGCAGATACCACGCAGCTCCAAGAGCTCGTCCGCGAGGTACGATGCTTACCTTCACCAACGGATTGGCAAACTCCGTAAACCACGAAATGGTGGCATGGCCAGCCTCGTGAATGGCTATCGACTTCTTCTCAGCCTCCGTCATCACCTTCGTCTTCTTCTCCAAACCACCGATAATGCGGTCGACAGCATCGAGGAAGTCTTGCTTGCCCACCTTCTCACGATTAAAGCGGGCGGCAATCAGGGCGGCCTCGTTACAAACGTTCGCAATGTCGGCACCCGAGAAACCTGGTGTCTGACGGGCGAGGAAATCGACGTCGACACTCTCGTCGAGCTTCAGCGGCTTCAGGTGTACCATGAATACCTCCTTGCGCTCGTTTAGGTCGGGCAGGTCGACATGTATCTGGCGGTCGAAACGACCTGCACGCAGCAGGGCCGAGTCGAGCATATCCGCACGGTTCGTTGCAGCCAGCGTGATGATACCACTGTTTGTACCAAAACCATCCATCTCCGTCAACAGGGCGTTCAGCGTATTTTCCCTTTCGTCGTTACCGCCCATCGCTGGGTTCTTCGAACGCGCACGACCCACAGCGTCAATCTCGTCGATGAAGATGATACACGGCGCCTTCGTCTTGGCTTTCTCAAATAGGTCACGCACACGCGAGGCACCAACACCCACGAACATCTCCACGAAGTCGGAACCCGACATCGAGAAGAACGGCACACCTGCCTCACCGGCCACAGCTTTCGCCAACAGCGTCTTACCTGTGCCTGGAGGCCCCACGAGCAGCGCTCCCTTGGGAATCTTTCCGCCCAAGTCGGTATATTTCTGCGGATTCTTCAGGAAGTCCACAATCTCCTGCATCTCCTGCTTCGCACCAGCCTGTCCGGCAACATCCTTGAACGTGATGCCAAGATCGCCGCCCTTTTCGTACATCTGCGCCTTCGACTTGCCCACGCTGAAGATGCCACCGCCCATTCCGGCACCAGCACCACCACCCATACGTCTCATCAGGAACATCCAGACGAGGATGATGCCGCCAAAGAACAGGATGTTCATCAGCAACGAACTGAAGAACTCGTTCTCTTTCGAATTGTCGTAGGCAAACTTACCGCTGAACTTCTGTTCCTCGCGGGCCTGATTGACGAACTGCTCCACCTGGTCCACCGAACCGATGGCCACCATTACGCTGGGCTCCTTGCCCGTCTTGTCTACACCCTGATGGAACACGTCGCGGATATGTTCCGGCTTGACGTACATCTGAAGAGTGTTCTCGTATTTGTTGACCACGATTTTCTCCGCATATCCCTTCATGACCATCGTCTTGAAGTCGGAGTAGCTCGTCTCGGTTCTTACACTCGATTTCTCATTGCCCTGCGTAAAGTAAAGCATGACCAGCGCGATAATGACCAGACCGTAGATCCAGTTCATGTTGAATCGCGGCATGTTCATCTGCGGCTTATTGTTCTGTCTATTCTGCTGTTCCATTAGTCAATGTCTTCTATATGAGTTAAGTTCGCATCGTCCCAAAGGTGTTCCAAATCGTAAAAATCGCGCATGTCGGGCACGAAGATGTGTACCAGCACGTCGCCATAGTCCATAGCCACCCACTGGGCGTTCTCCAGTCCCACAACCGTCGAAGGCTTCTCGCCCAAATGCTCGCGGGCCATGTCGCCTACCGACTCCGTAATGGCCTCCACCTGCGACGGTGAATTGCCCTGACAAATAACGAAATAACTACAGATGGCACCCTCGATGCCTTTTAGGTCAGCAACCACTATGCGCTGGCCTTTTTTCTCTTGTATTCCTTTTGTAATAGTCTCTACTAACTGTGTCGTTTGTTCCATTTAATAATATAATGCGTATTTTGAAGCTACAAAGTTACATCTTATTATTGAAAAAAACGCAGAAACATGAAAATTTTGCGTTTTTTTATAAAAAAGTGCCTAAAAATTTTGGTAGTTTCAGAAAAAGCTGTACCTTTGCAGCGCATTTCGAGAAACGCGCTGCGAAGTCAGGCTGCATCTCGGCAAAGAGCAAGTTCTTTGCACTCGATTTGCACTGACTTTGTCACCCGTATTTTTGGGGTATGGTGTAATGGTAACACTGCAGATTCTGGTCCTGCCTTTCCTGGTTCGAGTCCGGGTACCCCAACCAAAACAACCGCTAAGTCGCTAGAAATAAGCAACTTGGCGATTTTTCTTTTTCTTATTTGGCGTAATTTTAGCGTAATCGATTCTGGTTCAGCCCCGAATGAAAGCCCTTACATAGCGACACAGGGTATTGTCAGCGTAGGTCTCACGACTGAGCAACGAGACGTTGGCAGGAAGCTGGGGAGCATGGGTGCCGTCGGTAACGGTGATGGGAGCCGTCTCGACACGAATTTCGTCCCAGAGGCCTGCGATGATAAACGACTCGAGCGTCTGACGGCCACCTTCGACGATGAGTGACTGGATGACGTGCTGGTAGAGATCGTCCATCAATTGTGGTAAGGGGCGGTCGTGGGTCAGTACGATACGCTTGGGATTGGGGCCGTGCCAGTGTCGAACGGTCAACTGCGGATGTTCGCGTGCATCGGTAGTATGGCCCACGAGGATGGCATCCTCCTCGGCACGCAACTGATGGGAGAGCATCTGCGTTTGTTCGTTGCTGATTTGCAGGGCTTTCCCATGGTCATCGATGAATCCATTGGCGGTCTGTGCCCATTTGAGGATGATGTACGGACGGTGCTCACGGTGATAGGTAAAGAAACGGCGGTTCAGCCACTGGCATTCCTTTTCCAATACCCCCACAGTAACGTCGATACCCGAATCCTGTAACTTCTTGATGCCCCTACCCTGCACCTCAGCAAAGGGATCAATAGTGCCTACAACCACACGTTTTACTCCTTTTTTAATAATCAGGTCAGCGCAGGGCGGCGTCTTGCCGTAATGTGAACAAGGTTCCAGAGAAACATAAATCGTTGCGTCCTTTAACAAGGTCTCATCCTCAGGACGCACGCTGGCAAAGGCGTTAACCTCCGCATGTCCTTCGCCACAACGTACGTGGTAGCCTTCGCCGATGATTCTTGGCTTTTGGCTGTTAGCTATTAGCTGTTGGCTGACTGTTATTACAGCCCCGACCATCGGATTGGGGCGTGCTCCTTGAATGCCGTTTGCAGCCAGTTGAATGCAACGCTGCATGTATAGTTCATCGTTCGTCATCGGTGCAAAGGTACGAATAAGTGAGCAAAGAACCAAAGGAAAGTTTACTTTTCTTTGTTCTTTCGAACGAAAGTACCTTCTCGTGAAACGAAAAGTTAAAGAAAAAAGATGAAAATACCAAATAAAACTAAATTAATTTGGTATTTTACCTAATTTACACTATCTTTGCCAGCAGAAACGAAATAAAAAGAACAACCCTATGAAAAAAGCTATTAATTCCCTATTCCTGACGCTGTTGATGGCAGCTGGAGTATTTGTCATGTCAGGCTGTAGCCAGGACAACGATGTTCTAACCGGCAAACCTGCTGAACAGCCAGTAGAGAACGAGGTGGAGACATCCAACCCGCTGGTGGATGCTGCAAACTCGTTTAACAAACAGCTATCAGACCTGAACTTCCAAGAACTGAAAGGGCTGAAAGAGGTGGTACCCTATACGACAGCAACCACCCGTGCTGAAGAGAATAACGAGCGCATTGAGTTTGAGAACAAGTTGTCGACACTGCTTGGCTTACTGGAAGGCGAGCAGGCCACGACGCGCGCCGCGAACCTAGGTCGTCGGTTCTCGTTCCAGGCATTCAACGATGCCTTGGAACTAGCATGGGATTTAACGGTGACATTAGGCGATATGGGCGAGAGCAGTTCTTCGTGGTTTGGAATAAACACCACCAAGAAGGGTGAGGTAAACTATACCGCAAAGGATGGTAGCCTATACACGGTGAAGGGCGAAATCGAAGAGGAAGTCTCCATTCGATGGCGGGGTTTCAAGACGCACACTGTGACGAACAAAGCCAGCGAATTCTATATCTTTAAGGACGGCGAACAGGTGGTAAGGATTGAGTCCGACTCGGAATGCGCACGTCCTTGGTGGCTGCCCATTATCATCACAGGTTATTTCTACAATGGTCAGATGTACTATCGTGACTATGAGATTAACTTGACGTACGACAAGGACAGCATGCACAGACGTACGGTTGATCTGACTTACGGCAAGGTGGGTGAAGATATTCCGCTGCTGTCGATGACGGCCAAACTGGAGGACGATGGTGACCTCGAGAAACTGCTCAGTCATGATGTCAAGGTGCATGCCGACTTCACCGTGAAGGCCTTGAATAATAGTCTGGTCTTTAATGCCACAACCGACAATGTGAATTATCTGGTGGTCAACGGTATCCAGATTGCCAAGTGCATGGAGGAGGGGACGACGGAGCAGGAATGTAAAGCCATTGTAGAGAGTTTCAATAGCAACCTGACAATGTCGCTGATGTTGGAAGACATTTTATTAGGTCAGCTTTATCTGGATACCAAATATAATAACAAGACGGGCCTCTATTACCCAACAGTGATGATACACTCCGATAAATTGGGTAATAAGGACTTCTCGGTGACGGATATTCTGCAGGTGCTGGGTGTTGAGCTTTCCGATATACTCAGAGCTGCGGCCCAAATCAGCCAATGACCTACCAGCAGCTATGGCACCGAATAGCGAAGGTGTATGGTGACAATGAGGCGCAAGCGATAGCGAGACTCATCTATGAAGTACGCTATGGCTTGACGTTGAGCGACCTCCTGATGGGTCGTGACAGCGGTGTACCTCAAGACGAGTTGGAGCAGATAGCACTTAGGTTGGAGCGACAGGAGCCGGTACAGTATGTATTGGGGCAAGCTGACTTTTGCGGCAGGACGTTTGTGGTCAATGAGCATGTACTGATTCCAAGGCCTGAAACAGCAGAACTCTGCCAATGGATAATAGCAACGGACGCTACCCATATTCTCGACATCGGAACAGGCTCTGGCTGTATTGCCATTACGTTGGCAGCGGAAATGCCCGAAGCGGAAGTGACGGCGTGGGATATCTCGGAAGAGGCGTTAAAAGTTGCAGAGGAGAATGCCAAACGTACCCATATTCATGTGTCGTTTGAACAGGTGGACGTCTTACATCTGCCCTCAGACATCAGCCATCTGACCTCCGCCTTCGACCTCATCGTCAGCAATCCTCCCTATATATGTAATAAGGAACGCGAGACCATGGAGGCTAACGTATTGGAACATGAGCCTCATACCGCGCTGTTTGTTCCTGACGACGACCCGCTGCTGTTCTATCGTGCTATTGCGGAATACGGACAGACGGCACTAAAGGATGACGGGTGGTTGTATTTCGAGATGAACCCCCTGTATGCGGAGGCTCTCCGCGAGATGTTGAGTAAGATGTCGTATCACGACATCACGCTTAACAATGACCAATACGGCAAACAACGAATGATAAGAGCGCAAAAATGAAGAGTGAGAATGAAGCTTACCTGACGCTGACGGTGCTGTGTGCACAGGCCGAGCACTGCCAATGGGAAATGTTGGAGAAGATGCGTCGCTGGGAAGTGTCCGAGGAGGCGCAAGCCCGCGTGATGCAGCGACTGGTGAAGGAAAAATATGTTGATGACGAGCGTTATGCAGAAGCCTTCGTTAAGGATAAGATCCGGTATAACAAATGGGGTCGTCGCAAGGTGGATCAAGGCCTTTGGCAGAAACATATCGACGCAGATATTCGTAAGCGTGTGCTCGATGAGGTGGATGACGACGAATACCTCAGCGTGTTGCGTCCCTTGCTGAAACAGAAACGCAAGACGACGAAAGCCAACAGCGACTACGAGTTGAACCAGAAGTTGATGCGGTTTGCACTGGGACGCGGTTTTACCTTTGACATCATCCGCCAGTGCATTGACGTGGAAGAAGAACCAGACGACGATGACTTTTAACCACGAATTGCACGAATTACACGAATGAATGAACAATGAACTGGTGGACGCGTTTTCTTGACTTTATCTCACCACGACAGTGTGTGGTCTGCGGTGAGCGACTGGCACCCACGGAGCGAAGCCTCTGTTCGGTGTGCGTGCTGCACCTGCCCCGTACCACTTATCAGTTTACGCCTGAGGATAACCCTATGGCTCAGCTGTTCTGGCACCTGACCCCTGTGGAGCGAGCTGCTGCCCTGCTGTTCTATGAGCCCCATTCGGAGATGGCCCGACTTGTTTATGATATGAAATACCACGACCGTCCTGATATAGGCGAGGATATGGGACGGTTGATGGCTAATGAGATGCAGTTTGCACGCTATTTCGACGGTATCGACATCCTGCTGCCTGTGCCATTAAGCCGCAAGCGTATGCGACAACGCGGCTATAACCAAAGCGAGCAACTGGCTATCGGCATCAGCGATATTACCCATCTGCCCGTCGTCACCAAAGCCCTGCGTCGCAAGCATTTTGTTAAGAGTCAGACACAGCTTAGCCGTCACGAGCGTCAGGAAAACGTAGACGACATGTTTGAGTTGCGCGACGGCAGTCTGTTGCAGGACAAACACATACTGCTCGTCGACGACATCTGCACTACGGGAGCCACACTGATGGCCTGCATTGAAGTCCTCAAGGACATCCCTGGCATCCACCTCAGCGTACTGACGTTAGGCTTCACGAAAACATAGCCGTATGCAATCGGTTGCACACTCCTGCCGCCACGAAATTATCAATTGTCAATTGTCAATTGTCAATTAATCCGTATCTTTGCAGTACAAAAACTAATAACCCAATGATTATGAAACGTTTATTCGCATCTATCATTACACTTTTAGTAACCCTGCCTATGTTGGCGCAGGGCTGGCCAGAAAAATACGAAGGCGTCATGTTGCAGGCCTTCTATTGGGACTCGTTTTCGCAGTCGCAATGGGTAAAACTGGAGAAGCAGGCTGATGAACTGTCGCAGTACTTCAAACTCGTATGGATTCCTCAGAGTGGCGACTGCGGTGGTACCTCTATGGGCTACGACGATCTCTACTGGTTCCCTGGCCATTACAACAGTTCGTTTGGCAGTGAAACAGAGCTGCGTTCGATGATCAATACTTTTACACAGAAAGGCATTGGCACGATAGCTGACGTAGTCATCAATCACCGTAGAAACAAATCAAACTGGGTTGATTTCCCTGCTGAGACCTATAATGGCGTAACCTACGAACTGAAGTCAACAGACATCTGTGCTGATGACGATGGCGGCAAGACCAAGACTTGGGCTACCCAAAACGGCTATTCACTCTCGTCGAACAACGATACCGGTGAGGGGTGGGATGGCATGCGCGACCTGGACCATAAGAGTGAGAACGTACAGAAAAGCGTGAAGGCTTACCTGAACATGTTGCTCAACGACCTCGGCTATGTAGGTTTCCGCTACGACATGGTAAAGGGCTATAGCGGTTCGTTCACCAAAATGTATAACGAAGACTCCAAGCCTACATTCAGTGTGGGCGAATGCTGGGACGGTTCCAATACCATTAAGAACTGGATTGATGCTACCGATAAGACCAGTGCTGCTTTCGACTTCCAATTCAAATATGTCGTTCGCAATGCCACCGACAAAAGCGACTGGACCTATCTGGGCAAGCAGAATGAGGGTAATTGGCCACTCGTCAGCAGCAATTTCAATAGTGGCAACTACCGCCGCTATGCTGTGACCTTCGTTGAGAACCACGATACGGAAGTACGTCCCGACGGAAGTTCCAACGGACCACTGCGAAAAGACACACTGGCAGCCAATGCCTTCCTGTTAGCTATGCCTGGTACACCGTGTATTTTCCTGAAACACTGGATAAACTGCAAACGCGACATTAAGGCGATGATTGATGTGCGCAATGCCGTAGGATTGCACAACGAGAGTTCAACACTGAATATGGCCACAAACAAGGACTACTATGCTGTGCGTACTGAGGGGAAGGATGACAAAGTCCTTGTTGCCGTTGTAGGCAAAGAAGCCTCAACATATACGCCCAATGGTGCATACACTTGCATACTGTCAGGCTATCACTATGCCTACTGGATGTCGAACAATATGGAAACGGCATGGGTTGACCTGCCCTCAGGCGAATATGAAGGTCAGCAACAAGCCATGCTGACTGCTGTCAGTGCCAACAACGATGCCCAGCTGGTATACACCACCGATGGAAGCACACCGACGGCCTCAAGCACAAAGGTTGCCAGCGGTACGAAGATTACCATTGAAGGTGACATGACGCTGAAAGTCGGTCTGCTCATTGGCTCTACCGTCAGCGGCATTGTCACTCGCAGCTATTCCAGTCCTGTCCCCACCGAGAAAAAGACCATTACCGTCTATGTCAATACCGACAATGTTGGCTGGTCAACTGTCAATTTCTGGACATGGGGCGGTGACGACAGTCATTCGCCAAGCAGTGGAAAGTGGCCTGGCGACAAGGTTAGCACAACGACAACCGTCAGCGGCAAGCAGTGGTATAGCAAGCAGTACGTCATTAATGGCGACGATGACTTTGTCAATTTCGTGTTCAGTACAAATACCGGCTCACCTCAGACCGTCGATTTCAACAATGTGACCACCGATAAGTACTTCGAGATTTCTGCGCAGAAGAACAGCGACAACAAACATCTTATCGACGATGTGACCAGCCAATATACGGACATCCAGCTCGTCAAAGCCAACACCCTCTCCAACGCTTCTGTTAAGGTCTACACCCTTGACGGCCGCATGCTCCTCCAGTTGCCGGCAGGCACCAACGTTAGCGATGCTATAGGCACACTACCCCATGGCCTCTACCTGATTAACGGCAGGAAATACGTAAAGTAAAAGAGATTCAGGCGGGCGGACGCAATAATGCGGCCTCCTGCCACTAAAATGTAATACTCCGAAAGAAATTTGAAATAGTCCAAAAGTATTGGCAATAATATAGCAGTTGACACAAAGTACCGTTGGAACACAATAAAAATGAGCGAATCGGAGAGATTCGCCCATATGTTCGACAAGTCCATTGGCTTAGTACGCAAATGGTCTGAGATTCGTGTTGGGTTGGTGGCTGCTTAATTTCGTTACTACTTACAAGAAATCAAGAGTGCAATCACCATTAATTACAATCCAAGGACTCGTTATATTAGATTTTTCCTCAATGAGTCTAATCATTAAATTCCCTCGTTCTCGATTCGACTCTATCTTCCACCATTGTTGTGTTCCATCTTCGCTATAGGTAATTTTTGACCCAGCAAGTCCCTCGTTTAAAAGTTTATTTACAGACTCTTTCACTATCTTATGAAGGTCACTTTCTGTTAGTTTAATCAATTTCTTATTCATATTTGTATTACTGTATTAATCTGATTATTTCTTTTATTTCATTATCGTTTAACTCAAGTGGCTCTATACAATCATATTCGTTGTCATAGCCAAAGAATTCAATTTCATAACCTTGTCTAATCCTATAGCCAATACGAATTATTCCATATCTACCATAAGGAGAAGACAATAAACCATCACCTTCAGAATAATCTTTTCCACTTGTGTCATCGAAATCACTTGAGTTTTTAATTGCTTGAACCAATGCTATTCTTGGGTCAGATGGTTGATTGTCTGCTTGCAACATTTCATATGTTTTTTCAAGACGATGAACGAACAAATTGAAATCAACACCTTTGCTAAATAATTCTCTTGCAAGGTCAGAAGGGTCAATTGGAAATTGTCGCTCTTCTTTCAAAACTCTTTTTATAGATTCCTTTACAATTCTATGTAAATCACTCTCTGTGAGTCTAATCAATTTCTTCATATACGTATATATTTTCTAAATAAATATCTCATAGGATTTGTTTTTATCAGATTTTTTATGTATCTTTGCACAAATAAGGATATTTATTGTAGAAAAATACAATGTAATGGTATGAAGAAGATTGTACTTACAGAGGAAGAATTAAAAGAAGTTGTTAGGGATGCAACTCAGCAAGTACTGATGGAAATGGCAGAACCCTTAAAGAAGTATGTCAAAAGAATAGAAAGTATCAGATTTCAGCTGGCAGAGAATTGGTGTCTTTGTAAATATTGTCAATTATACAGTCAAGATAATAGAGACTTTGCACATTGGATAACAGAACTAAGACCTTGTATTCAATATCTTAAGTTTGTAGACATCAATAATGGTATTGATAAGAAGAAAACTCTACAAAGGATTTTAGTGGGTCAATACGACTTTAATAATGCTGATATGATTAGAAGAATTATTGAGGATAAATTCTCTGATGAAAATATAACTGACCCCAACATCATATCTACTGTTAGTAATGAATTAGCAAATAGCATTGATGTATTGATTGAGGCAATATCAAACAACAATATTACTATTAATAATTATGTTCAATCAACATTCAAACAATAGAAAATGAGCAACCTTGATTGGCTGCTCATTTTTTTAGATATTTGGGTCAACTTCTATGTTATTGCCTTAATTCTTGATTATTTGGTGGTACACTTGGAGGATTTTGTGAAACCCTAAGAATAGGTTCTGAACACTTGTTCGTTAAGTCTGTGTATTTTCCACCTTGTACTTGTTTAATGCCACTTATTATCAGCCTTTCATCTTGTGGCGTAATAAACTGTGGGTCTCCTTGTTGTAGACGATAAACGTATTCTGTTACTTTGATAGGTTTCATTCTAAACCTTTTTAGTACCAAACAGTCTACTTCATCAAATGTGTCTTCATCATCCTCGAAAACAATGCTTATTATGGGCTTGCCTTTCCATTTAGGATTCTTTTCAAGAATTTCATCCCACACTCTCAGTCTTGTGCAATGATTTGATATTCTAACAAGTGTGTTTCCTATTTCTGTATAGTAAGAATTCTTCTCTTCTGTTTGCGGAACTCTAAACCTAACATATTGCAAAACTTTCTTAATAATTTCTCTCGAATATGCCATATTCTTTGTTTATTTCTAATAAATATCTACATTTGCAAAAAAATGATAGAATATGAGAATAAAACGAGCAAATTTTAGGTTTAATCGATTAGTAAACGTAGATGACATAATTGGTCATTCCAATCTTCTTTTAATGGAACAAGAAGACATAAATGTTGATAATAATGTTCACGACTGCATTTTAGAAGATAATGCAAATATAATGGTTTTACAAAACGATATAGAACCTCATCAAAATGAAAGGTATTGCTATATCAAATACCATACAATAGTTGGTGGTGATGGTAATACAAAGTTAATAACAATAGATGATATAATTGTAGACGAAAACCTTATCAGTTATAATCTTTTTGCTCATATCTTCACAATATTTCTGAGACAAGAAGATAATGAGCATCCAAATAGAATAGTGGTCACTAATGGATATAATGAGCGTTTTCGTGGTAGGATAGTTGAAGTTGCAAATGACATTGCCAACCGCATTTGTGGCTTGTATAACACGTTTATAAATGATAATAACACAAGTTATGTTATACAATAAATACAGTCATCTCTGACTGCATTTTAAGAATTATTTGTGCCAACTTCTATATCATTGCCAAAGTATTTTCGATTACTGTGGTAGTATTGATTCCATTGCTAGCATTAATGGTAGCAATTGCAAACATTAATGGTAACAATTGTGAGCATTAACGCCAACACTAACCCCAATCGCTCGAACTCCCTTTGTTTACAGTACTTTCGCTGGGGTGGGTGTTGCCGAAACAATAACCCCAACACCCAACCTCGGGTCACCTGCATAACCGCGTGGATTAACCGAAAATCTTGACCAGTCTGAAAATGAAGAATTTCTTGTCAATGACTCCCCTTAGCTGAGCCCTGAAGTCCTTGATTTTTGCATTGAGCGATTCTGCTGATGCATTGGTCGGCCTGTTGACAAAGTAGTTGAGGATTTCATCCTCTCTGTCGTACATGGCTGCGGCTATGTCGTTGAAGGCTTTGTTATCAAACTCGCCTACTTTGGCATACCACTTCTTGATGCTCTTACGTCCGGCTTCCTTGTCGCACTTTTGGGCAAAGATCATCCTCAGAGAGTGTGTCAGACTGTATGCCATCTCTATATCAGGATACAGCTCAAAGAGTATCTGTTCTTCAGCCTCTCAGGATGGTATGCGGCATTGCTCCGGATGGGATTGCCTTCTGCGTCTACACGCGGCTTTCCGCTGTTGATCAGGTCTTTGATCATTGCCCTGAAGTCGTCTCTGGCATTAGC
>Ga0247609_10001706_pt1 | contig 25202 bp, 30 predicted proteins | sample 172DNAGHGlowgp2_FD_193487 | JGI IMG/M metagenome (GOLD analysis project Ga0247609, IMG submission 193487) | Sheep rumen microbial communities from Palmerston North, Manawatu-Wanganui, New Zealand - 1728 DNA GHGlow gp2 | ecosystem: Host-associated > Mammals > Digestive system > Stomach > Rumen ...
AACAGAAACTGCTAGAAACTCAGTAGGTTATGGTGAAGACCAAATCGACTGGGGTGCTTTAGTTAATGGTTATACCGATGGTTATGTAGACCCAGGTGAACCTTATGAACAAAGTAATGTAATTTTCGATACTGTATTCACTAACAAATATCAAAAAATTATGTGGTATAGAAATATGGCTCTATATCCACTTGTTCAAAAAGCACTAACCGTTATGACAGATGAAGCAGTTTGTTTTAATGCTGATGGTAAAGTTGCTAAATTCGAATTGAATGAAAATCATAAGGCAAACTTCACTGATTATGAATTCAATTCATTAAAGACAGAATTTAATTATATTGTAGACTGTGTAATTGGTAAAGAACAATTATGGGACTACTATAAGAAATGGTTGACAGACGCAGAGCTTTATTGGGAAATTTGTCTTTCTGATAAAGGAGATAAGGTAGTAGGTATCAATACTCTTCCACCTTATTGTATGATTAACATCTATGATAAAGACTCTGATTTAATTAGAGGTTATATTGAAGATATTAACTATCTAAAACAAGCTGGAGATTCAAATCCAGAAGTTCAACGTTTCTTACCTGAACAGATTGCATACGTAAACTATGGTAGAACTTGGGCAAACAGAAATGACGTTAGAGGACACTTAGAGTCAGCTATTCGTCCATTGAACCAATTAAGAAATATTGAAGATGCTTTGACAGTTTATCGTATTACTCGTGCAACTGAAAAGAGATTGTTCAATATTTACTGTGGACGTATGCCACCTGAAAAAGCTGCAGCATTCGTTCAAGAAGTTACAAACAAATATAGAAAGAATTTGAACATCGACCCAAATACTGGTATGATTATTTCAAATAAGAATGTAGCCGCTATGACAGAAGATTTCTTCTTCCCTAAGGATGACTCTGGAAATGGTACTACTATTGATACTTATACCGGTGGTGCAACATTTAATGGTCAAATTGAAGACCTTTATATGTTTCAGAAGATGGTTATGGATGCTCTACAAATTCCACAAGACAGATGGAAAGCTGATGAAATTACTGGTAAACAATACGTTCAAGGTGTAGATGGTTTACCTTCTGAAGAAGCTGCATTCCAAAAATTGAATAGAAGATTAAGAAAAAGATTTGCTGATATTATTCTACAAGTATTCTTAGTCCATCTAAAGGTTAGAAATTATCCTGAAAAATTCTTGGATAAAGCAATTTATGATATTGACTTGTGTCCAGCAACTGACTTTGATAGAATGAGAGATTTGGCTTTGGCTGAAAAAAGAGGTGCTACAATTGGTACTCTATCTCAGTTCCTACCAACTCCAACTAATATCAAGCCAGATGCAGAAGAATTAGGCCCACTATTCTCAAGACAGTTCTTTATGGAAAAGATGTTAGGTCTATCTACTGAAGAAATGCTATTAAATAAGGCTATGCTTGATAGAGAAATTGAAGAAATGAAGAAGAAAGCAGATGCCGCTAAGGAAGAAGGTGGTGACGAAGAAAGTGAAGGTGGAGACGATTTAGGTTTCTAATAACTATATAAATAGAATATAGGAGTATAAAATTATGAAGAATTTCAGCGAAACAATGCAAGAAATTGATGAAGCAAAGAAAGTTTTAAATGACGCTGGCTACGATGTTATTCTAGAAGGCATCGATGATTTTGATAACGATGCAGAATCTTTAGACATGGCAACAACTGTCATTAACGCTATCGATGCTGGAGAAATTAACGGTGATGATTTTGCTAAGGAAATTATTGCATATCTATCAGAAACAAATGAAGAATTGCTAAATAATTTCTTGGAATCTCATTCTTTTCTTGATTAAGGAGTAATGAATGAATTTAGCAGAATACATGAAAAATGAATGCGAAAAGGCTACCCTAAATGAGAATACATCTCAGTTAGGATATACTGACGTATTCTCAGGTTCTAATTGGATGGGACCTCATAGACACGATTATATTATCTGGAATGAATTTGGCTATGGTTATACTAGTGATGCTATTGCCGCTCCAGATTGTCAAGGTCAAGCAAGTGTCGGTGGTCACGTTCACCAAATTGTAGACGGTAAAGTATGGCCAGCAGGTGATGGTCACACTCACACATTAAATGCACCATTACAAGTTGCAACAGATACACATATCGGTGACGCTAAATTGGAAGATCCAACAGGTCAGCCACAGGTTGCACCAACTATTGTTCTACATCAATAAGGAGAGTTATAAATGCCAGTAGAAAATAATATGAGCGTATTTACAACCGAAATTGCTAACCTTCCTGACTTAGCAAAGAAGTATCTATTCCAGGTTGTAATCGAATTCGAATCACAGCAATTACAAGATATGGTTGGACAACAGCCATTCATGTTCAGAGCAAAGACAGTCACAATTCCTCAGAAGGAATTTACTGATATGGCTACTGAATATATGGGTTCTAAGCTATTATATCCAGGTAAGGCAAACGTTGCAGGTGACGTCACAGTCAACTTCGATGAATTCCAAGATCTATGGGTATCTACAGCTTTCCACCATTGGCAGAACTTAATCTTTAATCATGGCTTCCGTGATGATATTGACGTAGCAAACGGAAACTTGACTGGTGGTGCTATGAGTAATTATGCTAAAGATTACTGTGGTACTATGAAGATTGTTTTGTTCGATTCTACTTTGAAGAGAAAACTACCAGTTGAATGGCGTCTATATAGAGTATGGCCAAAGACTGTATCTTCAGTAGACTTGGGTATGGAAGATGATGGTAAGATTCAACGTTCAGTCACATTCTCTTATTCATCATTCGAAGTAGTCCCAACTGAAAACTAATTGCAAAAAGTGACAAAACGAAAGTTATAAATATATAGCTAAATTGCTAAATTGCTAAAGAGAAAATGCTATTCTCGGGCTCATTGGACGCGAAAACCAATGAGCTTTTTTTATGCAAAATTCGGCTCTATAATAGTCATAAATAAGATATGAAAATAAAAATAAAATTATTTTCTAAATTTGGAGGAATCAAAAATGGATAAAATTCTTGAAAAACTAGCTACTTTAGGAGTTCAAGCTGAAGACTTGAATGATATTAAGAAGTCATTCGATGAAGCAGTTGAAGCTAAAGTAAAGATTAACTCAGATAAAGAAGCAAGAGTTCTAGCCGAAAAATCTGCAGATTGGTGTAAGAAACAGATCGCAGAAGCTAAACAAAAGATTACCGCTGAAACTGAAGAAATGGCTAAATTATACTGTCAGAAGATCAAAGACCAGTATGAAAAAGAAGCAAACGAAAAGGTTCAGGCATACGCAAAATCTCTTGATGAAGCTTCAGAAGCATTCGTATTCAACCAACTAGAAGAAAAGTTCAGAGAAAAATACGGTGAAGAATTAAAGGCTATCGAAAACAAAGTTATTACTGGTATCGACAAGTATCTAGAATTTAATATCAAGGAAAAGATTGGTCCAAAATTGATTCAGAAGACAGCTATGAGTGAAATGTATGCACCTATCATCGATGGCGTTAAGTCATTGTTTGAAGAACAGTATATTCCACTTGACTTAACCGGTGCTAAGAAGATTCGTGAAATGAAGGCAGAAAATGCAGAACTTCAAAAGTCATTGAAGAAGCAATTGTCTGAAAATCTTCGTTTAGCCGAAGTTGCTGAAGTTAATTCAAAGAAAGCATTGATTGCTGAAAAGACTGAAGGAATGACTCCACGTCAGAAGGCAAAAGTCAATCGTCTATTTGAAAACAAGACTTTTTCTGAAACAAAGAAAGACATCGACAATTGTATTGAAATGCTAGATGAAGAAGCAGACCAAATCCGTGCACTACGTGAAGACCGTCAACGCTTGTTTGAACGTGCTCAACGCGCAAAACGTCAGTCAGCATTCGTCGAAGACAAAACAGAAAACATTAACGAAGGCTACAAACGTCCACGCCCATTATCAAGAAACGAAGAAGACTTGCTAAGAAGCGCTCGTTATTGCGACGATGAGTAGTTTTGCAAAAAATAATTGGTTAATTATATAAATATAATAAGTAAATTAAAAAAATAATTTATTTATAGGAGATAAACAAATGAAAATTAGTCAAGCACAAGCATCATTATTGGATAAATGGTCAAAGGCACCAGGTTCTTTGTCTGTTTCTTCAATTAAAGATTATAATGTTCGTATGAACACTGCTCGTCTACTAGAAAACCAGAATAAGGGCAACCTTTCTGAAAATCTTCTAACTGAAGATTTCACACAGGGTGTTGGTGCACCTCTTGGTCTAGACCAGGGTATTCCACACGGTGGTGACGCAAAGGGTGTTTTTGCACCTATTTCTATGGCACTAGTACGTAGAGTATTCCCACAATTATTCGCTAACGTATTGGTTGGTGTTCAGCCATTGAATGGTCCAGTTGGTTTGGCATTCGCACTACGTTACATTTATAAGACAAACGATCCAACAGAATTAGTTGAAGCAGCATGGAAGGCAGTTCCTCGTTTCTCTGGTTTCACAGGTTCTACACAGAACACTGATGGAGCATACGATGCAGGTACTGGTGTTGATACTCAGACCGGTGAAGGTTGGGGAATCACCAAGCAGGGCGATCGTAAGATGCCAGAACTAGGCCTAATGTTGTCAAGACAGTCTATCGTTGCTAAGACACGTAAACTAGCAGCATCATTCTCTCTAGAATCTGCAGCTGATATTAAGGCAATGCAGGGTATTGAAATGATGTCTGAAATGATTAACGTTCTTCAGGCAGAAATGACCGCAGAAATGGACCGTGAAACAATCGGTCGTTGTAAGTCTCTATGTACACCAAAGATTTACAATAAGGCACCAGAATCAACATTCTCTGCTCAAGGTCAGTACGATGGTATCATCGGACGTTGGTCTCAAGAAAGATATTCAAACATCGTTACACAGATCCAAAAGGCTGCAAACGATATTCGTACCGCTACTCGTAGAGGCGCTGCAAACATCGCAGTAGTTTCTCCAGATATGGCTACAATCCTACAGTCAGCTGCTCCATTCTTCAACAAGATTCAGCACGACGTTAACGGTTCTCTAGTCACTCCAGAAATCGGTACTCTAAACAATTCAATCAAGGTATACTGTGATCAGTACGCTGTATCTGAAGATGGTACAACTGATAACGGTGAAGTTCTATTAGCATATAAGGGTTCTTCATTGTCTGATGCTGGTGTAGTATTCTGCCCATACGTAACTGGTGTTATCAACCAGGCAGTTGATCCAAACGACTTCTCACCACGTGTTGGTATTATGTCTCGTTATGGATTCGCAACAAATATGTTGGGAGCTGAAAACTACTATCGTCTATTGAAGTTCAATGGTCTATTCTCAGACGGCATGTCTACAGATCTAGTATGGTAATTTTTTAGTAGGAGGAAAAATATAATGGCTTACAAAACATTACAAAATCCAGATCTATACGGAAAGGGTAATGACTACGAACAGACATTAGACTACGTAGTTCAGAAAGATGAAAATGGCAAGACAACATGGCGTGATGGTATTTACACCAAGTTAGCATACGATATTAAGGACCCAGAAGGTTATAATAAGCGTACTGTTAACGTTCCACAGTCAGCTTGGAATGCAGAATTTGACACTATTCCATCAGGAAAGGCAAATACTCTATCAGGCGAAACAGATGGATCAGGCTTGTTCTCAGATGATTACGCAACAGCTAATACATTTGGTCAGCCATTCAACAAAACATTAGACGTTGCACCTGAATACTACAATCCATTGGATGTAGTTAAGGAACCACAGGGAATTGATGTTGCATCATTCCGTCCAGTTCTAGAACAGTCAGCTGTTTCAGGTAAGAACGCTTAATCTTTGATTAAACAAAATTAAAAAGACCACTCGCAAGAGTGGTTCTTTTTTATAAATACTTTATGGACGTCTTTTTCTCTAATGCAAGTCAAGAAGTAATTGATTATATAAAAACATTGGGTATAAATGTATATCCATTTGGTGACAATTATTTTTATTTTGGATATGAAAAAGATGATACATTTGGTTTCATCTGTGAAAATAAAGATAATATAGTAGTTCGCTTTATTTACGTAGACTTATTATCAAATAAACCAAATATTGATACATTCAATTGGGACAAAGAAAAATTTACAAAAAAAATCTATGATATAACTAAAATATATCATAGAAATAAAAAATATCACAAATTAGAAGCTATCAAACATATTGCTGATAGTGAAACATTTGATTAAACCAATATACATGAATATTGATTATGAAGCTCATGTATTGTATTTGTGAGCTCTGTTCTTGTATTCATATTTGTAATAGCATCTTTAAATTCCATACCATTAAATGTAGGTCTAGCAAAATTATAAATTATCTTATCAAATTTATCATGGAATTTATCTGCAAATGCAATAACATCATTCATATTCAATTTAGATATAGTATAATTTGTTATCAACTCAAATCCTATATCTTTCTTTAATTCTTTCAAGAACTCTAGATTTTTACATACAAGGTCAAATGTAGTACTTCTTACTTTGCTATAAGTTTCTTTAGTTCCAGCATCAATAGAAATATAAATTGTCTTAATCTTCTTTCCATTGTCTGGATGCATTCTTAAGAAATTTTTTTCATTAAATAAGCTACCATTTGAGAATAAAGTAATTCCATCTACATTTACTTTATTTCTAAAGATTTGCATGTAATTATCTTTATAAAAGAATTCACCCATACAACCTAAAGTCAATGCTTTATATGAGTCCATGAATTTAATCAAAGATTCAATATTACATTCATCTAATACAACATCTTCTTGATTATAATCGTGTCTACAACTTGGACACTTATAATTACATGCATCACCAATAGTAAACTTCAAATTAAACTTTGGTAATATATCTGGATTCTTATTTTCCATGTAATTGACGAATACATCATCAATCATATTTTTATAATTTACAAATTCAGGACTATTAACTATTTGATAATATGAAGCTATATTATTTGAATAGTCATTATTCTTATACTTGATATATTCAGAACATTTATAGAATTCACATAATTCCCAAATCCTATCTTGTAGGATTTTTTCTTTCATTTGTCTATTATAATCATATATCTTATTTAAGTCGACATCAAAACGTTTTGTAGAGATATAATGATAACTATTTTCAATGGTATAACAAGAACATTCATTACCAAACATGATAGTATATTCATCTTTGCAAGTATAAGGAAGACCAGTCACTTTACTTGTCTTAACAAGATTACGAACACCTAATTCATCACTAACTAAAGATTTGAAGCACAAATAAATGTGCTTCTTAAAATCTTCAGGATAATTCTTAATAATCTCTGATGGATCTGCATTTCTAAAATTCTTTTCAAATTTAATCATCAGAATCCTCGTCAGGATGATATTCCAATTTTAAATTAGTTGTAATTTGTGGGAATTCCTGTTCAACATAATACTTTGTTCTTTCTTCCCAATGCTGATATAAGTAATTCTTCTTATGTTTACCTCTTGGTGTAAAATAAGACAAATCATCAATAATATCATATAAAATAACATGAGACTTTGTATTATGTTTTCTCAATCCACGTCCAATACTCTGTAGGACCTTAATCTTACTCTTAGAATTAGAATACAATACAACAGCATGAAGTTTAGGAATGTTAACACCAGTAGACATAGTTCCAAATGTTGCTAACAAAATAGTTCCATCTTCATTTTCAATTCCAGTTCTAATACTTTCTCTTTCTTTTGCTTTTACAGAGCCATCAATAATACTTACTTTCTTATTAGGATATTTCGCTTTCAGGTATTCCTGGAGGCTTTTTTCATGATCACGATGGTTTACTAGCAATAAGATATTATGAGTCTCTGGAGTATGGTCCAGGATTAAATCTAGCGCTTTATTACGTTCAGGATATTCTTCTACATATCTAACTTCTTCAGGATATTGCAAATTCTTATGAGTCTTAATAAACTCCATAGGATATTTGACTAAGATATTTGCAATAGTAATTTTTGTTAGATAACCTTTTTCAATCAAATCCTTACTTCTAAGTTCAAATAAAATATCTCCTAGAATACTCTGAATAGTTAAATTATCTGATGCTTCTGTAGATAAAGTACCAGTAGTACCAATCTTATAACTTGCATTTGTACATGATTTTAAAATTGTAGATAATGCTTGTGCTTTACTCTGGTGTGCTTCATCACATATTACAGCTTGATAATCTTCAAAGAAAGATTTTTCTTTCTTATAAATTGATTGCCAAGTTGTAATCAATACTGGCTTTCTAAAATCTACATTCTTCTTTTCTTCATCATATAATTTTGTGACACAAATATCAATGTTCTTCCATCCATAGTCAATAAAGTCTTTATACAACTGTTCAACTAGGGTTTTGTTAGGAACAACAATCATAGTCTTCTTTAATTTCTTTTGTGTCAATAAAGTAACAATGATATTGAAAATCATTAAGGATTTACCAGAAGAAGTACAAGAAAGTAGAATACCTTTCTTATTCTTTAATGCTGCGTAAATAGCTTCTTTCTGATAATCACGTAAAGGATATGGTGCATTAACCATATTTGCTTTCATTTGTTGTTCAAACCAATCATCTATATTTTCATCAATCATATTGGTGAAATTAGATAATTTATATTCAATACCTTCTTTATCAAAATAACGAATAACGTCAGGTAAAAGACCCATAGGAATGGTACTACTTCTTGGAGTATACATGTGTATCATACCATCCCAGACGTGCATCTTATATCTAGGATTGAAAATATAACCAGGAGAATAAGCAGAATAACGACAATATAGATTATGTGCTACTTCATCATTACAATCTACTTTAACTACTGTTTCATTCACTTTTTCTAAATAAACTATATCACTCATACAATAAATCCGGTGGCAACTCTTCTAAATGTTGCATAATAAAGTTAGAATACAAATTAGGCCAGTCTGTATCTGCATATTCATAAGTCAATTTAATTTCACTATCATTCTTCTTATGACTCTGAATATTCTTTATTTCTTTTACAGGTGTCATCTTATATAAACATCTTACCGCATTGAAATTATCATCAAGTATTCCACCAAAGTATTCATAAAAATCATTTAATGGAAAATTATATAAACAATGTGGTGGCCATATTCTACAATTTGCTACCCATTTACAGACATAATCGAAATTTTCTATTCCATATCCATTCTCAATTAAAGAACCATATACAGACCATGGATCTTCCATGTGTTGTATGTATAACTTTTGTAAATCATTCTCATCTAGAATATCATCATCGTCTAATGTGACAATAGGACATTCAGGATATTTTTCCATTGTAGGGTCTAATTTCTTTAATGGACGTGTATCTTTATAAGTCCATAAGATTTCAACTTTATCTTTGTGACTTTCTACAAAGTCTTTCATTCTTTGTGGTACTTCTTTTCCAAATTCTTCTTCAGCAAGAACAATTATAACTTTATAGGTATAATCACATTTCTGATTTACAAAACTCTCTAATGCTTCATAAGTTGCATTATCATGAATTCTTTTATGCCATGTTGTCATAGATACAATAAAATCTTCATAATAGAATTTCCAATCATGTTCATGTTTATAAAGCCAATCTATATAATTAGACTCTTTATCCCATATTTCTATAGGTAAATCTACTGTCTTTTTATATTCAATTAGCTCATCTGTTCTAGGTAAAAAATAACAATTTTCTCCAAAAATGAATGGCTCTGACACATCTTCTATTCTAAAATCTTTCTTTATTAGAATGTTAGGATTTAAAATACAAAGATTTTCTTTGATAAAATACTTTAATGTATTAAATGCATCTTCAAAATCTGTCTCATATTTCGTAACCCCATCAATAACATTCTTAATAGGATTCTTTTTACTACATTCTATTAATGTTATAGTATAATCAAACTTACAATTTTTCTTAATACTCTTTAACAAGTAATATACTTGCTGAGCATTCTCATTATCGACTATTCCAAAATTTATCATAAACTAAGCTCACTCCATGATCACGCAAGTATTTTTGAATAATTCTATATCTTAATCTTGCAAAGATAAACATTACACCATTGTATTTATCAAAATCCAATGGAATAGTTATTGTCTTTGCTGACAAATCCATCTTATTTACTTTAATACCTTTTTGATCAAGTTCTTTCAAAAACTGATCAAATGAATCAAATTTTATATTTAACTCTCTTAATTTTTTTATATTAAAGATTTTGATGTAATCGCCATATTCACAATATACATCTTTTTCATCGTATAATAATTCACTCTTTAATATAACCTTTGTATTAAAGATAATCAAATAATCTTGCTCACATTTGTCATAAAGATACTTGATACTATCTTCATACATGTGATAACCATAATAAGGTTTTTCCAATTTATAAGGCCAAGTTCTATGAAAATATTGGTCACTCATATTATTAAGATAATTGATATTTTGCATACGTAGAGCTAATACATCTCTAACGTTACTATTAACACTCAATTGATAATGATGACTATTTTCCAATAATGTAATCTTATCAATCTTACCAATTATCTTATGTCTAATTGTATTCAAATTCTCAATTAAGAATTCTGGAAAATTATATCCAATAGAAGCAACTTCAATAGTACTATTCAAAATACCATTTATACTTATATCTCCATATAAAGAAAAATCATAACCTGGAAATACTTTTTGCCAAGCTTCTTTTATATCACTATGAACAATTTTATATAACTCAGTTTCTAAACTCTGTTCTTTATATAAGGAATAATTTTTATTAGAAATTGCAATATCATATTCATTTATAAATGAATTGACTATATTAAATAATTCTAAATGACCATTATATTTTCTATCTAAAACATCTATATTAAATGTTTCATTTATTGTAAATGCTGGAATAAATACATCTTTTTTAACCATGTTTTGTATACATGGTACTTTTGTATTTTCTTTTTCTTTACATTCATAACTATCATCATTTAAGTTATAAACAAAAATACTATCTTTATAGATACGTTTCTTATGGAAATTATCATAACTTAAATTAGCTATTACTCTATCTTTTCTATTTTCAAAGAAATAATAAACTGTATCTTTATCATATTCAGTATATTGATCGAATAGATAAACATGGTCTACACTATGAAAAGGATAGACTGATAATACATTAAATTCAGATGGATAATTATGCCATTTGACTATTATAATATCACTAAATTCAAGTAATAATGACTGTAATGATAATTCTAAATCTTTTTCTTTATTAGGATAATCAATTGTATTTAAATGAACATATAAACCATTTAAAGGTTTTGTTTGATTAACTAATAAATTAAATAAAACTATTTCTTTATATGGATTATCTTTACTTATTTCTATAGATCCAATTAAATTAAACTTTTCATTAATTGGTTTATGTTTTTTCTTCTTTAAAGAATTTATCTTTAAAGAATCCATAAAAGAATAAAATTGTTTATTCAAATAATCACTAAACATATAAACCCTATACAATAATTCTTATAGAATATTTATTATAGTAAAATTGTCAATTCCTAAGGAATTGACACATTGGATAACTCTGTTATCCAATGTATTTAATTATTATAGAATTAAATGTTATAGGATAACTATTTTTTCAGGTAGAGGACCTTGAAACTATAAGCCTATTTTAGACTTATAGAACATGGGGATAATACTTTTCAGTATATCGGACTCTCACGTATAAGGAGATTTACATTTTGACTTTACCCTGGTGGTCTTCCTGTACAAGGACTTAACTATTCAAAAATACTCAAGACGGCGTATAAAAAGCTCGTTAAACTTTTATCACTGAACACTTGCTGTTCTTTTGTGTTATTATATTCAGAATTTCTTCTGGGGTCCACTTCACCTAAAACTCATTGGATTGAGCCGAGGATCCTTTTCTCTTTATAAAAATAAACTTTATAAAATAGTTTGTAAGGATTCGTATTACAAAAAACCTCTTCTATGGTAACTATTTTTCTGAAATAACATAACAGATGGTATAGTCATCAACCTAAGGTAAAAGAGATAATTTGCTTGTGTATGTGCTTAAAAATCTGCGAAAAAAGAAAAGTTGCTTAAAAATTGCTATTTATATGCTATTCTCTTTTACCATTTTATTATTATTTATAAAATAAATCTCTCGATTTTTGCAGTTAATATAAAAAAGATCCATTTAGTTGTAAAATGGACCTTAGTAAAAAGATTCTTATTTTCTTAGGCGTCTAGCAAAACAGTGATCTCTAATCATCATATCATTTGAATCATAGAATATAAAGAATGAAATTGCATGATTTTCTATATCTTTTTCCAATTTTGTTTTGCTTCTGTTTATATGTATTGGAACCCAGGTTTCTATAATATCTAGAGCTTTATCTACTAATTCATCTATATTAGTGTTATTCTCAAATAGAAGCTCAATTAAAGGAGTTCCAAAAGAATAATTGAAAATACGTTCACCTTTATTTGTCAATAAAACATTTTCGATAGCTTGGTCTAGTGCATCAAATGACCAAACTTCAGTTCCTTCGATATTAACATCCAAATCATAATACTTGGATTGAATCTTGGAAGTTTCAATTCTTTTAAAATCTGAGTTTTTATCTAATGTTAGCATACTATATTTATAAAAAAGAATATGGAGTGTTCCTCCATATTCCCAACCTTGCACGAATCCTTTGCCCCGGTTGTAATTAGTTTGTAGAAGTATTTTTAGCGTTCTTTAGAGTAATACCAATATTACGTAGTAATTCCACTAAAGTCTTATTATATGCTTCTTCAATTTTGTCTCTAACGATTTTTTCGTATGCCTTTTGTTCAACATCAGAGTTGAACATATCGAAAGTTACATATTCTTTACAAGCGAAGTAGACAATTGCTTTACCAATATCTTCACCTAGTTCTTTAAGACCATCCTTTGGGTCCTTGTTCATGTATGCATCAACAATAGACTGAACGGAAGTCTTAGCTTTTTCAGCGTCAAGTTCAGACATATCTTCCTTGTTATCAGTTGTTTCAGTAGTTTCTTCTTCTTCGTTTAGAGACTTCTTTAGTCCTTTAATAAATTCTTCAAATCCTGGTACTTTTTCTGCCATATTAATTACCTCTATAATTATTTATAACATGAAACTCTAGTTATTTGTTTTACAAATTATCATCTATATAAGCATCTACACTGTCAGATAATTCATGAACGTCATCATCGTCTCCGGTATACCAGTTATTTAGAATTTCAAATATGACTGCTTTACCAAATTCTTTTAAGACAGTGTCTTGATGTTCAACAATAAAATCTGCAATGTAATGACCTAATTCTTCAGCATTTGCATCATCATTATCATCTAGCCATTCAGAAGCGGCTTCTGATGCACGGCCTGCTAAGTATTCAAAATTAGGTTTCCATTCATTTGCATTCCATGTAGTTTTACCTTCACCCATTTCTTCATTTAGAGGTTTCTTCATAATGTTATTATAGGAACCTGCATGCATTGAACGAGTATCGGTTGCTTTACCTACATTAGTGACCTTAGCTGATTTATCAGCATCTTCCTTCTTATCATAAGAACGTAAAATTTTGCCAGGATTCTGAGGATCCAAAACTCCCCATTTAGTGACAACTTTACCTTTCTTTTTTGATTTATACTTAATAACTAATGATTTCATGAATTTACTCCTTTATATTATATTTATAATAAATAATATATGGATAATTATTTAGATGACTATTTAGAAGATATTGCAGATTTGTGCACAGATGAAGTAGATGAAGCTACTGTGCATAAACGTTGGGTCTATCAAAGAAAGCGTGACAAGAATGGTCACCCTTATGGACCATCTGTGAAGAAAGCTAAATGGATTTCATCTGACCCAAATTATCGTGTAGTAATTGACCCTAAAACTGGTAATGTTAAGGAATTAAAGAAGATTACTGCTGGTGAACGTCGTAGAAGAAGTTTATCCAGAAAAATGGGTGGTTTAATTAAATGGAAGTCCAAGTTAAATCTTATTAAGAAGCGTGGTGCTGAAGTTCGTGATTTACATTATAAAGATAGAGATAAAGAAAAGTATGTAATTCAAAACGCATCTCGTGATAGAGGAGATTCTAAGGGTCAAGAATATGATCCAAAAGAATACGAAAAAGAAAAGAAAAAGAATCAAGGACCAAAGTTAATTCATCCTGTTGTAAAAGAATCTTATTTAGTTGAAAGTCCTCACGTAGAATTTTCTGAAGATATTTGGTGGGATTTCTGTTCTGAAGCTGGATGGGAAGATGGTCGTTGGTTATTGCAGTTAATTCCTTTATTTACGGGAAAAGATGTTCATTCATTAAGACCAGATAGAAATGAAGGATTGTTATTGAATTTACAAGCAATGCCTAAGTCATATATATGTAAGTGTTTAATGGATGATATGGCATTTAAAGGTTTTGCAAAGCAAGACTTTAAACAGTTATCAGATTATGATAAAGAAAGAATTAGACAAGCAATACCAAGAGAATTATATAACTTTTTAAATGGATAGTATATGGCAAAGTGGATTGGAAATAACAAGGCTTATAAAAGAGTCATTAAAAAAGAACTTCCAAAGATAGAAGAAAAACCTCAAGAAAATATAAATAAAGAGGAAAAGCCAACTGATAAAGTAGAAAAACTTTTGAAGAAGGTTAAGGATAAAGCTAATGGAAGTGTATAGAGAACAACTCAATATTTTATTGCATGCTATGAAAGCTGTAGTTCAAACAAAAGGTTGCCCAGATTGGGTAGCCTATAAGTTGAATGCGGCTGTAAAAGAAGCAAAGGAATATAAACCAACCGGTAATGAAGTAGGAGCTGTAGAAAAGAAATTTTGTGAATTATATCCTGGCATGCATGTTCATTCAACAACACCAGGAGATACATGTGTTTACGAAGTAGTTTCTGAAGCAGATCCAATTCAAGGTGTAAGATTATTTAATTTACGAATTATATCTACACGTGCAAAAGACCCAGTTGGATATACAATATTGAATGTTCCTGAAACGATGATAGACCATTGCGAGGTATAAATGTCAAAATACATTTCAAGAACAAAATCAAAATTAAGATTTAAACATATCGCTGAAAGTGAAATAGAACAATTACAAGGAGATCCAATGTCAAATAAAGTACTTGCCGATATAATTAGACGTAGAGAGGCACTAAGAAACCAGCAGGCACAACGTTCAAATGAAAGAGAAAGAATGTTGCAAGCAATTCATAATCATAAAGCATCAGCATCAGTATCACAACCAAAGTTAGATGAATTTGAAAAAGAATATGAAGCATTTATAGCTGAACAGAGACGTTTAAAAGAAGAACGTGAAGCTAAAGAAGCTGCAGCTGAACAGATAGAAACACCAGTATTTGTAGGATGGGAGACTGAATGTGAAACTGAACCAGTTGAAGAGGTAAAGGATGAAGTTATTAGTGAAGCAGACACCACAAGTGAAAACAGTGAAGAAATCCAGATTGATGAAACTAAACCAAAGAAAAAGTCAAAGAAGAAAAAGGTGGTTGAAGCAGTTGAAACAGTAGAATAATTTGTATAGGTTTTTTTGGAGGGTTTATGAATAAGAATGAGGACAAAAATAAAAAGGAGTCAGAGGAAGTTAATCTCGCTAAGACACAAGAGATTCTTATGGAGATTATAGAAAAACTCGACAAGAAGCCTGACAAAAAAGAAAAGAAAAATTAGAATGAAAATATATAATATTGCAATAACAAAATTGCAATATTTTTTATATTTAAGATTAGTGAGGTGAAATATGATACAAGAAGTAGATAATAGTGTATTTGAAACTGGTAAGAAAGAACAGCCAGTATATCCAACAGTAAATCAGTTTAAGTTAAACGTTAAGGTTTCTAATGTTGTTCCTGGAAATGTTGAAGAAAATATGGAGAAGCATATTTCTACAATTTTTGTCGATAAATTCCAGGTTGCAAAGAAACCTCTAAGTAAACGTCTTCTAACAGAAACAGCATGGACAACAGAAGAAGCTAATGAAAAAGAAGATTTAATCTTTAAGGATCTTAATACAAAGACACTTGAGATGATTTTCAAGTGTGAAGAATATGATTTGTATTACTTCTTCCATAAGACTCTATGGAAACAGAATAAGGAAGATTATAAAATTTCTTTTGATTTTGATGTTACTCTAACTGGTGGTAAGAAGTCAACAATGATTTATCATTTCAAGAATTGCACAATTGATAAATTGAATGATTTGTGTTTGAGTATGACAGATACACAAAAGTTGAATGTAGTTGTTGATTTTAAGATTGGCGATTACGAAGTTGAATTGAAGTAAGGTATAAATGTCAGATTTAACAATTATAATTTGTGCTTATAAAGCAACAAAAGAATTGACTCTATGCTTGCATCAACTTGCACAGTTTGGAGTTACTAAAGATGAATTGTTGATTTATGAAAATTCTCCAGCTTATTATTCAGAAAATAGAAACTTATTGAATAAGTATGGAATTAAGTTTATTGACAATCCAGGTGGTGGTCATGCCGATACAGTAAATAAGGCATTACAAGAAGTAAAGACAAAGTATGCATTATTATTGGATAGTGACTGTATTTGTTTGGCAGATCCACATGAAATTTTGCAACATGTAAAGAATAAGGGATATGATTTATTTGGAGATATTTGTGGTGACCGTGGTGGTTATCGTCTTCATAAGAGAATTCATCCTTGGTATTGTTTCATGAATGTAGAATTTTTGAAGAAGCATAATATCCCATTTACAGATTTTAAACGTGTCCAAATGACTAACTCAATGTCATTCTATGACTTTAAGCAGTTAGCAAGTGTTCGCGATCCTCGATTCATTTATTACGATGTAGGTTCTACAATGTATGAAGATGTAATTGGTTATCGTGGTTCTGTAGGAGATATAGGTGAACGTTTCCCATATTGGCATAAAGAAGGTAGTTCTTGGTACATGGAACATGGTCATCAAGGATTTATTAGATTAGGTCTTCAGAAAGATGCAGAATTTGAGAACGTTAAGCAACAACTATTTACGAGTGAAGAAGTATTGAAGAAATTGGCCTAATGAAAAGTGAAGTCGTCATTTTAACAAAAGCATATCGTCAAGAAGATACTCTTGATTTAATTCATCATTATCAAAAATTAGGTTTCGATCATATTACTTTATATTTAAATGATTATGAACCTGTATATGAAATGACAGATGAGAATTATAAGAATGTATCAATGTATCTTGTAAAAGGATTTCCAAATCAATTACAGATATATGACAATCATTATTCAAGAAATACAGAATATGATTGGATATTCTTTTGTGATGATGACGAATACTTACGCATCAATAAATCTAAATGGAAGAATATAAATGAATTCTTATCATCTTTAGAAAATGATGTGAAAGTATTTGGTGTATATTGGCAATTTGCTTCATATAAAGATGGTTGTGAAATAGAAGATAGAACTCAATCAATGTCACAATCATTTAGATATACTCCAGAAGGAGAATACTTAACTCACTATAAGTCTTTTGTAAGAAAAGGACAAGTAGGTGGATTTAAATGGAATCCTCATACGTTTATGACTTGGAGTTGTGCGGTAAATACAGTAGATGGTTTGATGGTAAATCCAGAAGAACCATTTAAGGTAAGAGATCCATCTAATGATGATATTAAACTCGTTCATTATTGGAGAAAATCTAAAAAAGAAATGGAAAGAAAGATGGGAATGTTAACACCTGACCATATAACACCAACAACTTATGAGCAAGTAAAACCTGAACATAATTTAAAGTATACAAAGAAACTATGAGAAAGATATATGTAAGTTTTACATCATGGAGTAAAAGAATACACCACGTTTGTGATACTTTATTTTATCTAACAGAACAAACTTTACAGCCAGATAAAATTTATTTAACTTTATCAACTGATGAATTTCCAAATAAGGAAATACCAGAACCTCTTAAGGAATTAGAAACTGTTTTAAACTTTGAGATAATATGGGTAAAAGAAAATACAAAAGCCTTTAAAAAACTTATACCTGTTTTATCAAGACATAAAGATGAAGATTGTTGGATATTAACAATAGATGATGACGTTGTTTACGATAATACATATATAGAAACAATCGTAAATGATGCAGAAAATAACTTTGGCAAAATAATAAATCCAGGAATTTGTGGTAATTGGATTCATGGATTTGCAGCAATATATCATCCTACATACTTTAAAGAAACTAATATCTTTGAATTGACACCGAAAGAGATGATTGATTTAGTTGAAGATGATCGATATTTAAATGATATACTTAAACAAGACAAAGTAAAATGTGAAGATATAAAATACCATTTAACTTTGATGAATTATGAATTTCCATTAAGTAAAATCTATGGGCAGAAGTAAATCTTCTGTCCATTTTCTTATTATAAATAAGAATAAGAGGTAATATATGGCTGATATTGATATTAAACAACCTGCGAAGATTAATAGAAACACCGCTGCTGATGGTGATTTTTTATGGGAAAAAGACTTTAAAGTCTTGTATGAGAATGATCAAGCTTTAAAAAATGCTATTGAACAAGGCACAAAGGAGTTAACACCTTCTAGTGGTATTAATATTGATGCAGATAAAAACATTACTGTTAACAAAGGAAAAGGTTTAAAGTTTAATGGTAATTCATTAGAAGTAGATATTGAAGGTAAAGGTGGTGCAGACGTTACCTTTGAAGGTAATAAGATTGTAGTTAGTGGATATAATCCAACTGAACTTATCAATGATGTATCTGAATTAGCAAATTCACTTGATGTATTTAGTGAATCATTAAAAGAATTAAAAGAAGAAGCAATTACCTCAGCTGATAGTATGCAACCTGGTACTCAGTATGTTTATACTACTTCTGGTTGGGTTCCTATTGCAGGAGGTAGTCAACAAGAAATTTCATATTGGAGACCATCATATAATTCAAGTACTGGTAAAATTGAATGGGAAATGCGTCCATCTCCTTCAATGGAGACACCATTACCTTCTGATGATTTGAGAGGTGCTGATGGTGATAATGGTAAAACACCAAAATTTCAGATTAATCAATCTACAAATTTCTGGGAATGGAAATATGTAGAAGATCCTGAAACAACTCCATGGACATCTACAAATACATCAGCAACTGGTCCTCGAGGTGCAACTGGTGAAACTGGTCTACAAGGTTTTTCTATTGATTTAGCTACTGTAGAAACTGTACCAGGTGGTAAAGAAATTACTCTAAAATGGGGTGATCCTGAATCTCCATCTACTTCTGCATTTGTTATTCCAAGCGGTGACAAAGGTGGCAAAGGTGACCCAGGTGACAAAGGTGAATCTGGTGATGATGGATATACTCCATCAGTTTCAGCTGATGATATAACTGATGTAAATGGTAGAGGAAAGAAAATTACTTTCTATTGGCCAGAAGGTCCTGCTGGAAAATCAGATACTGAGTTTAACATTTATCATGGTTATTCACCAACTATGGCACTTAGAGCTGTTACGGACCCACAAGGTCAACATACAGAAGGTGGTATCGAATTTACAATAAATTATCTTGATAAAGGTACCTCTGCAATTGGTACCATTTGGAATGGTAATAATGGAACAGCTACAGTTAATTGTGAAGGAACATATATTACTGGTAATGGTACAGCTGGTAATGTTATAAGACCAACAACAGAAACAATAGATATATTGCAGTCTGTTAGTGGAAAGGTAAATAAACCTGATACATCATTTAAAAATATGTATCTTGTTTTAAGAACAGATACTAATGGAGTGCCTAGTGGTTGGTGTGATTTTAATGATAAGATATATTCTAAGACAGAATCTGATGGCAGATATATGCAGAAAAATACAGATTCTACTTTATCAGGTGATGGTACTACAAATAGTCCACTCGGTATTGACACAGCAGACTTAGATGATAATAAGAAGTATGCTTTCACTACAAATGGTTGGGATGAAATAGATGATTTTGTAAAGAAAACTGGTGATACTATGACAGGTCCATTAGTAGTATCAGCTTCTAGTAATAATATTGTTGGTTTAGGTAAAGATGCTTTCCAATTTGGTCAGACAAGATATAATAGTGATGATCAAGTAATTGGAACAAACTGGATGGGTGTTGGTCAAGGTACTGGTGGTTTCTTAAAATATGTTGCTGGCGGAACATCTGCTGATCATGAAGGAACTAATGGTAAAGTACAAATAAATTATTCTGTTGATAATGGACGTGGTAAAATTGAAGTAGATGCTAGTTATAATGGAACAACATCTAAAACCCAAGTTATAAATGCTACTATTGCAAGTGTTAATGGAATGGCTACTTCAGCTATTGATTCAAATAATATGTCTGGTCCTAATTATATGATTGCTAAAAATGCAGATGGACAATTTGTAATTGGTGCTGCAGTATATAACTGTCAAGGTAATTTACCTGGAACATTAACACCTAATACATATTACTTTGTATATTAAGGAGACTTATGGCAGGTGGAATTACAGTCACACATCCAAACGTTGCTTCTTTAACAGGTAATGTTAATCGCATTGTTATAACTGATAGTAGTGGTGTTCAACATGAAGTTAAACAAGTTTATTGGTGTCCAGATGGCGTAAATGCCAATCTGGTATGGCCAGTTAATGCACAAAGAACATTAGTTGCTGGTGATAAATTAGTTGCAATTGAATATGTACCTTCAGTAGATACTACAGTACAAACAATTGAAATTTTTACAACAAGTAATTCAGGTGAAAGTAATTTAGCAAGAGTAAAAATTCTTCATGAATCTGGTTTATACATCGCAGCGTTTAATAGTGATAATGGACCAGATGCAGCAACTGAATATGGACTTGCTGGATATAAGCGTTATGTGAATAACCAGAATGTAGTACTGAAAGCCGGAAAGAAATATTACATTGTTTATCAGCATAATAATCAGTCACTCGGTGAAAATGCATACTGGCCTGCATACTTTAATGGCGAAAATGGTGTTTATAAAGAATATCATAATGATCGTGATACTGTTACTACAACAGATATAACTACTTTAGGCACATACGGTGGTGAAGCAAGTGATTTAAGCACAGTAGTTCCATTATCTGAAAATGATTATTTTGTTTGGGAAGGCAGTAATACCATCTTTGAACAGCATGCGTGTTTTGTTCGTTCAGACGCTGGCAATGGAAAACCATATAAAGGGGAATTAGGAGTAGATACTGGTAATATACGAGCAGAAGATATTATTGCATTTTGTGCTATGTCAGTAGATGATTCATTTAGATTTATGCCGCAAAACGGCCCTATATTTTCTGGTAGATTTGCATACAAATCATCTAATACTCCAAGTAATGTGACTGATTATGGAAGTAAAAATACCGCAGCTCTGCGTTTAGCAAATTTATTAAAAGATATTAAATCATATACATCTGCTTTATGCACAACTGGACCTAGTAGTTGGGAATATGGTTGGAATGCGTCTGATATTATTGGTCATGTCTTCAAAATGCAATCTGGTTATACAAGTCAAATATCTTCACTTACACCAATAGATACATTACCTACAAATCCAATAAACGGTGGTTTTTATTTTATTAAAGGCGGAACTATATCAGGTGACAATGATGATAATGTTTACTATTATAATGGATCTTGGCAAAAAGTATATAATTATACAACTTTAAGTTCTATGATTGACAATTCTAGTACTTATGGTGATTATATGACTGAAATAGGTACTAGCGATGATTTGGTAAAACAGAAGATTTCTGGTGAAGGCGTAATTTCTAATACACTTAGATCTGCTACAACTGGTAATAGAAAGTATTATTTAAAGATTAATGGTAATGAGGTTTAATGATGGATCATTATTATGCAGTAAATAAACAAACAGGTCAACTAACACATAATACAAGTAATCTAGCAAGTCTTAAAGCTAGAATGGAAGAACTTGGAGAAAAAGAAGAAGATTTTTATATTTTACAGGATGCTGATATGAAATATATTTCAAGAATTGTTTATGTAGATGAAATGTGTATTTATAATAATAAGGATTTCTGGACAGTTAATGCTCCATATATAATTGATACATTTAATAAACATAAAGTATATGACTTTATGGGAAAACCAGTTGATTTATATCGTTTTAAGACTGAATACAATTCTAATGTATCAAGAATATCTGCAATTGATGGTGTAGCTGGAGAAGTAGATTATAACATTACCATTGGAAATGAATTCATTTCATTATTCCGTGAAGAATGTATTTTTACAGATTTCCAAGAAGTCACACCTCTAGAAATTGCACAGAAGTTATTGACAGTAATATCACTTGTTCAGACTGGTTCTTTCAGAGAAGCAAAGTTAGTCTTGAAACAAGTTAAACCTGATGCATTCTTAACAAAGGAAAGATTAAAGAAATATGAAGATATGTTAGACGCTGCAGATGCTATAACATACGCAACTAAAGAAGATTACTTTTATTCTGCACCATAATAAATAGAATATGAATAGACTATGGAAAAGATTTGACCAATCATTGGATGATGATAGTGGATTGCATGGAATTCGCCGTTTAGTGAATAATGCAACTACTATTTCTGCAATGTTTGAAGCAAATGGAATGATAACTGAAGCACAGAATACTTTGTTTTCTCTACAACAAAGAAATAAGAAGATTGATTTATCAACACACTATAGAGACGTTGATAATGTTTTGGTTTATATTTTCTTAAAAGGTTTACAGACTTTACCATCAAAGACTAAGGCATATCGTCTTGGTTTAATTGATATAAATGGTAAACTTATAAGACAGCCAAAAACAAAAGAAGAAAATGAATGTATATCTAATCTTGATTTATTAATGTTTAAATTAAGAGATTGGTTAAAACCTAAAATGGGTTATCTTTCTACAGTTTCCTGGGTAAAGAATGTTGCAAATAATGTAAGATACCAAAATTATTTTTCTAATACAGATATGGTAGCTAAGCATTATATTATTCGTAAACTTAATGATGAATTAAATAAGTTATTAAAGAAGGGTTAATATGGAATTAAATGAAGCTATTACCGAATTAGAAGAACATGGTTATCTTCTTAATGAATGGAAAGCAACTCCAGATTTTGATGAATTATCACCAGAAGATAAAGTCACTTTGACTAAAGCAATGAATGGTGCTTATACAGCACGTAAATCTGGTAATGCAAAGAATTTGGCAAAGTATTCTGCTATTTTAAATGATATAGCAAGTAAAATGAAAAACGCTTCTGCAATTAAGAAAATTCAGAAGATGGTTGGTAAGATGGGACCTTCAGATAGTACCACATCTGCTTCAACTCCAACACCAAAGCCAGCTAAGAAAGCTCCAAAGACAGTAAAGTTAGTCACCATTCAAACATATCACTTTACTGGTTATAAGTATGAAACAGATTGGTTTGATAATTTAAGATCTGCTTCATATAATGCAGCACAAACAATGGTTGATAAATTAAAAGCTGATTATAATGGTTCATCTATAAGAAATGAAATTAATTTTAGATTGCGTGATGACCATGATGGTGAAGAAGGTTTTTATGAGATAACTGCAACTATTCCTGATTATAAGGTAGATGAATTAAAGCATGCTTGGACTCGTGCTGATGAATATGCAGAAGTAAAAGTACTTGGTGCAAAGGATGCAGAACATAAAGCTGAAAAGCCTAAGAAGCCTGCAGAAATATGGTTTGAAAAATATAAAAACCGTTCTGTCCAATTTAAGATTTTAGGCCTACAGTGTTATGCACAGAAATTCGTCCATGGTGAACCTACAGATTTCGTAATTATAAATAAATCTGGAGTAAAGAATTCTAAGGTATCGAACATTTATAAGGGCTCAGATGAAAATGCAAAAGATGCATTACATCAAGCAGTAAAGAAAGATAAATTTACAAATCATGTTCGTGTAGATGCTCGTAAAGAAGAAACTCCTTGGGAATATATTACTTGGTTAACACCTTTTGGAAAGGCAGAATTAGTTAAGACTGCTAAGATACATCCAGAAGCAGTGCGTATTCAAACAAGTGATGGACCAATTACAGATATTCCTACAAAGTATGTGTATGCATTTATTGAACAATACATTCATGAATAAAGAGGTTTAATATGGTTAGATGTCCTGAATGTGACGCAAGAGATTATGCAAGATATGGTTTTACTTTAATTGATGGAGAGTATTATTATACAAAGATAGAAGAAGTTAGAAAATGTTGTCCTATAAAAGTAAAACTTATATCACATAATTCAGGACAAATCCAAGTTGATTATAATGGAACTACTTATACCAAATCATATAAAGATTTTATGACAAGTTCCTGGCGTGATTTTGATTCTTATTAATATGAAATTTGCAAATGATAAAAGAAGAGCTGCACAAATAGTTCAGCCTAAAGATTTAAATCTACAGATGATGTTCGCAGAATGCAATCATCTGTATTTTAATGATGAATTAAAAGAAATTCCTATTGAATTTGAACCTAATAATGTAAATTATGGTGAGTTCTATTATGATATAACTCCAAAAGGAATTGATAATTGTCATATAAAGATTGCTGATAATTATGAAAGAACTAAAAAAGAATATGTATCTACATTAGTTCATGAAATGATACATTATAAAATTATGTCTGAGATACCTCAATCAGATATTAAACAAGCATTATGGTATAAAGATGATGGAGATATTGAAACCTATAATAAATTAATGTTTCAAGGTGAATATGTCCATTCTGATAAATTTAAAAATATTGCTTCTTTAATAAATAAAATATATGATTTAAATATACATTTGAGGTAGCAAATGAATTATGAAGAAATAGTTGACCAAATCGTCGATGAAATTGAAAAAGTTAAGCATGTCAAGAACTATTATGAAGTAGATCCTGATGGAGATTACGTCAAAGTACAGTTTGAAATTGTCATGCAAGATTATACTGTTTGGGAAGTTGAATTCCGCAGAGGCCAAGGATTCTGGTGGAGAGGAAACGTTTATCCATGGCGTATTATTCAGAACAATAAAGGTGGATTTACTCAGATAGC
>Ga0247609_10001707_pt1 | contig 25200 bp, 27 predicted proteins | sample 172DNAGHGlowgp2_FD_193487 | JGI IMG/M metagenome (GOLD analysis project Ga0247609, IMG submission 193487) | Sheep rumen microbial communities from Palmerston North, Manawatu-Wanganui, New Zealand - 1728 DNA GHGlow gp2 | ecosystem: Host-associated > Mammals > Digestive system > Stomach > Rumen ...
CAACACGTTTCTTTTCAGAAGTATCTTTTTCGACTTCATCAGGTGGTAACAAATCGATAAAATGCGCTTTGATGGCGTATGATTTATCAAATTCATTCATATAGACGGCGCCTCTAACTCTAACGTTAGTACCCCACTTTTTCATCTCTTCAATATCGGCATCGCTTAAGGAAGAGTTTTGATACATGTTAGCGTAAATCGCCCCGCCTTCATTATCAAATAAACCAAAGTTTAGTTTCTTACGACCACCGTATTCGTTTTCTTCAACAACGAAAACTTTCGCGGAGAAATCAACATTACTCTTTGGATAATTAGGAATGTTATCGATAATATCAACGGGTTCATAATTACCGCGTTTATTAAGTCTTGCTCTTTCTCTATCTCTCGCCATTTCTCGAGCGTTTTGACGCATGACTTTCATCATTTGGTCTTCGACTTCTTCGTTGAGTTCAGCTTTTTCTTTAGCGATTAATTCTTCGACTTCACTACGGTCATTGATTTGTCTAGCGGCACTTTCTTCTTCTAAAGCTTGTTCAGCTTCTTTTTCCGCTTTCTTTTCAATTTTGCGCATTTCGCTTTTAGAGATTTCTGGACCTTCATCTGGTCTTACTTCTTCAATAATAGCGAATTCATAATTTAAGAAATCTAAAAAATCTTTAAAGTCATTGATAGCGGGTTGATATTGCACTTTTTCCGCTTCGTTAGCGTACCATACTTTAATCACACTATCGTTTTGTGGTTCTAGTTCTAAATTATGTGGGATGTGATAAATCGTTTGATACCACGCTTCGAATAAAGCAATCAAATCATCCATATTAGGTCTTACTAAGTAAGAAAGCCTTAAAGTATATGGATAAGTAATAGTATTTAAAGCATCTTGAAATTCTCTAAGAAGATGATATTTCCAAGGGGTATTTTTTCTAATGACCATATCGATTTGATTACGATTAAAACGGTTTCTACCAACCATTTCAAAATCAATATCAAAATCATCGAAATTTTCGATACCGATATGTTTTAAAAATGAAATCATTTTATCTGTCATAATAACGCCATACCCATAAAGATATATTTAATGACATCTTTAACAACCACTACCGCCATGAGGAGAAGAAGTAAACCAATACCCACTAAAGAGACGATATTTTTAACTTTGTCTGGAATCTTCTTTCTTGTCGTAGATTCAACGATTAAAACGAGGAGCTGCCAACCATCTAAACCTGGGAAAGGTAAAAGATTAAAGATCGCTAAGTTAACACTTATAAAGCCCCAATAGAATAAGAACATCCCAAAGCCATAATTTTGTAAAACTGATGTTGTTTCAAAGCCAACAGCGACAATACCACCGATATTTTGCCAAGCGGAAGCACTAGTGAACAATTGACCGATTGTTTTAAATAATAAAACAGAACATCTACCAAAATCAGAGAATGTATGTTGAATGATCTCTGGGAATGTATAGCGGTATTTTAAATAGTAAATTGATAAACCAAATGAATCGACTTTACCTTCTTTTTGGGTGAGATTAATGGTTACAGTGTCTCCATCAACTAACTTGCCATCCGTGCCTTCTACTCTTTTAGTGAGATGGATTTCAGCGGTTGTAAAATTAGGAGCCACATATCTAGTAAAATCAGGAACGATAACTGTTTCACCTTCCACTACTTCACTAGTTAATTCATAAAAGAAAATATAATCAGCGTAATCTAAATTCTTATAACTATTGAGTGTTTCAAAATTGAAACATGTGGCGTATTTAGTGGAATCATCCCCATTAAAGATAGTAGCGTTATCCGCCATATAAGCGATATGGTCAGTATTTGAAACATCATCATGATAATGAAAATCAGTGAATTTAATATAACCGCCATCAGTTAAACCAGCCGTTTCAGCAATTGAAGAATTAGCGACATTAATATGGTTAACATAGTCTAAAGTTTCTTGTGGGAAGCAGTTACTGGCAAAGAAAAAGACTAACGCTAAGAAAGCGTTCATCGTGACACCCGCTAAAAGGATGATTGCTCTTTTCCAAGCTTTAATACCGTTAATGGAACGAGATTCAGGAATTTCCACTCCTTCAGGAAGTTCCACTCCTTCTCCATACATTGAGACGTATCCACCAAAAGGAATAGCTCTTAAAGAGAACTGCGTTTCAGCATTTTTTCCTTTATATTTAAAAATAGCGGGACCCATCCCAATTGAATATTCTAAGCAATAGACTTTAAAGGCTTTCGCCGCGGCCAAGTGACCAAGTTCATGAATGATAATGAGGATACTTAAAAAGACGAGAAATAAAAGTATATAAAGAATGGTCATTAATACTTGCATCTTAATACCCTCCTTTCATGACTAATTTATTGGCTAAAGCACGTGTTTCTTCATCAACGCGTTTTAAATCAGCGTAACTTGGGTGCTTTTTATTTTCGATTTTCTTTAAGCAGTAATTAATTATTTTTTCAATGCCTAAGAAAGAGATCTTTTTATCTAAAAAGGCTCTGACTGCGACTTCATTAGAGGCATTAAATATTGCGCCTAAAGTACCTTTTTCATCAATGACTTGATACGCTACTTTGATGATTGGATATCTAGTGATAAGAAGTTTACCAAAAGCGGTTTTCTTAATCTTAGAAAGATCATCAGTAACGATTGTTTGATAATCAGTTAAGCCTTGATATAAAGCGTATTTAATTGGAATACGCATATCTGGTTTTCCAGCATCTAAGCGATATGTGCCATCCGTATATTGAACAATGGAATGAACATAGGAATTAAAATTGATAATTGTATCAATCTTGCTACCTTCAAAACCAAAGAGATAATGAGCTTCAATAATTTCAAAAGCTTTATTGACCATCGTCGCACTATCGATAGTGATCTTTTGACCCATATTCCAGTTAGGATGATTAAGGGCTTGTTCAGGTGTCACAATCTTTAAATCTTCACGTTTTAAGTTTCTAAAAGGACCACCGCTTGCGGTAATAATAATCTTTTCGACGTTTTGGTCGTCAACACTTAAACATTTTCTAATGGCCGCATGTTCACTATCGATTGGATAAATCTCGCCTAAGCCTTTTTTAAGGAGCTTATTGATGAGTTCGCCACCCACCACTAATGATTCCTTATTAGCAAGGCATAAGATTTTATTATTTTCTAAAGTGGTAATGGAAGGTTTTAATCCAACAAAACCGACTAAAGCATTAACAACGATATCGGCTTTAGAAAATTTAATGAGTTGATTTAAACCATCATCGCCCCAGAAGAATATGACGTCAGTGTATTTATTTTGATACCTTTTGGCATCTTCTTTATCTTGCAAACAAATGGCTCTCACATTAGGAAAAGTTTTTAAAATGTTACTAATTTTGCGCACTCTTCTACCAATTGAAAAAGCCACTAAATCAAAATCATTAGGGTTATCGAGCATGACTTCAAGAGTTTGTTGACCAATGGAACCACTAGCGCCAAGTAAACACACTTTCATCATGGAAGATTAAAGCCTCCACCTTGTGTAAAAATACAAACGTAAATGGCCGATGTTATAAAAGCAAAAATCAATGAATCCATTCTATCTAAAATGCCACCATGACCTGGTAAGATATTGCTGAAATCCTTAATACCGTAATGGCGTTTAATAGAAGAAAACACTAAATCACCCACAGTGGAAATAAGTGGGATCACTAAAGCTAAAATAACAACATGATACCAATGTTCAATATCTAATAAGCCTCTTAAAACAACATGAGAATTACCAGAGGCTAAATCTAAAATAAAGGCCCAGGCCACTAAAACAATCGCGGTAAGAATAATACCACCAAAGAAACCTTCCCAAGTTTTTTTAGGAGAAATTCTTTCATTCATTTTGTGTTTGCCAAAGAAGACACCGACAAAATATGCAAAAGCGTCATTTAAACACGCTCCTACTGCCACCCAGCAAAAGAGCATTGAACTTTCTAAATTATCATAAAGATTAAAATAAGAAACATCAGGATTAGTTAAATGATAAGCATGAACGGGATAAAATCTTAATACCAAAGCGCTTTGAAAGCCCATGGCAATTAAAAAGACGGTGGTGAAAATAAAGCAAGCATCGATGATAGTAAAGCCTTTATCGATGATAATTAATAACGCTAATAAGCAGATACCAGTAAATAAAATGGTTATACTAACATAAATTGAACTATATGAATCAAAGATGCGATATCCATCTTTCATTTCTGGGATTTTTAAAAATATTGGCCATATTAAAACTAAAAAAGCCAAAATAAATGAAGCAATATAAAGAACTTTAGAATATTTTCTTTTAGCGCATCTCACAATTTCAATAACACCAAAAACCATGGCAATAGAAATAAGAATAAAAAATGCCCAATCACCAAAAAGAACACAAGGTAAAACAATGGCAATTGCCACAATCGCGGTAATAATCCTTGTACGCATTGATACTACGGCATCATTGCTTAATTCATTTGGTTGAAATATTGGACGTCTTTCTTTATTCATAAATAAAAACTAAAATTAGTATACACAAAAAAAGCGCTATTTAATAGAAATAACGCTATTTTTTATTTTTTAATGTATGTAATTATAGAGCCATTAATTCTTTTTCTTTGTCTGCGACAACTTGATCAATGGCTTTAATGCTATCAGAAGCGACTTTTTCTAAATCTTCAAGCATCTTCTTTTGATAGTCTTCTGTATAAGCATCATCGTCTTTAGCGAGATCGACATAATCTCTTCTAATATTACGAATGGCAACTTTTGCTTCTTCACCGTATTTCTTAGCTTGTTTAACGACTTCTCTTCTTCTTTCTTCAGTTAAGACTGGAATCAAAAGTCTAATTTGAGTGCCTTCATTAATAGGGTTAATTCCAAGGTCGCTCTTATTAATGGCGGTAAGGATGGCTTTAATATCATTCTTATCGTAAGGTTTAATTAATAATTGTCTTGGTTCTGGAACAGAAACAGAACTCATTTGATTAATAGGTGTCATAGTACCATAATAGTCCACTTCAATACCGTTAAGCATCGCTGGAGTGGCTTTCCCTGTTCTTAAAGAGGTTAATGATTGTCTTAAAGATTCGATGGACTTATTCATCTTATCTTGCATATCTAATACGAGTTCATCCATAAGTGATTATTCTCCTTTTTGACAAATGGAACCGACGTTTTCACCTTTCGCCGCTTTAATGAAATTACTAGCATCCATTCTGAAAACGCGAACCTTTATATCTTTGTCTTTAATTAATTCTAACGCAGTTTGGTCCATGATTTGAAGATTAAGTTTAATCATTTCTTGATAAGAGATAACTGGGAAGAATTTAGCGTCCTTATTAACTCTTGGATCTTTATCATAAACACCTTCAACACCGTTTTTGCCCATAAGAATAGCATCGCAATTAAGTTCAATGGCGCGCATCGCGGCGGCTGTATCAGTGGAACAATATGGTTTTCCTGTACCACCACTTAAGAAGACAACTTTACCTTCTTTCATGGCTTTATCGGCTACTTCCTTACTATAAGGGACATTAACTTCTTTAACTGGCCCTATTGCGCTTGTGATTAAAGAAGAGACACCAATCACTTTTAATCTTGCCGCTAAAGCGACAGCGTTGATGACTGTTCCCATCATACCCATAAAGTCTGCTTCATATTGGTCCATGCCCGCATCTTTAGCGATTTTACCACGCCAAATATTACCAGCACCAATCACAATACAAACTTGGACTCCAGCATCATATATATCTTTTACCATGTGGGCCATTTTATCTAAGCAATCACCAGAAAGGATAGCCTCGCTACCTTCTTTTAAGGCTTCACCAGATAACTTTAATAAGACTCTTTTATACATAATAGCCTCCTAAAAAAAGAAACACCAAAGGTGTCTCTTTTGTTTTTTAATTACTTCATTTGGCTCATGACTTCGCTAGCGAAATCATCTTTACGTTTTTCAATGCCTTCACCAACTTGGTAACGGACATATTTAATAACGTTAGTCTTCTTTTCTTCTAAGACTTGGCCAACTTTCTTACCAGATTCAGTATCTAATAAGTATGGTTGTTCAACGAGAACCATTTCGGCGAAGTATTTATTAACTTTGCCACCGATGATTTTCTTGAGCATTTCTTCTGGTTTACCAGCAAGTTTTGGATCTTGTTTGGCAGCTTCAAGTTGAATCTTGGTTTCGTGTTCAATGGCATCAGCACCGATTGCTTGAGTATTTAAATAAGCTGGGTTATTAGCAGCGATGTGCATAGCTAAACCTTTACCTAATTCTGGATCTTCTTTATCTAAGACGACTACGACGGCAATCTTACCACCCATATGGATGTAAGTGTAGATATATTGACCTTCACCTTTTTCGATAACTTCGAATCTACGGAGATCGAATTTTTCACCCATTTTAACAGTGGCATCGGTGAATAAGTCTTTGGTTAATTCTTTAGCGGCTTCGACATCTTTTGGTTCATTCTTTAAGATGCAACCAGCAACGTTATCAACGAGTTCTTTGAAGGCATCGCCTTTGGCGACGAAGTCTGTTTCACAGTTAACTTCTAAGATAACAGTGCAACCGCATTTTTCGCATGTTTTGGTGAGGGCTAAACCTTCAGCAGCAATACGATCAGCCTTTTTGGCGGCTTTGGCTAAACCTTTTTCTCTTAACCAGTCGGTGGCTTTGTCTAAGTCTTCATCATTATTTAATAATGCGGCTTTGCAATCCATTAAACCGGCACCGGTTCTATCACGTAATTGTTTGATTAAATCAATAAGTGCCATTATTTGTTTTCTCCTTCTGCGACTGGAGCGGCTTCTTCAGCTTTTGGAGCTTCTTCAGCTGGCTTTTCGGCTTTTGCTTCGGCTGGCTTTTTCGCTCTTCTTGGCTTATCAGCATTACGACGAGCTTCTCTTTCAGCTTGTTCTTTTTCGAAAGCTTCTTGTCTGGCTTGTCTTTCCGCTCTAATTCTGGCTAATTTTTCAGCGTTTTCTTTTTCGGTTTGGCGAATGACTTCTTTCATTGTGACGGCTTCGCCTTCATCTTTTGTATAAGCAACGACTGGGACACCATTCTTACTTTCAACGATAGCGTCAGCGATGACGGCTAAGATTAAGCTGAATGAACGGACGGCATCATCGTTAGCTGGGATGACATAGTCAACGACATCTGGATCAGAGTTTGTATCAACGATAGCAAAGACTGGGATGCCTAATTTACGAGCTTCGGCAACAGCATTGTGTTCAATGCGTGGGTCGATAACGAAGACGGCGTTAGGAACTTTTCTCATTTCCTTAATACCTTCTAAGTTTTTGCTTAATTTGTCTTTTTCTCTTCTGAGTTGAGCGGCTTCAACCTTGCTTAAGAGGTCTAATTCGCCTTCTTCTTCTCTTCTTTCGAGTTCTTTCAAGTATCTAATTCTGGATTGGATGGTCTTGAAGTTTGTTAATGTACCACCTAACCAACGGTTGGTGATGTAGAAACTACCAGAACGTAAAGCTTCTTGTTGGGTAGCTTCTTGACATTGTTTCTTAGTACCGACGAATAAGACTTTACCACCATTGTCAACGATTTCTTTCATCTTGGCATAGGCTTCGGTAATTGCGTCGACTGTTTTTTGTAAGTCAATGATGTAAACACCATTTCTTGCACCATAGATGTACTTTTTCATCTTTGGGTTCCATCTACGGGTTTGATGACCAAAGTGAGCACCGGCTTCTAAAAGCTTTCTCATTGTAATAACTGGTGCATCAGGATCATGCATGACTGCATCCATTGTTGGATTTGCAGCTTGTTCTGCAGGAGCGGCTTGTTCAGCGACTTCTTCGAGAACTTCTTTCTTTTCTTCTGCCATTTTTAGGCCTCCTTTTGTTAGTACCTCCACTGCTTCGAAGAACTTACCACTTACTAATGTAAGCACATCGGCGGTTCAATCCACAGTGTGTGTATTCCGTGTAATCACACAGCGTTTAATATATTAACAAAGCGCTTACGTGCATGCAAGCACTTTATTTCTTTTTAGCACGAGGGAAGGCATTCATGTATGTTTCTTTCATCGCATCCTCAGTGACATGAGTATATACCTGAGTGGCATTTATACTCTCGTGACCTAATAATTCTTGGATAACACGGAGGTCCGCGCCGTTCTCTAAAAGATGTGTCGCAAAACTATGTCTAAGGATGTGTGGGTGTAAACCTACATATAGCCCTGTTTTTTCTTCAATCGCATCTAATATATACTCCAATCCACGCGTTGTTAATTTCCCTCCTTGAGCGGAGAAAAATAGAGGTGGTAAAAGAGGAACTTCATGCCCCTTAGCTTTTTCTTTTTGTTCCCAAACCATATATTTAGGAACGAGTTCTTTTCTTTCGTGATCGATATAGTCTTTTAATATTTTTTGACATTCCGCGGAGAATGGGACAATGCGTTCCTTATTACCTTTTCCGAGGACACGTACCTTTCTCTCTCTTAATGAAACCGATTGAACGGAGAGGTTCACAAGTTCTTCCGCACGGATACCTGTATAGTAAAGCAAATATAGTATCGCTTGGTCACGATTTTTTAGTTTATCCGTTCTTTCAGCATTACGGGTGAAGATTTCTTTCACTTGGTCTTTATATAGAGCGTGAGGATATTTAGTTTCAATTTTTGGAGAAGCCATCAAGATAAATGGATTATCATTGATATAACCTACGTTTACCATATATTTATAAAAGTGCCTTAACGAGCACAGTCTTCTTTTGCAACTTCTTTTAGACACACCGCGATTAAGCTCTTCAGTTAAGAAATTGCGGATGCAGATAAGATCAACGTCTTCTAAAAGAACACCTTCATTAAAAATAAACTCACAAAATAAATCGATATCTTCTTGATAGCTATCGACTGTCTTTTTGGAATAATTTCTCGCGTATAATAGATGATCTAAAAATTCCTGCTCAGGTTTATTCATACAACTATATAATATCAAAAAGAAAGAAAAAAACGGATTATTTCCGTTTCTTCTTAATGATTCTTTCCATGTGATTGCACTTTGGATAATTAATGCAACCGAGGAAATAACCATATTTGCCTTTTTTTCTAATTAAGTAGCCATCGCAGTCAGGACAATCCTTAACTGGTTTAGCATCTTCCACAGTTGGAGAAGCGTTAGTAGTTAGCATCTTTCTTGTATAACGGCATTTTGGGAAGTTAGAACAAGTTAAGAAACTAGTGCCATTCTTTTCTCTAAGAAGAAGGTCACCACCACAATCAGGACATTTTTCACCAATTGGAACAGCGTTATTAGCCGGTTTTTCTTCTTTTTGGACATATTTACAAGATGGGAAGTTAGAGCAACCAATGAAAGTACCATTTTTACCTTCTTTGATGACGAGCGGCGCTCCACAAAGAGGACACTTGTCGCCTGTTTCCACAAACTTCTCTTTATACATGACTTGACTGACTTTATTAAAGTGTTCAATGAATGGATAGTAAAATTCTTGTAGAATTTTGCTACGTGATTGATTTCCCTCTTCAATGTTATCGAGTTTCTTTTCCATTAAAGCGGTATATTTAGTATCAATAATTTCTGGGAAATATTTATTTAAAACTGTTGAAGTTAAAGCACCTTGTTGAGTGACGGTAAGGATACCACTTTGATCTTCAACATATTTTCTCTTCTTGATGGTATCAATTGTAGAAGCATAGGTTGATGGTCGACCAATACCGACTTCTTCCATTAATCTAACAATCTTTGCTTCGGAATAATGAGCAGGAGCTTGTGTGAATTTTTGTTCAGCGGTTTTTTCCACTACTTTGAATGATTCACCCATTTCAAAATCTGGGAAATAATCAAAGTGATTTTCATCTTTTTCAGTATCAGCATAAATGACTTCATAACCTTTAAAAACGGTTCTAGATAAATCGAGTTTATAGGTGAGATCATTACCCTTTAAGAAGATGGTCATTTGTTCATCTTTCTTTGATTGCATCAAAGAAGCAAGGGTACGATTATAGATTAATTTATACAAATTATATTGATCATTTGTTAAGAATTTTCTCACTGATTCAGGAGTTCTATGATTGCTTGTTGGACGAATGGCTTCGTGAGCATCTTGCATCATGGAAACTTGTCTAATCTTTTTAGCGTGGCCTAAGTATTCTTTACCAAATCTTTCTTGAATATAAGCGGTTGCTCTTTGCACAAATGTTGGAGAAAGACGAGTACTATCAGTACGCATATAAGTAATTAAGCCAACGTGTTCACCATCGACTTCGATGCCTTCGTACAATTGTTGAGCAACTAACTGAGTCTTCTTAGTTTTGAATTTTAAACGAGAGAAAGCTTCTTGTTGAAGAGTGGAAGTAATAAATGGTTCTTTTGAATCACTCACTTTAATTTTCTTTTCCACTTTATCCACTACTAAGGAATCTGGAATTCGAGCAAGGATATCATTAGCTTGTTTACCGTTAGTAATCTTAATTGCTTCACCATTATCTGCGATTAAAGTAACGGAAAAGTTCTTTTTAAAAGCATCGATTTTGGTATTAATAACCCAATATTCTTCAGGAACGAACTTAGCAATTTCTTCATCGTGATCCGCTATCATTTTTAAGGTTGCGGATTGGACACGACCACCACTACGAGAACGAATCTTTTTGAATAAAAGAGTGGATAATTTAAAACCGATAATACGATCAATGATTCTTCTAGTTTCTTGACTAGAAACTAAGTTTTGATTAATTGTGCGAGGATGAGCCATCGCTTCACCGATAGAATCACGAGTAATTTCATGGAATTCTAAGCGCTTTGTGGTTTCGACATCTAAGCCTAAAACTTGGGCTAAATGCCAGGCAATTGCTTCCCCTTCTCTATCAGGGTCGGTTGCTAAAATGACTTCATCACATTTATACATCGCGTTTTTGAGTTCACGAACAATGTGCTGTTTATCCTTATTAATAATATAAGTTGGTGAGAAATCGTTATTAACATCCACACCTAAACCATCCTTACCTGAGGTCGCTAAATCGCGGATATGACCAAGAGAGGCCATCACTTGATAGTCTTCCCCAAGATAACGTTTGATAGTTGTACATTTAGCAGGTGATTCGACAATAACTAACTTCATTCGAGCACTTCCAAGCCAAAAATATAGACCTACTTACTAAGCCTTGTCAACAGCCATTTTCCTTTATTCCTTAATTAAATATAAGAGAGATATATTTAACAAAATTTGACTTTTTTCACTTTTCATTCTTCCATCCAAGTTCGTCCAGCATCTGTTGAGCAGAATCAGCGAGTATTGCTCCTTCATTAATCAATCTGTTGTTAATTGTCTCGCTACCAGGTGGGTGAGGAGCAATGAAAATAAGCCGGCCATTATCATTACCAAGATTAAGGGAAATCATCGTTCCACTTTGATAAGTATTAATCTGAGGAACAAAGATTGCATCGGATAAACCAACCACTATTCGATTACGGTTAGGAAAATGGGCACTATCTGGTGATGCCTTAAAAGGATATTCACTTATTAAAAGATGTTTTTTCTTGATTTCATCATATAATTCTTGGTTTTCAGAAGGATAACAATAGTCAATGCCACTTCCTAATACTGCGATTGTACGAGCACCATTTTTAATTGCAGATTCGTGGGCAACAGTATCAATCCCTCTAGCTAATCCAGAAACAATAACAATATCTTTAGGAAGTTGAGAAATGATTGTTTCAGTGCACATTTTTCCATATTCGCTAAATTCACGAGATCCAACCGTGGCAATGGAACGAGAATTAAGCAAAGAGATATCTCCATAATAGAAAATGACTAAAGGCGGGTGCCACATCTTCTTGAGCCTTTCTGGGTAATCATAATCTAACAAAGTTAGAACATGACAATCTAAAGATTCATAAGCTTTTATAGCCTCGTCTAAAGACACGTTATAGTCATCATTTTCGATTGCTAAAAGTATCTTGTTATAGTCGCCTTCAAATTTGATTGCTAAATAGATGAGTATCAAGCGACCATCAAAGCAAAGTTGTTCAGACATAAAAAAGTCCTCCTACTATACCCAATAGGGAGGATTTTCAAAAAAAGTACGGAATTTCTTAAAAAAGTGATATTTTTTCGATAAAACAGGCCTTTACAGGAGCATAAGAGAAACGATGAAGGTGTTTAACCGGTCCATATTCTTTAAGCGCTGCAAGATGATCTTTAGTGCCATAACCCTTGTTTTTCTTAATATTGTAGACTGGATATTTCTCATCAATCTCCTCGCACCAACGATCGCGAGAGACTTTCGCTAAGATTGAAGCTGCAGCAATCGTTTGAGATAGAGCATCACCATGTATCAAATCTATAACTGGGACATCATATCCCTTCATCTTCATACAGTCAGTAAGGATGATATCAAAGTCATGATTAAGCTTAGCGATTGCTTGTTGCATAGCCATACGAGATGCATTCAAAATGTTAACCTCATCTATGGTATCAGGATCAACAGAACTGATAGCATATGCAATAGCGTTTTTAGTTATCTCACCAAAGGCTTTTTCTCTTTGTTTAGCAGTCAATTTTTTAGAGTCATTTATAAGTGGAGAATGATAGTCAATTGGTAAGATTACAGCAGCGGCAAAAACAGGTCCCAAAAGGCATCCTCTTCCCGCCTCATCGCAACCGACGATTAAGCGATATCCTTCTTTAATATATTGTTCATCAAAATCAAGACTCATACCATTCAAGAGTGATCTTTCCTAATAAGCCATCTTTGAATTCCTTTAAGAGTAAAGCTTCCGCTCTCATGAGGTCATTTTCACCAACGCTTGTAACAAGTTTTCGACGTTCAGAAATTTGATTCAAAACAGTAATTCTGTCAGTGATTTCTAAGATGCCAAAACGAGCGTTTAAAGAGTCAGGATAATGAACTTTTAGGAACGAGATTAAAAACTCGCCAAGTTGCTCATTTGGCAAAATATCCTCGCGAATTGCACCAATTAAGGCGAGATTTGCAGCCTTTTTTGTATCAACATAGCTCATTGGTAGTATTCCAGGGGTATCAAGAAGCAAGAAATCTTTATTGACACTAATCCATTGTTCACCCCTAGTATAACCAGGCTTATTTTGCACTCCAGCGGCCTTACGTTTTGCTAGGCGATTGATGAGAGAAGATTTACCAACGTTTGGGATACCGATAATCATTGTTCTAATAGGTTGAGGTTTCATTCCTCTTTCCCTATCTTTTTCCCACTTATCCTTACCTAAATTAGCCACTGCTTTTGAAAGCAAATTCTCAGCATTAGAGTTCTTTAAATCAAGGCATAAAATTGCATCAAATTGCTTTGACAAAACTTCTTGCCATTTCTTTGTTTGAATCGGGTCTGCTAAGTCAGTTTTTGTAAGCACAACTAACTTCTTTTTATTCTGGGTAATTTTACCTAAATTTTCATTAATTGAGGAGATAGGAGCACGCGCATCAAAAAGCTCGATTACAACGTCAACGAGTTTAACCTTATTTTCAACTTCATTTTGGGCTTTATTCATGTGCCCAGGAAACCAGTGAATTTGTTGTCCCATACTTCTCCTTAATAATACTTTGGCCAGTGATATTGTTTGTGAACTAACTCGTATTCTGGCGTTAATGAGTTATAACATTTTTGGCAAATTGAAGTGCCATCTTTATAGGTGCTGCCACATAATTGACAGACTAATTTTTTAACTTTTAATTCGGCTTTACCTTCAATGGCCACTAAAACACCAATTAAGTATTCTTTTTTGACAGGTTCATTAAGTGTGCCACAATCTCTCGAATTAGAACGGTTATCGCCTAAAACCCAATATTCATTATCTCCTAATGTTGTTTCATCAATATCTTTTCCTGTATATGCATCTTCAACTGCAGGATTAATATTAAAGGAATAAGGAATATATTCGAATTCTCCATCTTTCATGACGTATAATTTGCTATCTTCAATCTTGAAAGTTTCATTTGGCAAAGCCACTACTCTTTTAATTTTCTGTTTTGGGCTAGGTTTTAAAGCTCCAGAAAAGGAATAATCATCAGAATAGTAAGTTGATACGATTGAAAAACGTTTGATATGATTAATAGCCGATTTATGAGAATCGACAATACCAAAGTCAACAACTGTTCCTGATTTCTCATCTTCCGATCCATTTAATGTTGGTGACATTGAAATACCAGAAACATAAATTAATTCGTAATAAACAGAATGAAAAACTAATGCCCCACTAAAGCAAATGGCAAGCACTAATAGAAAATATCCAGTAATCGATAATATGGCTTTAAGTTTCTTATTTTTCATCTTTCTCATTATATGAGATGTTACGCATACACGCAACAAAAAAGGGATTCGAATGAACCCCTTTTTTCTAAATAAATCTGTCTACTAGAGAATTTCTTTGATTCTAGCAGATTTGCCAGACAATTTACGGATATAAGTGATTTTGTTTCTTCTCACTTTACCTCTGCGCACGACTTGCACAGAAGCAACTGCTGGAGAATGAACTGGAAAAGTTCTTTCCACACCGATGCCGCCGCTCACTTTACGAACTGTAAATGTTGCGGAAACACCACCACCGCGGCGAGCGATAACGACGCCTTGGAAGTTTTGGATACGAGTCTTGTTGCCTTCTACGATACGGACAGACACTTTGACTTCGTCACCAGAAGAGAATTCTGGTAAATCATTACGTAATTGACTAGCGGTAATTTCATTAACTAAATTGTTATTCATTGTTAGAAATACCTCCTTCAAATAATGTTCTCTTGATGTTCATTCTCATTTTCGACAGCGGAACATCCGTATCATGTTTTAAAACATGCTTGAATATAATAACAACAACATACATTATTTGCAAATACTTTTTATATAAAGATTTGTTGTGTAAAGTAAAAATGCTTGACAGTCCATATTATTACTAGTAATATTGCTTAGGACATAAAAATTAGGAGGCTATTATTATGGTTAAAATTAGATTAACAAGAATTGGTAGACATAAAGATCCAATCTTCCGTATCGTCGCTGCTGACTCTCACTATGCACGTGATGGTCGTATCATTGAACAAATTGGTTATTACGATCCAGCAAAAGGTATCGAAAACGCTGTTATCAATGAAGAATTAGCACTCAAATGGTTACAAGCCGGTGCCGTTCCAAGTGAAACAGTCAAAGCCATGTTCACTAAAAAAGGTATCAACGCCAAATACGCTGAAAGCAAAAAAGCAAGTAAGTAGGAGTTAAACGATGGATTACGAGAAAATTGTTAAAACAATCATTGATCCAATCGTTGAAGATTCTAATTCCGTTCTTCTTAGAGTAAACGAAGAAGAAAAAGACGTCTTAATTATTATCGCTGCTGAAAAAGATGACACCGCTAGACTCATCGGTCGTAAAGGTCTCATCGCTAATGCAATTAGAGAAGTTGTCTCTGTTGCAGGCAAGAGCGAAGAAAAACACGTCCATCTCAAATTTGAATCTTTTGATGATGAAAAGAAAGAGGATTAATCCTCTTTTTTACTAATTATGGAATACTTATTACTTGGTTACATTGTTGGTTCATTCTCACTTGATGGTACAATCAAGATTTTAAGTAAAACTGATTTTGCCGATATCCGTTATCAAGAAGGAAATACTATATTTTTATATTCTCCAAAAACTAAGGAAAGATTACCAATGACAGTTGTTAGCTACCGCAGTAATGGACAGTTTGATTTTGTTAAGGTTAGTGAGATCAATTCTCCTGAAGAAGCAGAGAGCTATAAAGGCTATGAAGTACATGTTGAAAAAGACTATAAAAACATGGAAAAAGACACCTATTACTTCGTAGATATTGTAGGTTGCAAAGTCTACGATGAAAACAATAAACTTTTAGGCGAAGTTAGCCAAGTAGAAGAATTCCCAGCTCAGCTCACTTTGAGAGTAAAAAGAAAAGGTCAACCAGACTTCTTAGTGCCTTATGTTAAAGCATTTATTAGAAGTGTTGACATCAATAAAAAGAAGATCGTTATTAATGTGATTGGAGGATTATTATGAAGATAAGTATTTTAACTTTATTTCCAGAATTCTTTGATGGCTTTTTAACGAATTCAATTATCAAGCGCGCACTCGCAAAACAATTAGTAGATATAGAAATAATAAATATACGTGACTTTACAAATGATAAATATGGTCGCGTTGATAGTGCTCCAGTTGGCGGAGGTGCTGGCTTAATTATGAAGTGTCAACCAGTGCTCGATTGTTTGAAGAGCATTCGAAAAGAAAACAGTCACCTGGTCCTTCTTTCTCCAAGAGGAAAGACATATAATCAAGCACGTGCTCGCTATTTCGCTAGTAAAATAGAGCACCTTGTCATTATTTGCGGCCATTATGAAGGTACCGATGAAAGAATTAATAAACACGTGGATGAATTAGTGTCAATTGGAGACTACATCTTAACCGGTGGAGAAATCGGTGCAGAAATTATTAGCGATTCTATTATCCGTTTATTAGATGGAGTTATCGCTCCTGAATCAATTGTGGATGAATCTTTTGAAAACGGATTACTCGAATATCCACAGTTCACCGAACCATTTAATTATGAAGGAGATGTCATTCCAGACATCCTCTATTCAGGTAATCATAAAGCCATTGAAAAATGGAGAAAAAAAGAGTCACTCAAATTAACTAAAGAGTACCGTCCAGATCTTTTTAATAAGTACGAATTAAATAAAGAAGAGAAGAGACTCTTAAACGAACTCGATAGCGATGAAACTCCGAAATGGGAAAAAGAAGCAATCGAAAAAGGCAAGAAATTTATAAAAGAAAAGTGAGGTTAAATTCCTCACTCTTTTTTTACATGCCTGGGAAGCCCATACCACCTAGTCCACCAGGAGGCATTCTTCCACTCTTTTTATATTGTTCCATGCGCTTCATCATCTCTTTCATTTGCTCATATTTTTTGAGCACTTTATTGACGTCTTGCATGGTTCTGCCAGATCCTTGAGCAACTCTTTGTTTTCTTGAATATTTGAATAGTTCAGGATGCTTTCTTTCTTCCTTAGTCATTGAGTTAATGACGATTTCAAAATTCCGCATTTCTCTTTCAGCGGCTTCTTGCTGTTCAGGTGTAATTTTTGGCATACCAGGAATTAGTTTAAGAAGTCCACCTAAAGAGCCCATCTTATTAACTTGTTTCATTTGCGCTAACATATCGTTTAAATCGAATTGACCAGACATCATTTTATTCATCGTATGTTTGGCTTCTTTTTCATCGATTTGTTCTTGGGCTTTTTCCACAAGAGTCATGACGTCACCCATACCTAAAATACGGTCCGCCATTCGATCTGGATGGAAGATATCTAAATCAGTCACTTTTTCACCAACACCAGTGAACTTAATTGGGACACCAGTCATATGTCTAATTGAAAGGGCAGCACCACCACGGGCATCACCATCTAACTTAGACATAATGACGCCTGTTAATGATAATTTATCATTAAATGTATTAGCGACATTAACTGCATCTTGACCAGCAGCAGCGTCCACTAAAAGGAGGATTTCTTGTGGTTCAACATCATGTTTAATGTTATTTAATTCTTGCATTAAAGGTTCATCAATTTGAAGTCGACCTGCAGTATCAATAATTAAGACATTATAGTCTTCATCATAGGCTTTCTTTTTAGCAGCTTTAGCGATATCAACTGGGTTAACTTTTGTACCCATATTAACAATATCAACACCGATACTTTTAGCGAGTTGATCTAATTGGTCAATAGCGGCTGGACGATAGACGTCACAAGCGGCAAATAAGACTTTCTTTTTAAGTTTATTTTTTAATAAATAACCAAGTTTACCGGCAGTTGTGGTTTTACCACTACCTTGTAAACCGACTAACATAATGATTGTTGGTCTACCAGTTTGATATTTAATTTCAGCATCGTCACTACCTAATAATTCAATTAATTCATCGTGAACGATTTTAACGAGCATTTGGCTCGGATTGAGTTTGTTTAATACATCTTGACCTAAAGCTTTTTCTTTGACGTTAGTGGTAAATTCTTTAACGACTTTATAATTAACATCAGCTTCTAAAAGAGCGACACGAATCTCTTTAAGCATGTCCTCCATATTGGCTTCGGTTAATCGAGCTTGGCCACGTATCTTTTTAAATATGCCAGAAAGGCGTTCAGTTAATGATTCAAATGCCATTACTTATAAATAATCCTTTCTATTTCTTCTAATACTTTTATCTTTTCAGTTCCTTCTAAGTCTTTAGCTTTTTGCACTAAAGCAATGATTTCTTCATTATTCTTTAATACATGCAGGTTCTTTTCATATTCATCTAATTTTTTAAGGGCTTTTTTAATTGCGTCCTCTACAGCCGCGCGGGTGACGTTATGCGCCTCCGCGATTTCGCTAAGCGATAAATCATAGCTAAAATAGGCGTCACTAAAAGCGTATTGAGTCTTACTTAATAAAGATCCATAGATTTGGAGTAACGAGTTATAGCGCACCGTTTTTTTGATTTTATCCATTATTCATTCTCCACGCATAAGCCGTATAAATATTTATCTAAATCGAATTCTTCTAAATCATCCATTTTTTCACCTAAACCGATGAATCTAACTGGGACACCAAGTTCATCTCTAATGGCTAAAATAATGCCACCTTTAGATGTACCATCCATTTTAGTAATGACAATACCTGATAAATCAGTGACTTCTTTAAAAGCTTTAGCTTGCACAACACCGTTTTGACCAGTTGTGGCATCGATAATTAAGAATGTTTCATGAGGAGCGCCTTCGATTTCTTTGCCCATGACACGTTTAATTTTACCTAGTTCAAGCATTAAATTATTTTTGGTTTGTAATCTACCAGCGGTATCAACGATGACTAAATCGATATTATCTTCTTTGGCTTTTTTAACCCCGTCAAAGGCGACAGAAGCTGGATCACTTTCTGGTTTACCAGTCACAATACCAATTTTAAGACGTTCCGCCCAAGTGGTCAGTTGTTCAACTGCGCCCGCTCTAAATGTATCAGCGGCCACGAGCAAAACTTTTTTGCCTTGATTAATATAACGATAAGCAAGTTTAGCGATTGTTGTGGTTTTACCAACGCCGTTTACACCAACCACTAACAAAACTGTAGGGCCGTCTTTTTTAAAGACGACATCGTTTTGAATGTCACCTTTTTCAGCGTAGCCCACAAACATCTTATCAACTAAGATTTCATTAATCTTTTTAGGTTCAGTAATATGTTCTTTTTTAGATTGATTCAAGACTTCTTCAATGACATTAAGAGTGAACTGAATACCAGCATCACTTTCGATTAAAATTTGTTCAAGTTCATCAAAGTAATCTTGATTAACGGTTTTATATCTTTCAGAAAGGCTATTTAGTTTACTAGAAAAGTTCTTTCTAGATTTAGCTAGACCTTCTTGATATTTATCAACTTTTTTATCTTTTTTAGCGAATTTTTCTTTTAGAAAAGCAATGAGACCCATCAGATGACACTCCTTTTACTTAATGCGCTTTTTGCCGCCATTTCTTCGGCTTTCTTTTTACTCTTTCCTTCGCCAACACCTAAAACAATGCCGTTAAAAAGAACTTGTACTTTAAAAGTTCTATCATGAGCAGGACCATTTTGTTCAATCGTCACATATTGAACAGCGTCACGATGTTCGGCTTGGATTTCTTCTTGAAGTTTAGATTTATAATCAGTTAAATCATCGACATCATAATTCTTAATATCTTCTAGAAGAAGAGAAGAAATTAAACGATAAGCTGGTTTAAGGCCAGCATCTAAATAGATAGCGCCCACTAAAGATTCAAAGACATTTTCTAAAATCTTATCGCTCGTTTTCACTTGTTCTAAAGTAATGGAATGACCAATGCGAATATATTCGTGAAGTTTAATCTTTCTAGCGTAGGCGGCAAGTGGCTTAGTAGAAACTAAAACACTTCTTAATTTTGTTAAATTGCCTTCAGACATTTCTGGTCTATTTTTATAAACTAGATCAGCGGTTACAAAATTTAAAACAGCATCGCCCATGAATTCTAGTTTTTCATAGTCTTGATGTTTGGTGTTAGCATCTCCGTTATAGGAAGGATGAGTTAAAGCTTGCTCATAAAGAGCAATATTCTTATAGGAGATGTTAAAACTCTTTAATAAACTTGCTAATTTATTCATTAGTTAAACTCTCCTTAATTTTATTAACAACATTGGCGCTGACCATTAAATGAGCAACTTTTAAAGCACTATTAAATGAATAAGCATCAGAATTACCATGTGCTTTAATGACTACGCCGTTAATGCCAAGTAACATCGCGCCACCAGTTGATTTATAGTCCATGGTTTCAGACATGTTTTTAAAGCCTTTTCTAACGTGGAGATAACCAAGTTTAGTCCATAAGTTTTTCTTAAAGTTAGCTTTAATCATAGAAGACATCATTTTAGCAATGCCTTCCATACCTTTAAGTAAGATATTTCCTGAGAAACCATCGGCCACTAAAACATCAGCGTCACCATTAAGGACATCTCTAGCTTCTAAATTACCCATAAAGCCAGGGAAGTTATTTTCTTTTAATAATTTATGAGCTTCTTTCACCAAAGGTGAACCTTTATGTTCTTCACTGCCATTACTCAATAAATAAGTCTTAGGTTCTTTAGTGCCAAATAGCGCTTCATTATAGGCTTTACCCATATAGGCAAATTGCACTAATTCTTCCGCACTATTTTCATTAGAGGCACCAACATCTAAAACGACAACTTTTTTACCTTTGATTTTAGTTGGGAAAGCTGTTACTAAAGCGGAGCGTTTCACTCCTGGAATAGTTTTTAAAATCAATGTAGCGGCGCTTAAGAAGCCACCTGTTGATCCCGCTGAAATAACAGCGTCAAAACATTCTTCTTTCATGGTGCTAACTGCTTTACACATGGAAGAGTTTTTCATTCTCAAAACTTCCAAAGCACCAGCTTCCATTGGTACAACATCTGGAGCATTAACAATTCTTGCTATGGAAGAAAGCTCAAATAGTTCTTCTTCTTTACCAAAAACAACTATTTCAACATCTTGATGATCTTTTTTAAATTCTTTGATGGCTTCAATAATTGGTTTACTACCATTATCTCCACCCATCGCATCAACCGCAATTTTCATAATTCTTAATTCCTCGAATTAACATTGTATCATGTGTATAAGCATAGGCAAAACAAAAAAATATATAACAAAAGGAAGCAAGCAATTATTAATGATTGCTTTTCGACTTTTGATTAGGCTCTTTTAATACCTTCTTGGTTAATTAAACTTGTAGCGCGTTTAATGAGCCACTGATAATTCTTGTTATCTTTGTTTTTAAGTATCTCTTTAGCATCATCTCTAGCGACCACGAATATCTTATAGTCATCAACGATATTTAAGAAGTTAAAATCAGGAATACCAGATTGTTTAACACCCGCTAGTTCACCTGGGCCTCTTTGTTTCATATCTTCTTCCGCGATGGCAAAGCCATCTTCGCTTCTTGTTAAGATATCTAATTTATCTTTATCTTCTTCGTTAGTGGCTAAAATACATGTGCTTTTAGAGCCATCTCGACCAATACGACCTCTTAATTGATGAAGAGAAGCTAAACCAAAATTAGTAGCGTCATAAATAACCATCGTATTAGCGTTCTTTACATCAATACCAACTTCCACTACTTGCGTACTAACTAAGACTTTAATATCACCGTTATAGAACTTATTTAAAACATCTTCTTTTTCTTCTTGTTTCATTTTGCCGTGTAATAGGCCCACTTTAGCTTTATATCTTAAAGCATATCTAGCGAATAATTGTTCCACAGAGAACTTACCATTTTCACTAAAATCAATTAATGGCGCAATAACATAGACTTGTTTATCGTTACTAAGTGCAGCATCAACAGTATCAAAGATGACTTTATCATCGGTGTTGCAGATAAAAGTTTTTACATCTCTCTTAGTGGATGGGAATGTATATAAAGTAGAAATATCTAAATCGCCATATATTGATAAGGCTAAGCTACGGGGAATTGGTGTCGCTGACATCATTAATAAATCAGCGTGATCTCCTTTACTCGCTAAGGCAATTCTTTGGTTAACACCGAACCTATGTTGCTCATCAATAATGACTAAACCAAGGGAAGAATAAATGACATCTTTAGAGAATAAAGCATGGGTTCCAATAATGATATCAATATAACCTTCTTTTAAGTCATCTTTGATTTGACGTTTTTCCGCTAGTGGCGTTGAACCTAAAAGTAGAGCAATCTTAAGTTTAGTGCCCGCAAAGATCTTGCATGCGTTAGCGTAATGTTGTCTGGCTAAAGCATCGGTTGGTGCCATTAAAGCACCTTGATCGCCTCTTAAATGATTAGCGAATAATGCCACGAAAGAAACTAATGTTTTACCAGTTCCGACATCGCCTTGAAGCAAACGATACATCAAAGCATTTTGATTCATATCCTCAATGATTTCGCGACATGCTTCTTCTTGATCTTTTGTTAATTTATAGGGAAGGGTGTCTAAAAAAGGCTGACAAATATCTAAATCAATCGGTTCTTTTTTGATTTTAGTTAATGATTTGTTAGATTCACGGATTAATTGGTTTTTAAGTGAGAAGAGTAAAGCTTCTTCATATTTTAAATGTCTTAAAGCTTGACGAATTTCTTCTGGACTTTTTGGATTATGAGCCCAGTTTAAAGCCACTTCTTTATTAACTAAACGATATTTATTTAAATAATCATAAGGTATCGTTGTAAAGATTTGACCTTGCACTTGACCTAAACATTTTTTGGCTAAAGAAGCATATAAATGATTCTCATATCCAGAAGGCAAATAATAGATTGGCTTTAACCTCTCTTCATAAGGTATTTCACCTTTATAAATCCTAAGACCATCGACTTCATTTCTTTTTAAATTGAATGAACCAACAAGAGAATATTCTTCATCAACTTTAAGCATTTTTGTTAAGTATGGTTGATTAAAGAAAACCACTCTAAAGTAACGACGTCCTCTCGTCATGAAATCAAAAGTCACCACATGTGGCCCTTTAGTGTTCGCGGCTTTTGGAACGGATATTACTTTACCTAGAAGCACCACTCTTTGTTTATCTTTTAAATCTTTATCTTGAGTATAGGAAAAATCTTCATATCTTCTAGGAAGATGATTGATCACATCATATGGGGTAAAGATGCCCATTTGACCGAGTAAATAATTTAAACGTGGAGACTTAGTGAGTTTATCCATAGATTAATTATGAATAATTATATTTCTAATGCCAATAAAAAACCTCATCTTTATTAAGATAAGGTTATTTAATTTTGTCTTTATATATTATCTTTTGACTCTACCACTTGCGTCCCCATTAGCTAAAGCTTTCACTTCATCTAATGAAACGAGATTGTAATCGCCTTCAATAGAATGTTTTAAACAACTAGCAGCAGTCGCAAATTCAATCGCGTCTTGCTCTTTATAATTATTTCTTAAAGCGTAGATAAGACCAGCTCCAAAAGAATCACCACCACCAACTCGATCAACGATATGAATAGCGTATTTCTTTGAAAAATAAGCTTTTCCTTCTTTGGCGTTATAAAGCATAGCAGACCAATTATTATCGTTAGCGGATAAAGATTCTCTTAAAGTAATAGCAACATATTTAAAATTAAATCTTTGGCTTAATTGCTCCGCGACTGAAACATAGCCTTCTTTATTTAATTTACCAGAATTAATATCAGTATCTTTGGCTTCAATACCAAAGACATCTTTAGCATCTTCTTCATTAGCAATACAAATATCGATATATTCGCAAAGCTTACTCATTGTTTCGTTTGCCTCTTTATTAGACCATAATTTCTTTCTGAAATTTAAATCGCAAGAAATAGTAATACCTTTGGCCTTGGCCGCTTTACAAGCTTCTAAAATAATAGAAGCAACTTCTTTAGATAAGGCAGGAGTAATACCAGTAAAATGGAACCAATCAGCATCTTTAAAAATCTTATCCCAATCAAAATCATCTTTTTTTGCTAAGGCAATTGATGAATTAGCGCGGTCATAAATAACTTTACTTGGTCTTTGAGAGGCTCCTTTTTCACAGTAATATATGCCAACACGGTCACCGCCTCTAACAACGTTAGATGTATCAACACCATATTGCCTTAAACTATTAATCGCCATTTGACCAATTTCATTATTTGGTAATTTACTAACAAAGCTAACGTCTTGATTATAATTTGCTAAAGAAACAGCGACATTAGCCTCCGCTCCACCAAATGTGGCTTCAAATTTATTAGATTGGACAAATCTTAAATAGCCTTCTGGGGCTAATCTAAGCATCAATTCACCAAATGTAATAACTTTCATTATTTATTTCCTCCAATTATTTCTAAGGCTCTTCTTGTCTTAACTTCAATTTCTAAAGGATTACCTTTCATCATCCAGCTTCCACCGACAGCGATAATTTTATTAAACGCTAAATATTCATTGACGTTTTCTTCGTTAATGCCACCTGTGACCATCACTTCAATTTGTGGGAAAGCACTGCAAATGGCTTTTAATGTTTTAACGCCACCTAAATTACTAGCAGGGAAGAATTTAACAACATTAATGTCTAAATCTAAAGCTTGCATAATTTCTGTTGGTGTTGCCACACCTGGAATATAAGGAATATTATGCTTTTTACAAACTTCCGCTACATGAGCTGATAAACCAGGAGAAACGATGTATTTAGCGCCGCTATTAATGGCTTCTTCACATTGTTTGGCGTTAATAACTGTACCAGCGCCAATTAAAGCCTCTGGATAATTTTTAATAATTAATTTTAACGCTTCAGGAGCGCATGCTGTTCTAAAAGTGATTTCTGCGACTGGTAAGCCACCTTTAACTAAGGCTTCCATAGTGGGCAAAGCCTCATCAATATTATTGATAACTACAACAGGCACTAATTTGTAGTTTTTGATTTGTTCATAAATATTCATATATCTCTCCTATATTTTAAGTAGATTTTTAATGTTGTTATAGCACATATCTTTAGCGAGTTTACTTGCTTCATTAATATCGTATTCACCCGCTTCAACTTTATTAGCGATATAACTACATAGAATTCTTCTAAAGAAATCAAATCTCACATAACTAGAAAATGATCTTGAATCAGTAAGCATTCCTAAATTAGTGCCTAATAAAGCATATTCACTAGTTAAATCGAGATTTCTTTTAATGCCGTTT
>Ga0247609_10001708_pt1 | contig 25183 bp, 29 predicted proteins | sample 172DNAGHGlowgp2_FD_193487 | JGI IMG/M metagenome (GOLD analysis project Ga0247609, IMG submission 193487) | Sheep rumen microbial communities from Palmerston North, Manawatu-Wanganui, New Zealand - 1728 DNA GHGlow gp2 | ecosystem: Host-associated > Mammals > Digestive system > Stomach > Rumen ...
TAACGAAAGCGACATACATGACCATAGCGACATACAGGAACACTGCGGCATGCAGGCTTACCAGCGTGACGTGGCACCACCACCGCCGAAGGAACCGCCTCCGAAGTGGCCGCCTCCGCCACCGCCGCTGAAGTGACCACCGCCACCGCTGAAGCCTCCAAAGCCGCCTCCGCCACCACTACTGTGTGTAGCCTCGTAGAACGGGTTGGCGAGCAGTGATGTGGCACCGGCCATGCCGAGCCAGTGGTATTCGCGGTTTTTGCGCAGGAAGAACACACACCAGGCAATCAGTGCCAGCGTGGTGAGTCCGATGGTTCCTGCCGCATCGTCAAGGCCATCGTCGCTGCCCAGCAGGTTCGACATCTGGGGCAGTTCTTTCTTCTGCAAAGTGGAATAGATGGCCTCCGTCAGGTAGTACATGGCACTGTCGGGCATTTCGGCACGCATGGCAGGTACAACGTATTCCTGTTCCAGACGATGACACTCGGCATCCGTCAGGTCTGCCTCCAGTGCTCGTCCTGGCGAGATGTTGATGCTGTGGTCTTCGTAGCCCACAACCACCATCAGTCCCTTGTCGCCACGTCCAACGCCGTATTTGTTGCCGACCTCCTGTGCAAAGCGGAAGGGGTCGTCATTCTCGATATGGTTCACCACGATGACTACCGACTGCACGTCCAGCTCGTTGTCCAGACGCTTCAGGGTGACGTTCATCTTGTCGACGGTTTCCTGTTTCAGCACATAGTCGGGATTAGAGACATATTGTGTCGAGTCCTGCAAGAAGGGAATGGGGATGTTTTCTGCATTCCATAGCGTCACCTCCTGATTGTTGCTGACGGCCTGAGATGCTACAGCTGTTTGCGGTTCCTCGGACGAGGGCAAGGAGGCTCCACAACACACCATCGCGCAGATAATGCCAATGATGAACATCCAGCCCCATATCTTGCGGTTCTTCGTCCATTCGGGGTTGTTCTTCTTGTATTCTTCGAATATCTCTTTCTTCTTACCCAAGTATTCTGTGGCCAGTTCTTCGTATTTCTTGGAGTACTGGTGTTTCAGTTTTGACGTCGTCAGGAGTTGCAGGCCTGACGTCTGAGAGGCCTCCATCTTATAGGAATCCTCCAGTGCATTGATGGCGTCGTTGTACTGACGGGTCAGTTCGTCGATTTTCTCAATATATTCTGCCATTGTTTTTTTTATGTTTGGGTCTTGGCGACAGAACCGCCAAGCACATTTTTATTTGTTTTCGTGCCAAAATTCCCACGAGGCAAAAGCCTGAAGAAGCAGCATTTCCAGTCCATTCTTTACTACAGCACCCTGTGCTGCTCCCTTGCGCATAAAGAGCGTCTCGTCGGGGTTGTAGATAAGGTCGTAGAGGATGGTGTGGCTGTCCATAGCCTCGTAAGGCAACAGCGGACACTCCTCTGTCTTGGGATACATGCCCAGCGGGGTGCAGTTGACGATGACGTTGTACTCCTGAACGACTTCGGGCGTGATGCGTTCGTACTGGATGGTGCCGGGACGTTCGTAACGACTGACGAAGACCGTCTCAAGTCCCAGGTTGCGCAGTCCGTAGTCGATGGCCTTCGATGCTCCGCCTGTTCCTAGGATGAGCGCCTTCTGGTGCCATTTCTTGTCGAGCATGGGTTCGATGCTCTGGGTGAATCCGATGACGTCCGAGTTGTAGCCTTTCAGTTTAACGTTCTTACCCTCGTGGATGACCCGGATGACGTTGACAGCTCCGATAGCCCGAGCCTCGGGCGATATACTGTCGAGGAACGGTATCACCTTCTCCTTATAGGGAATGGTGACGTTGAGGCCTTTCAGTTCAGGATTCTGACTGAGCACTTCGGGCAGGATGTCGATAGAAGGAATCTCGAAGTTCTCGTAGACAGCGTCGATGCCTTCATCATGAAACCTCTGGTTGAAGTAGTTGATGGAGAACGAGTGTCCCAGTGGATAACCGATGAGTCCGTACTTGTCCATAGTGGTTGGGGTGTTAGGTTGAAACTATTTTGTTGCGAAATACATTGTGCAGATGCCAAAGGTGAGTCGTTGGAACGAGGCTTCGGCAAAGCCTGCCTTTAAGAGGATATCGACCATGCGCTCGCCTTGCGGGAAAGCCTCGATGGTCTTGGTCAGATACGAGTAGGCGCTGCTGTCGCGCGAAATCAGCCGTCCGTAGACAGGCAACACCGTATGAGCGTAGACGTGGAACAGCTGGCGCATGGGGAACGAGACGGGAGTGGTCAGTTCGACGATGCTCAAGTGGCCGCCCTTGCGGAGCACGCGGCACATCTCCTGCAGTCCCTTGTCGAGGTCGGCGAAATTGCGGATGCCGAAAGCAGCAGTGACAGCGTCGAACGATGCGTCAGGGTAGGAGAGGCTGGTGCAGTCCTCACGTTCGAAAGCGATGCGCTCAGTGAGTCCCATTTGTCTGACTTTCTGCCGCCCGACGTCCATCATGCCTTCGCTGATGTCGACGCCTGTGACATGTACGCCGTCCAGCATCTGACAGGCCTGTATGGCAAAGTCGCCTGTGCCTGTTGCCACGTCGAGGAGGGTCTTGGGGGCGAAAGGCATCAACTGCTTGATGGCCTTTCTCCGCCATCCCTTGTCGATGTTCCAGGAGAGGCGATGGTTCAGCGTGTCGTAGGTGGGGGCGATGTTGTCGAACATCTGCTCCACCTGCTGGGCTTTAGTTCCCTGGGTGTAGGGGGTTATCGTCTCTTGCTGGTACATATTCTTTTGTGATTGTTGCTATGGCATAGCAACATACTTGACTATTTGCTTGACTATTTGCGGGTTTTGAGGTAGCCGCTGACGTTCTGCTCGATGCGGGCGGCAATGTCCTCCGTCGCGTCGGCCTTCTCGAAACGCTCACCGATGATGTGCTCGTAGAGCTCGATGTAACGTTCACTGACGCTCTCGGCATACTCGTCGGTAATCTCGGGCATCACCTGTCCGGGCTCGTTCATGAAGTTGTGCTCGATGAGCCACTGGCGCACGAACTCCTTTGACAGCTGGCGCTGGGGCTTGCCTTCGGCCAGATTGCGCTCGTAACCTTCGGCATAGAAGTAGCGTGAAGAGTCGGGGGTGTGGATCTCATCAATGAGGTACACCTTGCCGTCGCGCTTGCCGAACTCGTACTTCGTGTCGACGAGAATGAGGCCCTGCTTCTCGGCAATCTGCTGACCACGGGCGAAGAGACGGCGTGTGTAATCCTCCATCACCTTGTAGTCTTCCTCGCTGACGATGCCTTGTGCGATGATTTCCTCGCGCGAGATGTTCAGGTCGTGACCTTCGTCGGCCTTCGTGGTCGGAGTGATGATGGGCTCTGGGAAACGCTCGTTTTCCTTCATGCCGTCAGGCAACTTCACACCGCAGAGCTCGCGGCAGCCGTTCTTATACTCGCGCCAGGCTGAACCGGTGAGAATGCTGCGGATAATCATCTCCACACGGAAACCCTCACACTTCAGACCTACGGTCACCATGGGGTCGGGGGTAGCCAGTTTCCAGTTGGGGCAAATGTCGCTGGTGGCATCCAGGAACTTCGCTGCTATCTGGTTCAGTACCTGCCCTTTGAATGGAATGCCTTTCGGCAGGATGACGTCGAATGCCGAGATGCGGTCGGTAGCCACCATTACCATCAGGTCGTCGTTGATGTTGTACACGTCGCGCACCTTTCCGTGGTACACGCTTTTCTGTCCTTCAAAATTGAAGTCAGTTCTTGTTAATGCTTTCATCTTTTATTATATTATTTGACTATTTACTATTTGACTATTTGACGATTTCGCTGTTTGTTTCCTTGTCATAGCGCTCGTAAGCGTTGACGATGCGGGTCACCAGCTTGTGGCGGACGATGTCCTTGCGGTTCAGTTCGACAATGCCGATACCCTCGACACCGTTCAGAATATGTAACGCCTCCACCAGTCCGCTCTTCTGCGATTTCGGCAGGTCTATCTGCGTCATGTCACCCGTGATAATCATCTTCGTGTTCCACCCCATGCGGGTCAGGAACATCCGGATTTGCTGAGGCGTCGTGTTCTGTGCTTCGTCCAGAATGACGACGGCATCACTCAGCGTGCGCCCGCGCATAAACGCCAACGGGGCTATCTGGATGACGTGCTTCTCCATCATGTCCTGTAGCTTCACCTGTGGCAGCATGTCCTCCAGCGCGTCGTACAGCGGCTGCAGGTAAGGATCTATTTTGTCCTTCATGTCGCCAGGCAGGAATCCCAGTTTCTCACCAGCCTCTACGGCCGGTCGCGACAGGATGATTTTCTTCGCCGTCTTCTCCTTCAAGGCCTTTACGGCTAAGGCTATCGACAGGTACGTCTTGCCGGTTCCTGCAGGACCCACGGCGAATACCATGTCGTTTTCCGCATAAGCGTCAATCAGCTTCTGCTGGTTCTCCGAGCGGGCCTTGATAGCTCGTCCCGACATCGAATAGACCACCACGCCGTCGGCTACTTCATCCTTCGTGCGGTGTCCCTTGACGATGTCCAGGATGTCTTCCTCGCGGAGGGTGTTAAACCGTACAATATGCTGGCGCAGCTTCTCGGATGCTTCCTCGAAGGAGGCCATCTGTTCCTCGTCGCCAAGGATGCGGATGACGTTGTCGCGCGCCACAATGCGCAGCTTGGGATACAGGGCTCGCAGCATCTGCAGGTGCTGGTTGCCAATGCCGTAGAACACTACGGGGTCGATGTCTTCTAATACAATATGCTTCTCTATCATATATATATAATACGGCGCAAAGGTACAAATTATTATCGACTTGTGCAAATGTTTGCCTGTTTTTTTGGTGTTTTCGTATTTTTGTCGTACCTTTGTCGCTGTTATGAGGTACAATACGAATGCTCAGGGAGAATGGGACCATCTGACAGTCCAGCAGGAACAGCCGCTTCTCGAATTCCTGCTTGCGAACGTGAAACAGAGCCGCACCAAGATCAAACAGACACTGCAGGGTCAGGGTATCAAGGTGAACGGCAAGACGGTAACGCAGTTCGACTATCCGCTGCTGCCTGGCATGAAGGTTGCGGTCAGCAAGACCAAGCGCAACCAGCAACCCTTCCGCTCGCGCTACGTGAAGATAGTGTACGAAGACCGCTGGCTCATTGTGGTAGAGAAGGCCGTAGGCATCCTGTCGATGGCGGCAGGTCACTCGTCGCTGAACGTGAAGTCGGTGTTGGATGATTACTTCAAGAAGTCGCATCAGAACTGCACGGCCCATGTGGTGCATCGGTTGGACCGCGACACCAGCGGACTGATGGTCTATGCGAAGGATATGGATACGGAGCAGCTGATGGAGCACAACTGGCACCAGATGGTCTATGACCGCCGCTATGTCGCCGTGCTGTCGGGTGAGATGGAGCAGGACGAGGGCACTATCGAGAACTGGCTGAAGGACAACAAAGCCTACATTACCTATTCGTCACCCGTTGACAATGGAGGCAAGTATGCCATTACCCACTTCTATGTCATGGATCGAACGACGGAGCATTCGCTGGTGGAATTCAAGCTGGAGACAGGTCGCAAGAACCAGATTCGCGTGCATGCTGCCGACATGGGACATCCCGTGTGTGGCGATACGAAATACGGCAATGGCGACGACCCGTTGCACCGCCTCTGCTTGCATGCCTGGCTGTTGTGTTTCTACCACCCTGTGACGCGTCAGCCCCTGGAGTTCGAGACTCCTGTGCCGTCTCAGTTTAAGAGAGTGATAGAAGAAGATAGGAAGAGATAAAAAAGAGATAGAAGAATGGAAAATAATATTGGCTATTACCTTGCGCTTCTTGCGCTGATTATCATTGGTTTTATCGTGGTGAAGAAAGTCGCCTCGTGCATGATAAAGTCCGTCGTGACCATCGTACTCATAGCAGCGGCTGTTGCTATCTATTGGTTCTATTTGAAGTAGATAATTGCAGTTGTAGCCTATAGCAACAGCACCCCAACGCTGACGCAGAGCCCGTAGATAAAGATGTTGCGGGCTGTCTCGCCTAAGCATTCGTTCAGTTGGCGTCCGTAGTTCATACGGCGCATCTTCAGCCATGTGAATGTGTGAAACAGCAGGTAGAGCAGGGGGAGTATGAAGGCCAGCACATGGCCGTTCATCCAGAATACCAGCCCTATCAGGCAGGCCATACAACCCAATGCCAAATAGAGCCACTCCGTAGCATCGGCACCAATCAGCACCACCAGCGTGCGTTTACCGTCAGCTTGGTCGTTATAGCGGTCGCGATAGTTGTTGACGATGAGCAGTCCGTCTATGACCAGTCCGCAAGCCACGGAAGCGAGGAATACCTGCCACGTGACGGTATGCAGCTGGACGTAATAAGTGCAACAGACAGGCACGATGCCGAAGAACACCAGTACCAGCACGTCGCCCAGTCCCAGATAGGATAGGTGTGTGGTGTAGAGAAAGCAGAACACGACACACAGCAGTCCAACGGCAACCATCTCCAATCCTCCATACCACACTAACGGTAGTCCGACAAGACACGCAAGTACGGTGGTCGAGGCGATGGCTTGTTTCATGGCCTCGACGCTTACCCAGCCTTGTGTGCAGGCTCGCAGAGGTCCCAGACGCGTGGCGGCATCGTCGTTGCCACGGGCATAGTCGAAGAAGTCGTTGACGAAATTGGCGTCAATCTGCATGATGAATGAAAACAGCAGACACAACACTGCTGCCACCCAGCTGAATACATCGTCGCCATATTCGCGACAGTCGACAAAGGCCAGCGACAGGCCAATCATGACAGGAACGGCAGCACCGGTCAGTGTCTTTGGACGGGCAGCTAACAGCCAGGCCTTCAGGGAGTTTTGACGGACGTTATCTTCTTTCATCTTCAAACAGCTTATCAAACACCTTTCTCATTTCCTTCGGTTCGGTAATCAGTTTGCGCAGTTCGTTCAACTTACGTTCGTTTTCCGAACCTTGAATCCACAGACGGATATAACCATTAACGGAGTATTTCTCATCCATGTGTTGCATGAAACGCCGCCAGTGGCCTTCCGTATCGAGTTCCGGATAGTTGGCCAACCCATATTGGATGGTGCGTCGGATGACCGTCTCGGGGTCGATGTCGCGATCAGCCTCGGCAACGATTTTCCCATAAATGCTGCGTGGAGCCCTCGATGCAGAGGCGCGGTGGTCCTCAACGGCTTCCTTCATCATCTGCAACTGGTCTGTGGAGAACCAGCGTTTGAGGCGTGCATCGGCAATCAGAATCTTACCACTCGTCAGGTGGTGGATGGCGCGAGGCCCGGAAAGTCCCAAGTCGTGGTAGGCAGCAATGGTGTAGACCATGTTGAGGTCAGCTCCCGTTTTGCGAGCCAGATCCAGCGAACGACGGATGACGCGCGTGACGTGCTCCATGTTGTGAGCCTTGTCAAAGTCGGCATATTGGGGAAGAATCTTAGTTTCCACAAATTCCACCAAGTCGAGTGAAGGATTCTGCGTCATCATAACTATCATCTAACTAATTCAAGAACGTCCACGACACGCCCAAACGGAAAGTACTATTGTTCATGGGGTAATGGGGGGTCAGGAACTGCATCTTCGTACCTGAGCCTGAGTTGATGTGACTCATGGCAACGAAGAAACGGGCACGCTTCAGCTTAAAGTTGACATAGATATCGACAAACGGATAACCACCCAGTTCCACGCGGCTGTCGGCATTCTGCTGGATGGCAAACTGACCAATCTGTGGCAGATAGTCGGGAGCGTCGTACTTGGTGAAATAGGTGACACATCCACCCAGTTCTACATGGAGCACACGGGCTATCATGAACTTCAAGTATAGGTTCGAGAAGATGTTCAATGCAGGCAGAGGCAGCACATCCTTGTTGCTGGAATTCTGATAGGTGACGACGTTCTCCCAGTTCAAAGGCCCTAAGCGGAAGTTCTGCATCAACTGGGCCGTCAGCACGTTGATATTGCCAGTCTCCTGATAGACGCTGCCCGTCAGTCCGTTCCTGTTCATGTCGCTGTCGAGGCTGTAGCTCATGCCGAAATAGATGTAGTTCTGTATCTCGTCGATAGCTACACGCAGGCGGGTGTCAGTCTTCTGATAGCTGAAATTTCCCTCAATATGGGTGCGGGTCTCTTTGTTCAGTTCCTTGTCCCACCATAGGTGTTTCGAATGGTAGTTCTCCAGGAAGAAGTGTGGCACGAGGCGGTGGAAATAGGCGTTAGCCGCCAGTGTCACCGTGTCGCCAAACAGGCGGAAGTTCAGGTCGGTATTGAAGTCGAGCGCCAGTCCGCCGGCATTCATGCCAGTCAGGCCTACCTCGGCACTCACGTCGAAATGGAATGTGTCGCCTTCGCGACGTGACAGCTGACCGCCGACATTCAGGGCGTGGTTCGTCCATTTGTTCATTGCGTAACCTGTGGAGTCGCTATTCAGAACAGGCATCTTGCAACTCTCCATCTCGAAAGACACAAACCCCTTCAAACCAGCCTTCATGTACTTGTTGAACCCTTCGAGCAATGCCAGTGCAAGGGTGTTCTTTACATAGAAATATTTCGTCTTGTCGTAGATGGAGTCACCACGATAGGCGTTCTCGTCATTCATGTCGTAGTATGTGTTGGCATAGTAGTCCTCGGGTGACTGATAGGCCTGATAGATGCGGTCGTGGTTGTCAAGCTCCAGCGTGTGGATGAAGCTTGTCACAGGCACGAACTCCTTCTTCATGTTCTCGTCATTTTCCTCCTCTTTCTTGGATTGGGCTAACAAGCTGTCCATCTTTTCGTCCGTATCCACTTTGACTCGTGTCGAGTCGGTGGACCAAGCTATTTTTGCCGCATTAGGCAAGTCACCCATAATCTTTGCATCATCAGGACGTCCTTGGGGTTGTTCGTCAGCAGTCTTGTCATCCTTATTTTTGTCTTGCTTCTTATCTTCACGTTCTTCCTTTTCCTTGGCGGACTTCTCTGCAAACTCACGGGCCTTGATTTCATCTTCCGTCATGGGAACCTTCTTATAGAATCCGATGTTATAGCGGTGCGTGAAGAAAATGTGCTGGGAATTGTTGCGATTCCAGTTCTGAGACAATACGGTGGGGATTTCCTCCTCTGTATATTGTTCCTGCTGGGCTTCGGGGTGGGTGATATATTCGTCGTTGATGATACCTCCGCTTTCATTGGCCTTGCGGTGATAAAGTGAAGCGAGGAAGTGCATCTGATATTTGTCACCTGTGTAATAGGTGTACAGCGTGGAACGGAAGTGGGCCGTACTCTGATTCGCATAATACCCCATGCCGTAGTGGTAGTCGAGGTCAAAGCCAAGACCGAGGTTCTTGTTGACATTGACGCCGAATATCGCTTCGATATGGTCTTCGCCCTTCTGCTTGTCACCACAGTTGTCGTAGGTGATGTTGGTATAGGGTGACAACGTGTTCATGAACTGAAACTGGTCGGGGGCCTTGGTGGTATAACTGTAGGGGTCGGTAAAATAGAAGGTGCTTATGTCAGGCCGGTCAGTGAAGATACGGTTCTGACGGGCAGTATAGTTGTTGCCTATCGTGTTGTATTCGCCATAGATGCCTGTGTTGTAGATGGTGTTTTGGAACAGATGGTGCAGTGTATCGGGTGTGACAGGAATCCTGTCACCAAACCTGCGGTCTAACCTCCATGAATGAACCCCATATGGCACCTCTTTGTTTTTTGATGTCGTGTCGTTGCTGTTGGGATTGAAGTTGCTGTTGAGGCCGTATTCATCGCGCTGGGTGATATTTCCGTTCTCATCCATCTGATTATACGTTTGAGCCTGCACGAGGATTGTCGTGCAGACCAGCAGCAAGAGCAGTGAGTGTATTTTTTTCATACTTTAAACATGCGCAGAGAGGCCTCGGCAAATTTCACGACCATAGCGATGAGGATGATGTAGATGCCTGTCTCTTTATGGTGCGTGAAGTAGAAGACGAGTCCTACGATGGCTCCCAACATGAAGATGATGTTCAGCCAGTTGCGTATTACTGTAGTGTTCATTTCAGTAGTGATTCGAATTTATTGAAAATGAAGTCCTTACGATCGATGGTCTTACGACGGAACTTGCCTGAGACAGGATAAAGTCTCGTGTTCTTCTTGTTGACCGCTTCATCATCGGTAATCCATTCCTCGGCCTTATAGCGTTGAGGCTTGCGATACTCGTCATAGAGATAGTGGATGTGGGTCATGCAAACTTCAGCCTTGCCGTTTTTACACTTCACCTCAAGTACATAATACAAGCGGGTGCGGTCTAGCATGAGGGCAGCTTTTCTGAACACCAGCCATTCCTCAAAACTGGCTCCGATGGTGTGCTCCTTAGTGTCCTCAATAACTAAATGACTGTTAATCTGGTAAGAAGCCTTAGTCATCTTCTCAATGTAGTCGCGCAGAATGGTGTAAATCTGTGCGGCACTCTTGCCAGGGGCCTCAATGGTCTTGCTGAACACCACCTTGCCATCGACTAAGGGAACAGCCCCACGGAGGTATTTCTCGTCAGGATTGACTTTTTCAGGCTGAACAGCCTCCTGTTGTTCTTCTTCAGCTATTTCCCAATTGTTGTCTTGTGCCCACATACTGACAGGTATTGCTGCCAGCAACATTATCAGAAACTTTTTCATTTTTTTGTCGTTTTTGTTTATTTTCGTGCAAAAGTACGAATAATAATTGGCAATCAGGCAGAAGGAAGGCTGTTTTTAAACTTTCAGCCTCGATTTTTAAATTTATTTAAGTTCCCGTTCACTGAAAACTATTTAAGTTCCAGTTCTTTTTGCAGTCTGATAATCTCATCGCGATACTGTGCTGCCTGTAGGAAATCGAGTCTCTTGGCGGCATCCTTCATCAGTCGGGTGGTCTCGGCAATGCTCTTTTCCAATTGTTGGCGGGTCATGCGCTCGATAATCGGATCGGCAGCAAAGGCTGCCTGAGTGGCCTGAGTGCCAAAGGATGCACGCTGCAGTTCCTTGGCGTCGCTAGAGTCTCCTGTGGTCAACGAAATATTTAGCGCCTTCTTGATTTGCGTTGGCGTGATGCCGTGTTCCTCGTTGTATTTCAGCTGTTTAGTACGTCTGCGAAGCGTTTCGTCGATGGTGAGCTGCATGGAGGCTGTGATGGTGTCGGCATACATGATGACTTTGCCGTTGACGTTTCGTGCGGCACGTCCTGCCGTCTGCGTCAGGCTACGATGGCTTCGCAGAAATCCTTCTTTGTCGGCATCGAGAATAGCCACCAGCGACACTTCAGGCAGGTCAAGACCTTCACGCAGCAGGTTCACACCCACCAGCACGTCGTAAGTGCCGTTGCGCAGATTCTCCAATATCTTCACACGATCCAGTGTCGTCACTTCGCTGTGGATGTAGGCTGTCTGCACACCGTGGTTCAATAGGTATTCTGACAGTTCCTCAGCCATGCGCTTGGTCAGTGTCGTCACCAATGTACGTTCCTGGCGGCTGATGCGCTGCTGGATTTCCTCCATGAGGTCGTCTATCTGATTCTCCGTAGGACGTACCTCAATCTCTGGATCTAACAGACCAGTGGGGCGGATAAGCTGTTCGACGACAACACCCTCAGCCTCGTTGAGCTCGTAATCGGCAGGGGTGGCCGAGACATAGATAACCTGATGGGTCAGTTGTTTGAACTCGTCGAAGGTCAGCGGACGGTTGTCGAAGGCCGCAGGCAGACGGAATCCATATTCCACAAGGTTGGTCTTGCGAGCCCGGTCGCCACCGTACATACCACCAATCTGGGGTACAGAGACGTGGCTCTCGTCGATAACCATCAGGAAATCGTCTGGGAAGAAGTCGAGCAAGCAATAGGGACGCTCGCCAGCCTCACGACCGTCGAAATAGCGCGAGTAGTTCTCAATGCCTGAACAGTGGCCCAACTCCTTGATCATCTCCATGTCGTATTCCACACGTTCCTTGATGCGCTGGGCTTTGGTGGGGTCACCCAGTTCTTCAAAGAAGGCAATCTGTTTCACCAGGTCGTCCTGTATATGCCGGATGGCGATGTTGGTCTGTTCTTCTGTTGTCATAAAGAGGTTGGCAGGGTAGAGTTTGTATTCGTCGAAAGAGGCTGCTCGTAACATGGTGTAGGCGTCCAGCTCCTCGATGGCATCTATCTCGTCGTCCCAGAATGTCACCCTCAGAATGGCCTCGCTATAGGGGATGGCAATGTCAACGGTATCGCCCTTTACGCGGAAGTTGCCACGTTTCAGTTCTATGTCGTTGCGAACGTATAGGGCGGCAACTAATTTTCTTAACAAAACGTTGCGGTCGATGATTTGTCCTCGGTGAATCTCAATGATATTCTCATTCAATGCCACAGGACTTCCCATACCGTAAATGCATGAAATGGAAGATACAACGATAACGTCCTTTCTTCCTGACATCAAATTGCTTACGGCACGAAGTCGAAGGCGGTCAATCTCCTCATTGATGGACAAGTCCTTTTCGATATAGGTATCTGTCGTGGGCAGATAGGCTTCTGGCTGATAGTAGTCATAATAGCTGACATAATATTCTACTGCATTGTCAGGGAAGAACCCCTTCATTTCCTCGTACAACTGAGCGGCCAGCGTCTTGTTGTGACTCAAGATGAGGGTAGGCTTGCCTGCGTTGGCAATGACGTTGGCAATGGTAAATGTCTTACCAGAACCCGTGACGCCCAGCAGTACCTGCGCCTGATCACCACGTTCCAAGCCGTCTGTCAATTGACGAATAGCTTCGGGCTGGTCACCCGTTGGCTTGTATTTTGATGTTAAATGAAAGTCCATAATGGTGCAAAATTACGAAATATTTCCTAATAAACAGCCTAAATCCCTAATTTTTATCAAAAAACCTTTGGTTTTCGCGGGAAAATGCGTAATTTTGCACGTCAAAATCGAAAGAGATGAACAAAAACAGCATCATAGCACTCTGTATGGCAGCCCTCCTGACGGGTTGTGCTTCGGAGTTTTCCAGTGTCTACAAGTCGTCAGACAAGGAATATAAATATGAATATGCGAAGCAATGCTTTGCCCAGGGAAAATTTTCCAATGCGGTAACGCTGCTCTCCGAACTGGTGACTATGCAGAAGGGTAGGCAGAACGCTCAGGAAAGTCTCTATATGCTGGCTATGGCTCAGTACTGTAACAGGGATTACGAGTCTGCCAGCGCCACCTTTAAGAAATATTTCCAAAGCTATCCGAAGGGCGATTTTGCCGAACAGGCGTCGTTCTACGTGGGCCAATCGCTTTACGAGAGCATGCCTGACCCCCGTCTGGACCAGTCGGCAACGATAGGAGCTATCAATGCCTATCAGAATTTCATTGACTATTTCCCTGATTCTCATCTGCGTGAACAGGCTGAGAAGAAGCTCTTTATCCTTCAGGACAATCTTGTGATGAAGGAGTATCTGTCCGCTGAGCTCTATTACAATTTGGGAGGCTATTTCGGCAATATCAATTCCAATACGGAGTCCAACTACGAGTCGTGCATCATTACGGCCCAGAACGCATTGAAGACTTATCCTTATACGTCCTTACGCGAAAAGTTCTCGTTGCTCATCATGAAGAGCAAGTTTGAGTTGGCTCAGAACAGTTCTGAGGAGAAACGCCTGGATCGCTATCGTGATGCAGAAGACGAGTGCTACGGATTCCTCAACGAATTCCCTGATTCGGAAGAGTGTAAGACGGCAGAGAAGTTTATTGCCAAATGCAAGAAGATAACAAAAGATTGAAAAATTAGAAAGTTAATTATAGAATATGGATTACAAGAAATCAAAAGCACCGGTTAATACCGTGACCCGTAACATCATGGATCTTTGCAAGGATACTGGCAATATCTATGAGAGTGTGGCAATCATTGCCAAGCGCGCCAACCAGATTAGCGTACAGATTAAGGAAGACCTCAGCAAGAAGCTGGCTGAGTTTGCTTCGTATAACGACTCGCTGGAGGAGGTATTTGAGAATCGTGAACAGATAGAGATTTCACGCTATTACGAGAAGCTCCCCAAGCCCTCATTGCTGGCTACGCAAGAGTTTGTCGAGGATAAGATCTACTGGCGCGACCCCGCCCGTGATTCTCAGCAGTCAGCAAATTCTGAAGGAGAGCGCCTGTCATGATACAGCGTATACAAACACTGTATCTGTTGGTAGCAGTCATTCTGGGGATGGTATTCTTCCTGGCGTGGCCGTTGTTCATCGTCCAGATACTTGCATCGGCCATCAGCCTGTATACCATCTTCCTGTACAAGCGTCGTAAGGTTCAGGCAAACCTTTGCCTGTGCAGCATATTTGTATGTCTGGTATGGTATATTGTGCTGGCAGTACTCATCCATCAGGGGAAACTCTCTGAGCAACTGCCTCTGACAGCAGCATTGCCTTTGGTTGCAGCCATTCTTTGCTTTATGGCTCGCAGGGCGATACTTGCCGACGAGAAGCTGGTTCGTGCTGCCGACAGAATACGTTGAACGACTGAAGTATAAGTGGAGTGGGGAAGACGGCCATTTCTTTAACCTGCTGCCTGCTGATGGCGCTCAGTGTTGGGGCACAAAAGAAGGAGATTAGTCAGGCGCGGACATATATCAAAAGTGGCAAGGATAAGGATCTTGCTTCAGCAGAAAAGCTGATGACGGATTTGCTGGCGAAGGACTCTGCCAACAGGCAGAATCCCAAGGTTTATGATATCTGGTATGAGGCCGTCATGAAGCAGTATGAGTCTGCCAACGAGAAGCTTTATCTGAAGCAAAAGTACGATACGGTACAGTTCTTTGGCCATATCCGCAAACTCTACCAGATAGCCGAGACGCTCGACACCTTGGATGTCCGCCCGGATAAGAAGGGACGCATTCGTCCTGAATATCGCACGACTCACGCCCGCCAACTGGACCTCCTGCGTCGTAACCTGTATTACGGAGGAACCTTTCAGGTGCGCAAGACGCAGTATGCTGACGCCTTTTCTTTCTTTTCCACCTATCTGGATGCCGACCGACAGCCGCTCTTTCAAGGCTATGATTATCTGAAGAACGACACGCTGATGACGCAGGCTGCCTATTGGGCAACATTCTGTGGCTATAAACTGCGTCAGCCCGACGAGACGTTGCGCTATCATGCGTTGGCTTTGCGTGATACTGCCAAACGTGAATTCACGTTGCAATATGTCTGTGAGGCCTATCTTCAGCAGGCAAATGATTCTGGCCTGGTGGCTACGCTGACGCAGGGGTTCGACGAATATCCGGAGCATCCTTATTTCTTCCCGCGACTGGCTGACTATTATACGGCTAAGGGACAATACGACGACGTGCTGAAACTGACGGAGCAGGGACTGAAGACGAATGCCGACAACCAGCTTTTCCTGTTGGCACAGTCTGTTGCTCAGCTGAATGCCGGCTACTACGACGAATGCCTGAAAACCAGTGAGCGACTCATTGCCCTCAACGACACCATGCCGGAGGCTTATTATAATGTCGCTACGGTTCATCTGAACAGGGCTTTGGAACTTGAACATGAAAACGAGCCACGTAAGAATCATGCCCAACTCGTCAAACTTTATCAGGATGCACGACCCTATATGGAAGCTTATCGGAAACTGGCTCCCGACGACAAAAAACGATGGGCTCCGGCACTGTATCGCATCTACCTGAATTTGAACATGGGGAAGCGTTTTGACGAGATTGACAGGGTGCTGAAGACGCTGAATATTTAAAAAAAGCAAAAAAAAACACCAAGAGATACTGATTTTGAAAAAGAATCAGTATCTTTGCATATTATACAACAATCTAAAACAAATTAGTGTATTATTATGGAAAATAACGCTCAGTTAATTGCTCAGTGCGAGGCACAGGCAAAAGTATGGCTCTCTCCGGCCTTTGACGAGGAGACACGTAAGGAAGTACAGGCTATGTTGGACAACCCCGACAAGTCGGATCTCATTGACGCCTTCTATCAGAACCTTGAGTTCGGTACAGGTGGTCTGCGCGGCATCATGGGTGCTGGTACCAACCGTATGAACAAGTACATCGTAGGTATGGCTACGCAGGGCTTTGCCAACTACATCAACAAGGCATTCCCTGGCAAGCAGAGTGCTGTTGTCGTGGGTCACGACTGCCGTAACAACGGACGTATGTTCGCTGAGACTGTTGCTGATATCTTCTCGGCTAACGGCATCAAGGTGTATCTGTTCGAGAGCCTCCGTCCTACACCAGAGATTTCGTTCGCCATCCGTCAGCTCGGCTGTCAGGCTGGTGTTAATGTCACCGCTTCTCACAACCCACGTGAGTACAACGGTTACAAGGCTTACTGGGACGATGGCGCTCAGGTGCTGGCTCCCCACGACAAGGGCATCATCGACGAGGTGAATAAGGTAACTATCGATCAGGTGAAGTTCGAGGGCAATAAGGACCTCATCGACATCATTGGCGGTGAGATGGACTGGGACTACATCCAGGCAGTCAAGGAAGCTATGGTTGACCAGGACGTCATCCTGCGCCAGAAGGACCTCAACATCGTTTACTCTCCCATGCACGGAACGGGCCGTGTCATCATTCCTATGGCTCTGCGCTCTTGGGGCTTCCAGAACATCCACGTGGTTCCTGAGCAGATGGTTATCGACGGTAACTTCCCAACAGTAGTAAGTCCTAATCCTGAGAACGCCGAGGCTATGACACTGGGTATGAAGCTGGGTACACGCCTGAATGCCGACTTGGTAATCGCCAGTGACCCTGATGCCGACCGACTGGCTATCGTATGCCGCAACGCTAAGGGCGAGTGGGAGATACTGAATGGAAACCAGACATGTATGATGTTCTCGTGGTACATCATCGCCAACAAGAAGAAGCTCGGCCAGCTGAAGGGCAACGAGTTCTTGGTAAAGACCATCGTTACCACCGAGGTCATTGCCGAGATTGCCAAGAAGAACGGTGTAGAGCTGAAGGACTGCTACACTGGATTCAAGTGGATTGCCAACGAGATTCGTGTCAACGAGGGCAAGAAGAAGTATATCGGCGGTGGTGAGGAGTCGTTCGGTTTCCTGCCTTACGACAAGGTTCGCGATAAGGACTCCCCCGCATCTATCTGTCTGATCTGTGAGATAGCAGCATGGGCTCGCGACAACGGTATGACGCTCTACGACCTGCTGATGAACATCTACAAGGAGTACGGTTTCTCGAAGGAGGTTACCATCAATGTGGTACGTCCAGGCAAGAGCGGTGCTGACGAGATTAAGCAGATGATGACCGACTTCCGCTCTAATCCTCCGAAGGATCTGGGTGGCTCGAAGATTGTGCTGGCTAAGGACTTCAAGAGCCTCGAGGCCAAGAAGGCTGATGGTAGTGTCGAGAAACTCGACATGCCCGACACTTCTAACGTGCTGCAGTGGTTCTGCGAGGACGGTACGAAGGTTTCTGTACGTCCTTCTGGTACCGAGCCGAAGATTAAGTTCTACACGGAGGTCAAGGATGCCAGCTTCAAGGGTGCTGCCGACTACGAGCGTTGCATCAAGGCTGCTGAGCAGAAGATTGAGGCTATCAAGAAGAGCCTGAACCTCTAAACGAGAGCGACAAAAAAAGAGTGGACTGATTGATTCGTCAGTCCACTTTTTTAGTGTCATAGTAAAGGCCCTCCAGTGTCATACTAAAGGGCCTCTAGTGTTATACTATTACTTGTTCACCTGGAACTTGGTGTCACCATCCTTGAAGAAAGCGTTGATCTGCTTGGCAGCTGCGATACCGGCGTTGATGTTGGCCTCGGCTGTCTGAGCACCCATTTTCTTGGGGGTAGAGAAGTAGCGACCCTCGAACTTGGCGAACTCGTCGTTTGCGTCAGGCATGATGTCGGTAACGAACTTCAGGTCCTCACGCTCCTGCATCAGCTTAATGAGCTCGGGCTCGTTGATGACCTCCTTACGGGCTGTGTTCACCAGCACGCCACCCTTCTTCAGCTTACCAACCAAAGCGGCATTGATGCTCTGCTTGGTCTCAGGAGTAGCAGGGATGTGGAGTGACACAACGTCGCAGGTCTCGAACAGCGCGTCCTGATTGGCAACGGCGTGAACACCGGCAGCCTCGATAACCTCTGCAGGGCAGAAAGCATCGTAAGCATAAACGTCCATGCCAAAACCCTTGGCGATGCGAGCCACGTTACGACCTACATTACCGAAAGCGAGGATACCCAGCTTCTTGCCCAGCAGCTCAGAACCGCTCTTGCCATTGTAGAAACCACGAACGGCCATAACGAGCAGACCGAATACCAGCTCGGCAACGGCGTTGGAGTTCTGACCAGGGGTGTTCTCAGCGACTACGTTGTGAGCAGTAGCAGCGGCGAGGTCGATGTTGTCGTAACCAGCACCTGCGCGAACCACAATCTTCAACTGCTTGGCAGCATCCAGCACCTCAGCGTCGACCTTATCCGAACGGATAATCAGCGCATCGGCATCCTTCACTGCATCCAGGAACTGAGCCTTCTCAGTATATTTCTCGAGCAGCACCAGCTCATTGCCTGCTGCCTCAATCTCTGCCTTGATACCATTGACAGCTGCTGCTGCGAATGGCTTCTCTGTTGCAACTAATACTTTCATTTTATTCATTGAACATTGAACATTGACCATTGACCATTATTTCTCTGCGACATCTTTAGTCGTTTTGATGATTTTGGTCAGAGTTGCTGCGATTTTGCCACAATCATTGTATATAGATTCAAATTGCTTGTCATCCAAATAATCTGACTCATGGAGCAACTCCAGCCAATATTCAGTTTCATTTGCTTCCTTTAGAGCAATATTTAATTTGTTAATAAAATCCATCCGACTTTGAGCATTGACACTCTCACGAATATTTGCTCCAATACTTGTACCACTTCTCAGTATTTGCTTTGACAGGACATAAACCTGTTTTTCTTCTTTCAAATAATTGTATAACCTTATTATTCTAAGAGCAAAGGCCTTACTGTCAGTCAGCACTTGATTGTCTGCCTTCATAATGGTCAATGTTCAATGGTCAATGGTCAATGACTATTCTCGAATTCCTTCATGCAAGCAACAAGTGCGTTGCAGCCTTCGATGGTCTGGGCGTTGTAGCAAGAAGCGCGGAAACCACCAACAGAACGGTGACCCTTCACACCAACCATACCCTTTGAAGTAGCGAAGTCGAGGAAGTCCTTCTCCAACTCCTTGTACTCGTCGGCCATTACGAAGCAGAGGTTCATCACTGAACGGTCCTCAACATTAGCAGTACCACGGAACATCTTGTTGCGGTCAATCTCGCCATAGACGATTTCTGCACGCTGCTGAGCCAGCTTATCCATAGCCTCAACACCACCATTGCGCTTGATCCAACGCAGGGTCTCAAGAGCAGAGTAGATGGGCACAACAGGAGGAGTGTTGAACATAGAGCCCTTATCAACGTGTGTGCGATAGTCGAGCATGGTAGGAATCTCACGAGGAGCCTTGCCCAGCTTCTCGTCCTTCAGAATGATGATAGTCACACCAGCCATGGCGAGGTTCTTCTGAGCACCTGCGTAGATGGCGTCGTACTTCTTTACGTCGATAGGACGGCTGAAGATGTCTGACGACATATCGGCAATCAGGGGGACATTCACGTCAAGATCCTTACGAATCTCAGTACCGTAGATGGTGTTGTTGGTCGTGATGTGCAGGTAGTCGGCATCAGCGGGAACCGTCCAGTCCTTGGGAATGAAGGTGTAGTTGGCGTCAGCTGAAGAAGCCACCTCAACGACCTCACCGAAAAGCTTAGCTTCCTTCATGGCCTTCTTTGCCCAAACACCAGTGTTCAGGTAGGCAGCCTTCTTAATCAGGAAGTTGTAGGGAATCATGCAGAACTCGAGGCTTGCACCACCACCGAGGAAGATGACTGAGTAGCCCTCGGGAATGTCGAGGAGCTCCTTTACCAGAGCGACAGCCTCGTCGACGACGGGCTGGAAATCCTTTGCACGGTGGCTGATCTCCATCAGAGAGAGACCTGAGCCATTGAAATCAAGACACTGTTTTGCGGTAGCTTCGATAACCTCACGTGGGAGCATCGAGGGACCGGCGTTAAAGTTGTACTTCTTCATTGTTTAACAGTTTTTTGTTATGTATTTGTTACGTTTGATTCTAAAATGTGGCGCGAAGTTACACTTTTTATTTGAATTGGGCAAATATTTAAGCAAGAATTAAGCAAAATATGCTATTTTGATTGCTTTTTGTCAACTCTGAGTAGCAATATCAGCGCACTTGTTCGATAATTGTCTTTATTCCTTTTATCTTTTCACCCTTGGTTTGTTGTAATACCTGTTGCAGTTTTTCGCGACGAACGGCAGCATAGGCGTAACGGTCCTTGACGTCGATACGTCCGATGTCCGTAGGTTCCAGCCCGCCAATCTTGCAGAGGAATCCCACAATGTCGCCCTTCGAAATTTTGTCCTTCTTGCCCTTGCCGATGTAGATGGTGGACATCTTGGGGGCTGTTGGCTTTTGGCTATTAGCTGTTGGCTCATAGCGTTCGACGTCGCCCTCCACATATTCAGGAATACTTTCCTCGCTGTTCAGCAGGAAAAACGTGCGCCCTAAGGCATCCCAACGGGCGGTACGACCCACGCGATGGATATAGCCGTCTTCGCTTTCAGGCAGGTGGTAGTGGATGATGTTCTGAATATCGGGGATGTCCAGTCCGCGTGAGGCTAAGTCGGTGGCTACGAGGACGTTGGCCGAGCCGTTCGAGAACTTGTAGAGCATGTCCTCGCGCTGGCGTTGCTCCATACCTCCGTGAAAATAGCTGATGGTGAAACCCTGTTCCTTGAGATAGTCGCTCACGCGTTCCACCGCATTGCGATAGTTCAGGAATACGATGCTGCTCTCGTCGCCAAAGCCCAGCAACAACTGCTTGAGCGTTTCCAGCTTATCCTTCTGCGGACTGCGAACCTCATAGAGCGTCACGCGCTCTGAGGTCTGCTTCTCTTCAGGCAGGAAGTCAATCAGCGTGCCTTTCTTGGCCATGTTGACAAACTGCGGAATCTGCTCGGCATTGGTGGCCGAAAGCAGGATGCGACGCTGCAAGCCTGGCAGGCTCTTGATGAGTTTCTGCATCTCTGCGTGGAAGCCCATTTCGAGACACTTGTCAAACTCGTCGATAACGAGCCAGCGAATGCCGTAGCGCGCAATGTTCTCCTTGTTCAGATGGTCGTTCAGTCGGCCTGGCGTGCCGAAGATGATTTGCGGGCGTACCTCTTTTAATACGCGATGCTCGTCCATTGTCGGACGACCACCGTAGCAAGCCATCGAGCGCAGTCCGCAACCCATGCTTTTCAGCACGTTGTCCGACTGCAGGGCCAGTTCGCGACCAGGGGTGATGACGAGCGCCTGAAGTTCGTCCTTCGTGGCGTCTATCTGTTGCATGAGGGGTAGGAGATAGGCCAGCGTTTTGCCTGTTCCTGTGGGTGAGAGTAAAACAACATCACCGTCGGAGCCCAATATGGCTTCGGCGGCGTGTTGCTGCATCTCGTTGAGTTCAGTGATGCGGAGCTTCGTCAGAATCTTCTGAATATCCATTCTCTCACCTCTTACCTCTCACCTCTTACCTCAGATTTCCTTATTTTTTCTCGTCCTTCTTTTCGTCGTCCTTCTTGGCAGAAGTCTTCTTGTAGCGCTTGTTCAGACCGTTGATGACGTCGTTGGTGATGTCGAAACGCTTGGCGGCATACAGAATGTTGTCGCCCTGCTTGGTCAGGATGAGGTCGTACTTCTTGTCCTTGTTGTAGGCGTCCAGGAAGTGCGTCAGCGAGTCGCGCAGAGCCTCGTTATACTTCGCAGTCTCAGTGGCCAGTTCGTTCTCCAGACGAGCCTGCAACTCCTGCAAGCTCTGCTGCTGACGCTGAATGGCAGCCTGCTGGCTCTCAGCCTGCTCGCGGCTGGTGAAACCGTTGTTCTGCAACTTCTGCTGGAAGTTGGCAGCTGCGTTCTGCAACTGCTGGCCCTTCTGGTTCAGCGTGTTGCGGGCGTTATTGCCCTTCTTCTGCAGTACCAGTGAGAACTCCTTGCAGAATTCATACTGCGTCATCAGCGAGTCAACCTCGACGTAGGCAATCTTCAGACCATCAGCCGAAGCGCTTTCAGCTGCGGCGGGTTGTTCGTCCATCTTGGGGCTTGCATTGTTGCAAGAGGCCAGCGCCAGTACGGCACCTGCGGCCATCATCATGTACTTGTTCATTTCTTTTTGTTTTTTTATTATTTCGTTATATTGTTATTCCGTTATTCCGTAAATCCATTGTTCCGTAAATCCGTGATTCCGTTTTTATGACCGCTCGCTCACAGCCGTCCTTGCCGTTCGGCGCATCTCGCGGTCCTGATCCATCACGCAATGGATGCCTCGTTCCTTCATCGCCTTGCTGTCGTGGATATGCTGCGACGAGAATGTGCCGTTCCTGCGCAACAGCACTTTCACAAGCAACAGCACCATACCCGCTGCAATGATGACTATACTGACAATCAGCGTCTTTACCATAATTTTTGCCTAAGCGACTGCAAAAGTACGCAAAAAAAGTGAACTGACCAAACCTCAGCCCACCTTTTAGCATTTATTAGTCCTCTTTATTTATATAAAAGAGTTGGTTCGGAGAATATTTTTATTTTTCACAGGTATTTCCTCACCGTGTTCCTGTTGTTACCCAGGTTCGTTTCGTTGATGATGTATTGAGATTCAGTAGCACCCCTAAATAGGTGTGGACTGTTTCCATCGTTTCTGAGGTATTGCAGACCCGACCAGAGATGGAACACAGTTCCACACCTTATTATATATGTTTACATTATGCAGATTTCCATCTTCGAGTACGACATCCAGCAAGTTCGTGACGGGCTGCTCAGCGATTTTCTCCACATAGCCCGACGCTATCAGCGCTTTCGAGCCGACAACCCTGTTCAATATCGTCATCTGGCAATCACAGAGATGCAGCAATATGCAGGGCAGTTGAAATCCCACCCTGCCTATCGCCGCTTCTGCGACAAGTTCCACTTAGATTACGACGAGTTCATCAACAATATCCTCCAGCAGGCAATTAAGCAACTACTCCTTGTATAACCTAAAAGTAACCATGTAAGATACTGGGTCTCCTGATTATTTCAGGAGTCCGCATCTTTACCATGCTTTATTACTTGCTTCATTTGTATTTCATTATATTTAAAAAATGATCAGAAGAGGCCCTGTGATCCAGAGATTCTCCGAATCTAACCGTTAAGAGAAGCTTCCTTTGATTCTTGATTTCCATGACTCCTTTGGCGTTTTACAATCTTATATAAAAAATAAAAAAAGAAAAGAACTCTGACACAATACGGAATAAACACAAGAAATATTAGATCATAACTAATTATGTCAGAATTACATAAATAATAATGATAATTATCTAATTCTATTAATGTTGCTTTTGTATTAATAATAATAGAAACAGCTATTAAACCTATCAATATATCCAATATATAATATGGTTTTCCCCATATTTTTTTATACTCTGTCAAAAAATACACAATGCCTATGTTTCTAAGGGTGAAAGGCAAAAGGAACACGAGTAAGACATTTAACAAAGACAAACCATATGAGAAAAGAAGTTGTATCCATACATACAAACAATCTGCAAGAATAGATAAAAGGCAGACTATATTTACGATATAAATACATTCTTTTCTCATTGAGTAATTAATAAAAATAAACGTTTGTATATGATCGGTATGTGTTCATCTCCAAATTCTTCCAGAAGTCTTTTCCCAATGAAATGAGGGATCAATACCTGTCCCTTCGATTCTTGGTTGCTCATCAGGCAATATGCATAGAATGTACAAAGAGGCGGAAGCTGAACCTTGTGTTCGTCACACCTGTCTACCAAACCTCTGAGAATGGAAACCATCTGTTGATAATCCCCTTCATCCTCAAAGATGTCTTGTCGATTTATACCACGCAACATCACGTGGTAGACTCCCGTTCCGCTCTTCTTCCTTATCTGTCGTGCCATTTCATTTCTGTTATGCTATTTTGTACAGGCAAAGGTAATAACATATTTCAATACTTACAAATTTTATTCTCTAAAAATGATCAGTAGAACCGACCCCATGATTACTCTCCTTGACTCTTGTTATAAGCCAAACTTATAGCCAAGTGTAATCTGGAATACGCTGTGTTTGGTTGACTCTCCGAGAACAGAGATGGCATTCGTCAGACTGAAGTTATAGCGTGCATCCAAGACGACATGGCTATACTCATAAGACACACCAAGAGGTATTGCGAAATCCACAGAGGGTATGTTTGCATCGACACCAAGTGCACGATAGGATTCCTTCAATTCCACCTCAGCAGAAACACCGTTTGCCGAAACTTCAACCTTGTCGTTAATAAGGAAACCTGGTTGTATGCCCACCTTGACGGCCAGTCCTTGAGCCACATGGAAATTTGCCAGAATCGGCACATTCACATAGTCCATCTTGATGGTTCCGTCGATACCTTCAACTTTAGCTTTGGCTCCCTGCTGAGAATAGAGGGCACCCGCTGAAATTGAGAGCAACGGTGATGCCTGATATTCCAGTTCGGCACCAGCCACAAGTCCGACACGAATCTTTGCGTCATCGTCGTTCGTCATCGTTGCTACATTAATACCAGCCTTGGGCTGAAGGCTCCAGCTGCCCACGGCATTCTGGGCTTTTGAACTCACGCAAAGCAACAATGCTGTTGCTACTAAAATAGTCTTTTTCATTCCTTATATTTGTAATTAATTGATCATGGGGTCGGTTCTTCTGATCATATTCAGAAGTCCGTTATCTTTATTGTAATTCATTACTTGTTTCATTTACATTTATACTTTGTCTATCTTGAAAAATAATCATTAGAACCGACCCCGTGATCCCTTGATCCAGCACCTCGCGGTTGTTGCCGAGGTGGTCCTTGTTGTAGTAGAAGAACGAGAAGTTGCCGGTCGTTGCATTCGAACGGACGTAGCCGCCGTCAAACAGGTACTTGTCCGTCTGGATACCTGCTCTAATGGGAGCGACGAAAGCTATCATCAGAGCATATAGGAAGATGTATCGTAGCTTTATTTTGTTCATATCGTACAGTTATCAGCTGCATTGGTTAGCGACTACAAAGGTAATAACAATTTCTTAAATAGCAAAATATTTTGTACTAAAAATAATCAGTAGACCCCGTAATCATTCTATTATACAATATTTACAGGACTTTTTGCGTTAT
>Ga0247609_10001711_pt1 | contig 25155 bp, 28 predicted proteins | sample 172DNAGHGlowgp2_FD_193487 | JGI IMG/M metagenome (GOLD analysis project Ga0247609, IMG submission 193487) | Sheep rumen microbial communities from Palmerston North, Manawatu-Wanganui, New Zealand - 1728 DNA GHGlow gp2 | ecosystem: Host-associated > Mammals > Digestive system > Stomach > Rumen ...
AATTGATTCAGGTAAAGCTTCACAGACTCTTGAAAAGATAATTGATGTAAGCATTAAACAGGTAATCACAAACGCATAAAAATATTTAAATAAAAAGAGGTTATTATGATTCTTGAAACCATAGCAAATAACAATATTAAAATTGTTAATGAAAAGAAAAATGTTATTAGCATTGATGAAATAAAAAACAAAGCTAATTCATATGTTAATAAACTTAAGGAATATTCTTTTGAAGAAAACCTAAAAAAATCTAACATGGGATTTATCTGCGAATGTAAAAAAGCATCTCCATCTAAAGGTATTATTGCAGAAGATTTTCCTTATGTAGATATAGCTAAAGAATATGAAAAAGCCGGAGCAGACTGCATATCAGTTTTAACAGAACCAAAGTGGTTCTTAGGTAAAGATGAATACTTGACTGAGATTAAAAGTGAAGTTAATATTCCGCTTTTAAGAAAAGACTTTGTCGTAGATGAGTATATGATATACGAAGCTAAAGCAATTGGTGCTGATGCAGTTTTACTTATTTGTTCAATTCTTGATGATTATAGACTAAGTGAATATTTTAAAATCGCTGATAGTTTAGGTTTATCAGTATTAGTTGAAACTCATGATGAAAAAGAAATTGAAATGGCTAATAAGATTGGTGCAAGAATCATTGGAGTAAATAATAGAAACTTAAAAACATTTGATGTTAATATTAATAATGCAAATAATTTAAGAAAATATGTTTCAAATGATACTATTTTCGTTGCTGAAAGTGGTATTAAAGATGCAAATGACATTAAAAAGTTATACGATATTAATGTTAACGCTGTATTAATTGGTGAAACATTAATGAGAGCAGAAGATAAAAAGCAGATGCTTTCAGAATTAAAATCATTAATATAACATTTAAATTTATAAATACATAGTAGCATATCGATACTATGTTATGAATGAGGTAAATATGTCAAAGATTAAAATATGTGGTCTTAAAAGAGAAAAAGACATACTTTATGCTAATGATTTAATGCCTGACTATATTGGATTTGTATTTGCTGGAGAAAAAAGAAAAATTAGTTTTGATCAAGCAAGGTTATTAAAAAAGAAACTCAACAAAAGAATTGGCGCAATTGGAGTTTTTGTAAATGAAGATATAGATAATATTATTTCATTAGCTAATGATAATATAATAGATATTATTCAACTTCATGGTGATGAAGATAATGACTATATTGATAAATTAAGAAGTAAAACAGACAAGAAAATCATTAAAGCTGTTAGAGTTAAAGACAAGCAGGATATTATTAATTCTAAAAATATTAATTCAGACTACTTGCTTTTTGATTCATTTACGGATAAAATGTATGGCGGTAGTGGTGTTAGTTTTGACCATAATTTATTACCTGACAATAAGAGAGATTTTTTCCTGGCAGGTGGTATTAAAGAAGAGGACATCAAAGATATTGTTGAAAATATGAATCCATATTGTATTGATGTTAGTTCTTCTGTTGAAACTGACGGCTTTAAAGACTATGAAAAAATGAAAAAAATTGTTAAAAAAGTAAAAATGTACTCGGAAGGAGAAATATATGAGTAAGGGAAGATTTGGTATTCATGGTGGACAGTATGTACCAGAAACACTTATGACTGCAATTAACGAACTTGAAAGTGCATATGAATACTACAAAAACGATGAAGAATTCAATAAAGAATTATCTGATTTATTTAATGATTATATCGGCAGACCATCAAGACTTTACTACGCAGAAAAAATGACAAAAGATTTAGGTGGTGCTAAGGTATATCTTAAGAGAGAAGATTTAAATCATACTGGATCTCATAAACTTAACAATGCTCTTGGTCAGTGTTTACTTGCTAAGAAGATGGGTAAAACAAGAGTTATCGCTGAAACAGGTGCAGGTCAGCATGGTGTTGCAACTGCAACAGCTGCTTCATTACTTGATTTAGAGTGCGAAGTATTTATGGGTAAGGAAGACTGTGAAAGACAGGCTTTAAATGTTTATAGAATGGAACTTTTAGGTGCCAAAGTTCATCCAGTAACAAGTGGAACTATGACACTTAAAGATGCTATCAACGATGCTATGAAAGAATGGTCTACAAGAATCGATGATACATTATATGTAATTGGTTCTGTTATGGGACCTCATCCATATCCAACTATGGTTAGAGATTTCCAGAGTATCATAAGTAAAGAAATCAAAGAACAGTTAAATGAAAAAGAAGGAAGACTTCCAGATGCAGTTATAGCATGCGTAGGTGGTGGTTCTAACGCAATTGGTGCTTTCTATAATTTTATAAATGATAGAAATGTAGAACTTATAGGTTGTGAAGCTGCAGGTCTTGGTGTAGATAATCCTAAGAATGCTGCTACAGTAGCTAATGGTTCAGAAGGAATCTTCCATGGTATGAAAACATTATTCTGCCAGAATGAATATGGTCAGATTGCACCAGTATATTCAATTTCAGCTGGACTTGATTATCCAGGTGTTGGACCAGAGCATGCATATTTAAATGATATTGGAAGAGCAAGATATGAAGCAATTACAGATGAAGAAGCAGTTAAAGCTTTTGAATATCTTTCAAGAGTTGAAGGTATTATTCCTGCTGTTGAGTCATCACATGCGATTGCATATGCTTTAAAATATGTTCCAACTCTAAGTAAAGATAAAATTGTTGTAATTAACGTTTCAGGCCGAGGCGATAAAGACGTTGCAGCTATAGCAAGATATAGGGGGGTTGAAATCTATGAGTAAGATAAAAGACGCAATTAAAAATAGTGGAAAAGCATTTGTTCCTTTTATTACAGGTGGTGATCCTGATTTAGATACTACACTTAAACTTATACTTGCAATGCAAGAAGCAGGAGCTGATGTTATTGAAGTAGGTATTCCATTTTCAGATCCTATCGCAGAAGGCTCTGTAATACAAGAAGCAGACCTTAGAGCATTAGAAGGAGGTACAACAACAGATAAACTATTCGATGCTCTTAAAACCATTAAAAACGATGTTAAAATACCTCTCGTATTCATGACTTATGCTAATGTTATATTTAAATATGGTAGTGCTAAGTTTATGGAAAGATGTGTGGAAAGTGGAATAAGTGGAATTATTGTTCCTGATTGTCCATATGAAGAAAGAGAAGAGTTCTGTCATTACTGCGAAAAGAATAATATTGACTATATTCCTCTTATCGCACCAACATCAAAAGAAAGAATTAAGGATATTGCAAAATCAGCAAATGGCTTCGTATATGTTGTTTCATCACTTGGTGTTACGGGTGTAAGAGAAAACATTACAACTGATCTTAAATCAATGATTGATCTTGTAAAAGGAGTTACTGATGTACCAGCTGTAGTTGGTTTTGGTATTTCAACTCCAGATAAAGCTGCTGAGATTTGCAAAGATGCAGATGGAGCAATTGTAGGATCTGCGATTGTTAAAATAATTGCTGAATATGGAAAAGAGAGCATTACACCAGTATATGATTTTGTTAAAAGTATGAAAACAGCAATTATGAATGTTAAATAGTAAGTAATTAAAACAATAATAAAAGCCGAAGCTATTATATTAGTTTCGGCTTTAAATATTTAATGTTCTCTTTTGTATATTTAATAATATAAAAAATATCTATTTTATCTTATAAATTTTTCTTAAAGTTATTTATTGCATCCATTGGAGTCATGTTATCAATATTAACATTACTATAATCAACATCACCTAAGAAAGAAGGATTAATCTTTGACTCGATATCAAATGAATATGTATACGCTGGATTTAAAGCATAAAGTAAATTCTCTGAATCATTATGAGCAAACATCAAAAGCAATGGACTACCAGTAGTAATATTTCCAAACTTTTCAATTGGAAGAACAATCATCTTTCCAAATTTATTTGTTAATAAATACTTACGTTTATCAGCATCTTTAAGATGCATTTCTGATACATCTTTTACAACAACTGCAGGAACAATATAATAAGTTCCATTCAAGAAATTATTCTTTGCTTCTTTAGCCTTCTTAAAATTACTCATAACAGCAAAAATACATAAGAATCCAAATCCACCTAAACATATTCCAGGAAGTATCTGGAATTTAATAAGGAAAGCCATTCCAACAACAACAAGTACTGCACCAACTATACTAAAAAGAGCAAGCCCATTTGAATAATATTTTGAAATATCTTTTAAAACTTCACCTTCAGATACTGAATTATTTATTCCTGGATATTTATTATCTAAATCTACATATTTTTTCTTAACCTTACTATCATAATTTGAAAGTTCATTAACATCAATGATTTTACTCTGTACATCATAGTCCAAGCTATAATATTTCTGATTAAATACATAACTATCTTTTGTCTTTGGAATATATACAACATAACATTTGTCATTTACATTTGTATTCCTATATGTTTCCATTGAGACATGAATTCTCTTTTTATAAAGCATATAATATTTTTTTAAATATAAATAATAATATGATCTATTATTGGCATGACGAACATCTTTATCGCCAACTTCATCATCAAAAATATAAAATTCACCTCTAGAAAGAGCAGTTCTAATTCTTATCTTATTAATCAATCCGTAGAATATAACAACATAGAAGATTCCAAAGAATACAACTGAAAAGATCATTAATCCATTCTTTGATTCTTCATCAACCTGTCCAGTTTTAAAAGCCATAACCATAACTGATGTTATTATCAATACAAAGGCAAGTGCAATACAGAGCCCTAATATATCCAATATGGTATCAGCTCTTTTTAACACAAAATCTTTACTAACCTTAATGGTTGAACCATTTAGCTTTTTAATGTCATTCCTTCGTTTAATATGCAATGCAAAACAAACAATTGCAAAAGCAATAAATACATAGGCTACATATTTAACATTTCCTATGTATTCCTGTAATTCAGGACTTAGTTCCTGTGCTGCAAGTTTTAATTGTTCCATAAAAAATTCCCTCCATTTGTAAATCTAGCAAATGCTAAATTTTATTTTATATATTTTATTTTATAAAATATTCAATATAATATTCAATATAATATTCATCACCAATCTCTGTTCTATAATATATCTCCTATTGAAATGAATTAAACATTATATCCATAATTGAAATTTTAGCTAACATTCGTTCTTCCTTCCCATAATGATAAAATTTTTTCTTCAATAAATTTCTAATATATACTTAATTTGCTTTGTATGCTACTAGATAAATGGTGCTTATTTGGATTAAGCACAGCAAATGGTTTACCTGTATCAATAAATATTCCTTGATGGAAGTAGAACAAGTAAATCTCATCGCCAATATTAACCTTACTGAAATCTTTAGCTAAACATTTTATTTCTCGATTATCATCTTTAACTTTAAAGTATAAATAATTATCGGCTTCTTTTATATGATTGTTCGTTACATCCTCAGTAACTATAGCTGATTTAATAATATATTTTCCCTCGTTAATAGCTTTTTTTGCTTTAGAATTATTTTTATAATTTTCCTGTAAACAAATAAACATTACAACAACAAAAATTGCCATAAATGCTGCCGCACCATATGAACGCGCTATAATAAAACCAGTAAAAATAATCGTTACCAGCAAGAAAATTGGTGCTATTACAAAACTACCATTTGTTGAATTATATACCTTATATGTATCTAACAAGGCCTTTTCATCAATAGGAATATTATATTCATTTTCATAATTATTCAAATTATTTCCATTTGAAGATTTATCCTGAATATAATCCTCAAGATTAGTAGTTTCAATCAATTTACTTCTAATATCATAATCTAATTGGTATTTGCTAACTTTAAAAGAAACAGCCTTTTTAGTAGGAAGAACATAAACAATATAAAATTCATCACCAATATTTGCCTTATTATATTCACCACTAGTAGTAGATATTCTCTTCTTAAAATATCTAAATAAGTGATTAAAATAAAAATAATATTCAGTAGAACTATGTCCATCAGAATCAGTTGATGTATATATATCTTTATCTCCTAAAACATCAACAAAAACTATAAATTCATTATTTTTAATAGCAAGTTTTGTTTTAATCATACTTCTCACAGAAAAAATCAATGCTATAAATATAAGTATCGAAACAATCGTGAATGAAATATTTAAAATATTAAATACCTTTATATCTTCGCCATCCATACTTTCTGGTTTTTCTGCAATATTCATAACAACAACTGCACATGCAAACATAATAAACACTACGAATAGTACACTAGCAGCAATATTATCTGCTGTTTTTTTACTTATAATTTTTTTAGTTAATGTTACATTTGTTTGATTCTTATTAGTTTTACTTGCACTTATAAAAATCAAAAGCGGTATACCAATAAATAATATTGGTACAATTTTAAAAATCAAATCTGTCATTTTTTTCCTCGAAAATTATTGTAATTTACTTAAAATACTTTGTGATATCTGATGCTTCATTGGATTAAGCACAGCAAATACTTCTAATGTATTTTCTTTTTTATACAAAATACATACATAAATAGTATTGCCAATTTGAGTATTATAAAAATCCTCACGTAAACATTTTATATCAAAAGATAATTCATTAACTCTAAAAAAAACAAAATTATCAGAGTTTATTACATTTCTATACGTTACATCTTCCGCAACAACACATGCATTAATAAAATAATTACCTGTGTTTATGTTATTTCGAACACGATTGTCATTATTATAAATAGGGATGTATATTCCAGCCATTCCAATTGCAGTTATAAAGCCAAACAATAATGTTAATATTGGTTCAACAAATAAAAGCATTAAACCAAACAAAAAGAAAAATATAAAAATACCAGTAAGAATATTTAATCCCTTACGATTATTGTCATATTTTTTATACAATTCAAATAATCCATTTTCATCAATATTTGTAATGCTATTCGATGCATTTGTATAAACTTTTGCTTGCTTCTTTTGATATCTGTTACTAAAATTTGATAAGATAGAAGTATCTACATAAGCATACATTAAACTATTATCCAATATATATTTCTTTTTTGGAAGAATGGCGAATCTTTTAGTTGGTATAATATAAACCACGAAAAATTCATCACCCATATCTGTACTATCAAACTGAACTTTAGAAACATCAAATGGCACACTAAAATATTTATAAGTATTGTATAAATATAAAAAATCAACTCTAGTTAAACCAGTAGGTTCTAAGATTGTATCATCCAATGGTCTGCCATGATGTCTTATTTTAATTTCATTTTTATCGCCAATAATATCTGTATAAATAACAAATTGATTATTTCTTAGTGCAGCTTTTGTTTTCGATGTTGCATTTCTTTTAATATTTAAGAAGAAAAAAAACATAATCAGAAAAACCATAGTGCCTGTAAATGTTAAAAATCCTTCTAAAGCACTACCTCCCGTATCTAAATACACTAAAAAGAGCAGTAGCGTCAAAAAAAATCCTATGGAAGATGATATAATACCAACTTTTATAGAAAAATTTAAATATCTTTTACTTTCTTTATAAATTATGTCTTTTGTGATAATATACTGTGTGGGGTTTTGATTTTGATAATAATTTTGATTAGAATATGGAATATTTTCCATTCTACAACCTCCTCTTTATAAATCTTTATAAATTATTCATACTCCATATAAATATATCATAAGTATAGAATAATATAAATAATAATAAAGAAAAAACTAAAATAAATATAGAAAAAATTGATTGACATAAAACATATGCTGTGTTATTATAACTTAGTGTGCCGCACAATGAGGTTTAAGTTGTTTAATACACACCGAAGTTGGCGAGTAAATGTAATAGGAGGTGCCATATGTACGCAATTATAGCAACAGGTGGTAAACAGTACAAAGTATCAGAAGGCGACAAAATCAGAGTTGAAAAGCTTGGTTCTGACGTTGGAGAAAAGGTTGTATTTGACCAGGTACTTTTAGTTGGTGGTAGCGATGTTAAGGTTGGAGCTCCAACTGTTAACGGTGCTTCAGTTGAAGCAGAAGTAGTAGCTAACGCTAAAGCTAAAAAGGTAATTGTTTATAAGTATAAGAGAAAAACAGGTTACCACAATAAGAATGGTCATAGACAGCAGTACACAGAAGTTGAAATTAAGAAGATTAACGCATAATTATGATTAATGCAATTTTTGTAAAGAAATCCGATAATATCATAGGTTTTGAAGTATCCGGACATTCTGATTACTCAGAAAGAGGAACAGATATTTATTGTGCAAGTGTTTCGGCACTCGTTATAAATACTATCAATTCAATTGAAGAATTTACTGACGATGAATTTGAATCATTTGCTGATGAGGAAGATGGTATTCTTGGATTGAATTTTAAGTCTAATCCGAGTGAAAACTCGAGATTGCTTGTTAATTCACTTGAACTTGGATTGAAATACATATCCGATTCATGTGATGGGAAATACCTAAAGATAAAATATAAGGAGGTTTAATGCTATGTTAAATATGAATCTTCAGTTTTTTGCTCATAAAAAAGGTATGGGTTCTACAAAGAACGGCCGTGATTCAGAGAGCAAGAGATTAGGTGCTAAAAGAGCAGATGGTCAGTTTGTAAAAGCTGGTAATATTTTATATAGACAGCGTGGAACTAAGATCCATCCTGGTAACAACGTAGGCCGTGGTGGAGACGACACATTATTCGCTTTAGTTGATGGTGTTGTTAAGTTCGAAAGAAAGGGTAGAGATAAGAAACAGGTTTCTGTTTACCCAAAGGCTGAATAATAAATAAATGCTCAAAGCATTAATTTAAGGCTTCGAATCAATTCTGGTTTGAAGCCTTTTATTTTAATAAAGTTTCTTTTTGATAATTGTTTTAAATTAAGGAAGGAGATAATCCTAATTTAGGATTATATGTGATATATGTTTGCAGATCGCGCTAAAATCTTTATAAAATCTGGAAAAGGTGGCGATGGACATGTTTCTTTTAGAAGAGAATTGTTCGTTCCCGATGGTGGCCCTGATGGTGGCGACGGCGGAAAGGGTGGAGACATCATTTTTGTTGTTGATAAGGGTATGAACACTCTTTATAACTTTAGACATGTTCGTAAATACGTTGCCGAAAGTGGTGAAGAAGGTGGTAAGAAAAATCAACATGGTAAAAGTGGTGAAGATCTTATCATTAAAGTTCCAGAAGGCACAGTAATTAAAGAGTTTGAATCAGGTAAAGTTATAGCTGATATGTCAGGCGATAACACTCGTCAGGTTGTATTAAAAGGCGGTAGAGGTGGAAAAGGTAACCAGCATTATGCAACAGCAACTATGCAGGCTCCAAAGTATGCTCAGCCTGGTAAGGAAGCTCAGGAATTATACGTTACTCTTGAACTTAAAGTTATTGCTGATGTTGGATTGGTTGGATTTCCTAATGTTGGTAAATCAACATTCCTTTCACGTGTAACTAACGCTAAACCTAAGATTGCTAATTATCATTTCACAACTTTAAATCCAAATCTTGGTGTTGTTGATTTAGAGGGAACTCCAGGTTTTGTTATTGCAGACATTCCAGGTCTTATTGAAGGCGCTGCAGATGGTGTAGGTTTAGGTCATGACTTCCTTAGACATATTGAAAGAACAAAGGTTATTATTCATATGGTTGATGCTGCAGGTGTTGAAGGTAGAGACCCTGTTGAGGACATTAACGCTATAAATAAGGAACTTGAAAAATATAATCCAAATCTATTAGAAAAGCCACAAATCATCGCTGCTAACAAAATCGATGCTATTTATGGTGAAACTAATGAAGTAATTGATAAGATTAAGGAAGCATTTGCTGATAAAGGAATTGATGTATTTCCAATTTCTGCAGTTAGTGGTAAGGGTGTAAAAGAATTACTTTACAAAGTGTCTTCCATTCTTGATACAATCGATGATGAACCTATCACTTTTGAGCAGGAATACTTTATCGAGGATTACAACGATATTGTTGATGAGCCATATACTGTTGAAAAGGTTAAGGATCACTTATATAGTATTGAAGGTCCTAGAATCGAGCGTATGCTTGGATATACAAATCTTGATAGTGAAAAAGGTTTTGTATTTTTCCAGCGTTTTATGAAACAGAATGGTATCTTAGATGAACTTGAAGAACTTGGTATCGAAGACGGAGATACTGTTAAAATATACGGTCATGAATTTGATTATTACAAGGAGTAATTAGAATGAATAGTAAACAAAGAGCGCACCTTAGAAAACTTGCGCAAACTATGGATCCTATATTTCATATTGGTAAGAGCAGTATAACTCCAGAATTTACTGAAGCTATCAATGATGCTCTAGAAGCAAGAGAACTAATTAAAATTAATGTTTTAAAGAATTGTTTTGATGACCCTAAGAGTCTTTCACTCATTCTTGCAGATAGAACTAATTCTGAAGTTGTTCATGTTATGGGAAGAAAGATTGTGTTATATAGAGCTTCTAAAGACAAGCCAAAAATCATGCTCCCATAAGTTTTATAGTTATTAAATTAATTACTACAATTTGGAGATATACATGAGTAAAAACATTGCCATATTAGGTGGTACATTTGACCCGATTCATTTAGGTCATATAAAAATGGCAGAAGCAGTACTAAGTCAAATTGATGTTGATGAGGTTTACTTTATGCCTTCTAAAATTCCACCTCATAAATTAAACAAAAATTTTACTAGCGAAGAACATCGTTGTAATATGGTTAAAATTGCAATTAAAAATAATAATAAATTAAAATTTTCTGACTTTGATTTAATTAGAGATAATATTAGTTATACGGCTGATACATTAACTCTTTTAAAGAAGGATAATAAAGATTTAAATATTTATTTTATTATAGGCGGCGATTCTCTTAAAAATATTAAAACCTGGTATCGACCAGATATAGTTTTATCAAATTGTACACTTCTAACAATCATGAGAGATGATGTTGATTCTATTAAAATGAAGGAAATCATTGATGATTTAATTAAGGAGTTTAATGCAAAAATAATTCCTATCAATATGGATAAAATCGATATTTCTTCAACTAAAATCAGAAATAATTTAGTAACTAATAGAGATTATGGTGCATTTGCTGATGTTTTAGATAAGAACGTTTTTGATTATATTATCGAAAATGATTTATATAAAACATATGATTGTGAAATTGTAATGGCTACAGAAGAAGACAGGAATGATATTTTAAAGCTTTATAAGCTTCAGTTAGGTAGAGAATTCTGTCCTTGGACTGATGAGTATCCTAGCAATGAAACTATTGATTTTGATTTAAGAAGAGATGCTTTATTTATTATGAAATCAAAAGATAAAATCATTGCTGCAATTTCAATAGAAGAAGATGAAAATGTTGATAAACTTGATTGTTGGAGCGATTCCATAACTCCTTCAGGTGAACTTGCTCGTCTTGCTGTTTTACCAGAATGGCAGAATAAGGGAATTGCGAAGCAAATGCTTTTATACGGCATGAAACAGCTTAAACTTCGTGGTTTTAACGGCATTCATTTTCTTGTAAATAAGATGAATATCAAGGCCATAAAAGCGTATTCTTCATTTAATTTTAATGTTGTTGGTGAATGTTTTATGTACGATGAGAATTTCCTATGTTACGAAAAGGAATTATAAATAATCAAATAAATATGGATTAAATTATGGATATTAAAGATATAAAGAAAGAATTAAAAAAAGTTTTAGATAAAGATAGATATGAACATACAATTGGAGTTGCATATACAGCAACATCTCTAGCCATGAGATATGGCTATAATGTTAACAAAGCTTTAATTGCTGGTTTACTTCATGATTGTGCCAAGTGCGTTCCTGATGATTTAAAGATATCCGAATGCCAAAAGTATAATATCGAATTATCAGAAGTTGAATTAAAGAACAAAGCATTAATTCATCCAAAACTTGGCATGGTTTATGCTAATGTGTTTTACGGAGTTGATGATGAGGATATATTAAATTCTATTTTTTATCATACAACTGGAAGAGAAAACATGAGTACTCTTGAAAAAATAATATATATTGCAGATTTCATTGAGCCTGGCAGATGCGAGGCTCAAAATCTTGATATTATTAGAAAGACTGCATTTGCTGACTTAGATGAATGCATGTACTTAATTTCAAGAGATACTTTAGATTATTTAAAAAGTAAAAACAAACCAATTGATGGTATGACTGAGCGTGTATATAATTTCTATAAGAATATACACAATAACAAGTAATTAAATACTTGTACATTTTTTGACATTTTTAATTGAAACTAAATATATTTACTATATAATTAAGATAAGGAGTTGGGTTTACCCGGATAATTATGAAAGAAATACTAAAAACTGTTTATAATGCTCTCGATGACAAAAAGGCTAATAATATTGTTATTTTAGATATCTCTGAATTATCAGAAATATCAGAATACTTTATTATATGCAGTGGTTCTAATCAGAATCAGGTTCAGGCTATTGCTGATAATGTAGAAGAAGAGCTTTGTAAAATCGATGTTAAAGGAAAGAAAATCGAAGGATTTAAGAATGCAGAATGGATTCTAATGGATTATTCGGATTTTGTTATACATATTTTTTCTGATGAACAAAGAGAGTTCTATGGTCTCGAAAAAATTTGGAGCGATGCAAAAAGAGTGGAGGTTTAACACCTTTATATTTTTTGATTCATTTTTGAATCGTGTGTAGATTTAAGGAGAGAAATATGAGAAAAACAAAATTTATGAAAAAAGTTAGTGCTGTTATTCTTTTAAGTAGTTTATCATTACTTACATTTGGTTGTAGTAATCCTAAATCAAATAAGGATACAAAGAAAGATAATAAAAAGAGTACAGAAGTAACTACAGAAGCTAATATTAATGCTAACGATTCATTAACTAATGGTGACTTTGAAGCTAAAGATTTTAGTGGATGGGAAACAACAGGTGACATTATAAAAGTTCAAACAGATGACTGGGCAACCGTTAATAAAACATATTTTGTAAAAATGTCAGCTGATGCAGCTGATGCTTCTTTTGAAGTTAAACAGTCTTTTAAATCTAGCGTATCAGGTGATTGTGCAGCTGGTATCGATTATGAAGGAGCCGCTTCATTTGCTGGAAGTTGTAAATTAACAGTAGAAGCTAATGGCAAATCTGCTTCTGTTGATTTTAAACCTTCTAAAGATTGGGATTTTTGGGAAAAGACAAGTACTTCTGAAAATCCAATTAAGGTAGAAGAGGGTGACGTAGTTACAATCACAATTAATGGTGATCTTAAGAAAGGTGACTGGGGCGATTTCGATAATATAGTATTTGATAAAGCTGATAGTTTAAAGGATGATTCTTCTAATGAAAAGAAATCATTTGATAACATCACATACGGTGGTGCTAAGGGTAGTGGTAGCATAGACTACAAAGGAATCACATATAACGGTATGTTAATTAATAATGGTAATTATATTAAAGGTGTAGATATTTCATCTGTTCTTTCAGTAGAAAAGAGCGGATTTGTATATAAGAATGCTGATGGTAGCAAGGGTGATTTATTTAAAATCTTAGCAGATAACGGAATTAACTGTGTTCGTGTTCGTATTTGGAACGATCCATATAAACAGGGTCCTCCAAAATCAGCAATTAATAGTTACGGTGGCGGTGTTTGCGATCTTGACTATGCTATAGAAATTGCTAAGAGATGTAAAAAAGCTGGTATTAGTTTCTTCCCAGACTTTCATTACAGTGACTGGTGGTCTGACCCAGGTCGTTCTATTTGTCCTAAAGCATGGGAAGGCATGAGTGTTGATGAGAAAGCTAAAGCAGCTGCTGAATTTACAACAGAAGCATTAAAGAAAATCGGTGATACTGGTGTTAATATTCTTATAGCTTCAGTTGGTAATGAAACTAATAACTTTATGGCTGGTGAATCTGGAATTGAAAATATTGCAATCATTATGAAAGATGCAGCTGAAGCAATCAGAGCATATGATAAAAATATTTTAATTGCTGTTCATTTCACAAACCCAGAGAAGACTAATTACTTAGCTTCATACGCTAAACCACTTGATGAAGCAGGCGTTGACTATGATATATTTGCTAGTTCATATTATCCATTCTGGCACGGTACTCTTGATAACTTAAAATCAAAGCTTGATTTAGTTGCTGATAATTATGGCAAACTTACAATGATAGCTGAATATTCATATAGTTATATAGGAAGTCAGGATGCTACAGCAACTCAGAAAGAATATAAAAAAGCATCTCCTGAAAATCAGTACGATGCAATTAAGCTTATAAATGAATTTTCTGCAAGTATTAACAACTGTATTGGAACATTCTATTGGGAACCAGCTTGGCCACTTACAGATGAATCTACATGGGATGAATATGGTTCAGGTTGGACTTCATCAATAGCTAAAGAATATGACCCAAATACAGCTCCAGAGAAAGCTCAGGGTAGCGCTTGCTATGAACAATCTTGGTTTGATCAGGAAGGCAATCAAAATCCTGTATTATCAAAGGGATTGTTTAAGAAACTTTGGAAAGATAAATAAAATTTCTTTATATGTTATTTATAGAATAATCTTAAATATTTTATTATTTAAGATAAAACAAAAAGATATATAGCAAATTTATGTTTGTTATATATCTTTTTTATTTACTTTAAATCCATTATGATATTAACTCTAGATTAATCTAATTATTTACATAAATAAAAGAAGTTTACTAGATAATATTCATTCTAATAAGTCCGATTACTTTACCTAAAATAGCACAATCCTTAACAATGATAGGATCCATATTATCATTTTCAGGTTGTAATCTTATATGTCCATCTTCTTTATAAAAACGCTTAACTGTAGCACTATCCTCAACTAATGCAACAATAACATCGCCGTTTTTAGCAGTATTCTGTTTCTGAACTAATAAGTTATCTCCATCAAATATTCCCATATTAATCATACTATCACCTTTAACAGTAAGCATGAATGTTTCCTTATTAGGAAGGGATTCTACTGGAAATGGGAAATAATCAACAACATTCTCAGTTGCAAGAATAGGGGAGCCTGCAGCCACCTTACCTACTAAAGGAACATTAGTAATTTCACGTCTTGCAAGTGCATTAAAATCATCATCTAATACTTCAATAGCTCTGTTCTTACTTGATACGGATCTTATATATCCTTTCTTTTCAAGAGTTTTAATATGAGCATGAACAGAAGAAGTAGAACTAAGTCCAACTTCATCACATATTTCTCTAACTGAAGGTGGATAACCCTTAGATGAAATTTCTGATTTAATAAAATTAAAAATCTGCTCCTGTTTAGCAGTTAATGGTTCTCTATCTGTCATAAGTAATTCTCCTTTATTAATAGATAATATATATTTTTACGACTTAAATATCTTTTTAATAATATAATTATATCGAACAAAATGAAAAATGTCAAACAAATGTTCAGAAAAATTGTTCGATTTTTTTATTTGAAACTATTGACAAACATGCGTTCGGGTGTTATATTATATTCAAACAGTTGTTCGGAACATATTTTCGAGCATAAAGAATATAATAGAACATATGGAGGTATAGATATGAACTACAGAAGTGAATTAAAAAACGACCATATTAAGTACATATATAGAAGAAATGAAATCAGAGAGAACATAAGAACAAAGATTAATAGAAAGTATGACCCAGCATACATTATGATGCAGAAATTAAAGAAAGCAGTAGTAACTTTTGCTGTATTTGCCATTATCACAATGACATTTGCATTATCATCAAGTTTTGTTACTAATGCAAAATCAAATCATACTACACCTAAGAAAAAGTATTATACAACTGTAGAAATTAAGAACGGTGATACATTAACAAGCATTGCAAAGAAATATTATTACAAAAAAGAGTACAAGAATCTAGATGAATATATGAATGAAATTATGGAATTAAATAGACTTGAGTCTACAACAATTCATTCTGGTTGTTATTTGAAGATAGCTTATTTTAAATAAAACGAGCATTCTCATGGTGCATACCCACACCGAATTGAAAAGAGACGAGTAGAGAACCTACTCGTCTTTTTCATTAGTATCATTATTTATTTTTTTCATCATGTAAATTCTCACGTAGTTTAACAGCATTACGTGCAGATCTTCGTCTATCATCTTCAATAGCTGCGTAATGTCTCTTAGTAGTATTTACGTCCTTATGTCCTAATACATCAGCTACAAGATAAATATCACCTGTTTCCTTATAAAGATTAGTACCATACGTACTTCTAAGTTTATGCGGAGTAATCTTCTTAAGTGAAGTAACTAAAGAAGAATACTTTTTAACAAGATTTTCAACACTTCTTACATTTAATCTTTTATTCTGCATCGAGAGGAAGAATGCATCTTCAGAACCCTCTGAAGCTATAATATTCTTTCTTTCATTCATATAATTTGCAAGAGCATCATAAACTTCATCTCCAAAGTAAACAACAGTTTCATAACCACCTTTACGTCTAATCTTTATACCAGCATTCTTAAAATCAACGTCCTTTATATCTAATCCAACACACTCAGATACTCGAATACCTGTACCAAGAAGCAGTGTAAGTAGTGCTAAATCTCTTACCTTTGTCTTTTCATGATAAGCTTTTTGTCTCTTGGTTAAACTATCTCCACTTTCTACTTCATCTAAAAGTCTACTTACTTCATCAATATCAAGTCTAATAATCTCTTTTTGATGATATTTAGGTGTCCTTACTATTGATGGTGGATTCGTTTTAATCTTCTCAGAGCGGAAGTAGTAGTTATAAAAAGTTCTTAAACTAGCTAGTTTACGCATAATTCCTCGCTCATTATTAATATGTTCCTTACCATCCATCTCATAATATTTTAAATACTGTAAATATTCTTCAATATCAGTCGGTGTAATATTATCAAGTATATCAATTGGAATATCCCTTATTTCAACATCCTTATACATAGGATTATTATCTTTTATATAATTGAAAAAAACGTGTAAATCATATGCATAGGCAATTCGAGTTCTAGACGCACTTGTAGGTTCAATTCCGATAAAAAACTGACTACAAAAGCGTGGGAGAGCAGAAGTAAGTTCTCTTAACTTAACCTCATTATCTATATTTAATTGATCATGATAATTTCTATTTGCCATGATAAACTCCTTTAATACAAATATTCAAAAATAATTTACTTATAAATGAAATCCAGAAATATTACCAGAAAGAATAGCAGTGAACATTCTATCTTTACAACCTGGATTATCATGATTCATCTTAGATAACAATTCCTTAACATACTGCCTTTTTGTATATCCATCAGCAGGGCAAGGATTCTTAGCAACTGGAAGTTCATACTTATTAGCAAATCCAATTACATCACGTTCATTAACATACATTAATGGTCTAATAAGAGTTAATTGCATTCTATCTAAATATGTTACAGGGGAAAATGTATGTATCCTGCTTTCAAAAATTAATGAGAGCATAAGAGTTTCAATAATATCATCCTTATGATGCGCATAGGCAATTTTATTGCAGCCTAGTTCCTTAGCTTTTTCATTAAGAGCACCTTTTCTCATTTTTGCACATAATGAACATGGACTTTTTTCCTTACGGTCTTTAAATACAATATCTCCAATTTCTGTTTTAACAATATATAATGGTATTTCCATTTCATTACAATAATCTGTAATCTTATCAAAGTTCTGAATACCAAATCCAAGATCAACAGAAATAGCACATAATTCATATTTCTTTGGATAGAATCTTTTGATACCATGAAGTGATTTAAGTAAAGCTAAACTATCTTTACCACCAGATACACCAACACAAATTTTATCTCCATCTTCAATCATGTCATATTCCTGTAATGCTTTTCTTGTCAAACTCATTAATCTCTGTAACTTCATATATCCCTCAATCTAATTATATTAATATAATTTAATCTAAATAACTATTATTCAAATTAAAATCAATATAATTATTACAAAAAAAGTAATAGTAGCAAATACCATAAAACCCTTGAAAAATAAGGGCTTTCTCCATATTTACAAGTTCATTATAACACAAAACTATTCGCAAAACAACAGTTTAACGAATAGTTCTGTATATTTTATATTTAATTTTAATAACTATGCGTATATACCATAAATTACGGCTTTATACGTCAATATCAATCTTTCCAATAGTTTTTAAATAGTTTAATATAATTTCAACTGCTTTTTCAATTCCATAACGACTACTACAAACACATAAATCATAACTTGAAGCTTCGCCCCATTTTTTTTCTGTGTAAAAATTGTAATAACTTGATCGTTTTTTATCTGTCTTTTTTATAAAAGCTTTAGCTTTTTCAACAGTTAAATTATTCTCAGTTGATATACGTCTGGTTCTAAATTTCATATCTGCAGTTATAAATATGCTAACGCAATCTTCATTACCTGCAAGCGCATAATCTGCACAACGACCAACTATAACGCATGGACCTTTAGCTGCAATTGTTTTAATTGCATTAAATTGTGCTAAAAACACCTTATTATTAATAGGCATATCCATTGTTGATGATGTTGCATATCCAAATGAATATGTGTCCATAACTATTGAATATAATAAACTGTTTGTAGGTCGTTCATCATTAGTCTCTAAAATATCTTCTGATAAACCACTTTGTCTTGCAGCCTCTGTAAGCAATTCTTTATTATAATAAGAAATTCCAAGCTTATCAGCGAGCATTTTCCCAATTTCTCGTCCACCTGATCCAGTTTCTCGTCCAATTGTGATTATTAAATTTCCATTCATAAAAAAACCTCCAATCCCACTCTTGTTTGTGCCACTTCCTCCTTCTAGTTCTTGACACTTTTAAGTTTTTCATAAAAAAATATAAAAACTAATTATTCGTTTTATTCCTTAATATTTTAATTAATTTTTCAAAATATTCAGGCAAATCAGCCTTAAATTCAACATATTCGCCTGTTCTTGGATGAATAAAACCTAACACTCCCGCATGTAATGTTTGGCCCTCCAATTTAAACGGTGATTTATGCGCCCCATACACACTATCCCCTAGCAATGGATGACCTATAAGTTTCATATGAACTCTAATCTGATGCGTACGCCCTGTTTCAAGTTCACATTCAACATATGTATAGTTTCCAAACCTTTCAAGTACTTTAAAATGAGTAACTGCATGTCTGCCATTCTTAACATTAGCTTGCATTTTCTTTCTATCATTTGGATTTCTTCCAATAGGTGCATCAACAGTACCTTCATCTTCCTTAATATTGCCGCAAACTATAGCATAATACCTTCTTTTTATGCTATGTTCCTTAAGTTGTGCCGCTATATTGTTATGTGCCATATCGTTCTTGCATATAACAAGTATACCGGATGTATCACGGTCAATTCTATGTACTATACCAGGTCTAAGTTCACCGTTAATACCAGATAAATTATCTTTACAATGATGCATAATTGCATTTACAAGTGTATCATCGTAATGACCTGGTGCTGGATGAACAACCATACCTTTTTCTTTGTTAACAATGAGAATATCCTCATCCTCATATATAATATCCAGAGGGTAATCTAATGGATTAATTTCTAGTTCCTTAGGCTCTGGAATTATAATCTTAACCTTATCACCAATATTTAATTTATAACTAGGTTTAACAGTTTTTCCATTCACTGTAACCTGTTCATCATCAATAAGTTTTTTTATATGCGATCTGGTGACTTCCTTATTAACATCAGATAAAAACACATCAATTCTGACATTTTTATTTTCATCACCAATAATATATTCATTTATATTTTCCATAAATCCATCAACATACTAAATATGCAATTATTCATTATCAGAATCAACTGCAACTTCATCATTTACGTCATCATTTTTTTCAGCAAACGCCTTGCCATCAGTTTTATTTTTTGGATTAATCATTGCTAATATATCATCATCAATAAATAAAACAATTATAGCAAGTAAAATGGTTGAAACAACCACATAACAATCTGCCACATTAAATATAGGAAAATCAATAATTTTGAAATAAATAAAATCAATTACATACTTTCTAAAAACTCTATCAATAGCATTCCCCATAGCACCTGCAGCAAAAAATATTAGTAAAACCTTTACTAAATTAAGTTTAAAAATGATTTTTCTTTCTAAATCAACAACATGAATAATATATTCAATTCTAGCGATTAAAAATACAGCTATAATCGTAATAATAATCGATAAAATCGCAAGGAAACCTATATGTCCCTTTAATATTCCCCATGCTGCGCCTTTATTACCGCCTTCAAGGTAATTAAATTCCAAAACGTTCTTTATAATAACAAATGGCTTTCTATTCGACAAACCACTTTTTGCAATTCTTTTTGTAATCTGATCAAACACCAGTAATGAAAAGAATAATTCAAAACAAATTAAATAACCAAATTTCAAAGTAGTCTTAGTGTTTTTAATCATAGTAACTCCTGTCGTAACTAAAGTATTTAATCAGCTGCACCAAATATAGGTTCAAATTCTGTAGCTTCTAATATTGCATTACGCATATCATCATCTGTTATTGAACTATCAATAATTGCTTCACCAATATCCTTAATTACAATAAATTTAATCTTTTTAGAATCCATTTTCTTATCATTCTTTGAAACTTCAATTATAGAATCAGCTTTTAAACCCGTGATACTATTTGGCAATTCAAAAATAGAAACTATTCTCTTAATACTTTCAGCTTCACTTTCCGAAATGAAACCTTTGTTTTTTGAAATATATGCAGCAACAACCATTCCAATTGCTACACATTCACCATGATATTTTTCAAAATTATATAATTTTTCAACTGAATGTCCAATTGTATGACCAAAATTTAATAAAGCTCTTTCACCTTTTTCCTTTGGATCATTTTCAACTACACATTTTTTAATGTAACATGAATTCTTAATCATCTGAATTAAAATCTCTGGGTCTCTATCAATAATTTTCTCATTATTACTTCTAAGCCAATTCAAATAATCTTTATCCTTAATGATTCCATGCTTAATAATTTCACCCATACCCGATAGGAAAATTCGCCTATTAAGCGACTTTAATGTTGATACATTAATATATACTAGTTTAGGCTGATAAAAAGCACCAATCATATTTTTATATCCATCTAAATCCACGCCAGTTTTACCACCAATGCTAGAATCAACCTGTGATAAAAGTGTAGTCGGAATCTGAATAAAACTAATTCCTCTTAAATATGTTGCAGCAACGTAACCTGTCATGTCACCTACAACACCACCACCAAGTGCGATTACATAATCATTTCTATCAAATTTAGATTCAATAAGATGTTTATAAATTCCTTCAACCGTTCTTAATGTTTTGTATTCTTCCCCTGCATTAATAACGTATTCAGTTACAAATCCTGCAACTTCAGCAAATACTTTCTTAACCTCATCAAGATATAAAGGAGCAATAGTATCATCAGTAATAATACAAACTTTCTTTTCTCTTAATAAAAACTTTGAAAGCAATCTGTTTAATTGATCAAATGAATCACTAAACACTATATCATAGCAAGGCTTTCCTTCATAATTAACAGTTAATACATTAAGTTCATCCCCTGTAGTATTCAACTCTTTAATATCTAGCATTTTGACTCCTCCACTTTTTAAAATAGCAGACCCATATATAAATGGCTCTGCTATATATTAATATCTCTTATATGGATTTAATTCATATCCGTCCGGGAATAAATCCTGGAAATCACCTGATAATTCAACGTTTCTAGGTGTGATAGCATATATATAACCTGATGAAACTCTTTCGAGATTACCCTGAACTGAATATGTAGCACCAGAGATGAAATCAATGATTCTCTGAGCTAATTCCATATGAATACCGTCCAAATTAAGAAATACGATTCTGCCTGAAAGAATTGTATCAACAACCTCTCTAGCTTCATCATATGATGTTGGTTTAATTACAACAACTTCACCAGAAGAATTCTTCTTCATAGGAACAACCTTTCTAGGCTGTGACTGTTTTTTAGCAGAAGCCTTTGACATTGTTACGTCAGCAGCTGGTTCTCTTCTAGATTTCTTTTCCTTTACTGGTTCTTCAAAATCATCATAATCATCATAGTAATCATCATCATAGTCATCATCATAATTTACTTTAAATAGATTTGTAAATTTCTCTGTAAAGTTTGACATTTTCCTATCTCCTCGTTATTAAAATTATTTATTAATTATTAAAAACCAATGCATTATACATTATAGTTTCTATTTCCAAATATTCCAGTACCAACTCTAACTAATGTGGCACCTTCTTCAATGGCAATCATATAATCACCGGTCATCCCCATGGATAATTCATCCATAGAAATATTATTATATTTTTTAGATTCAATGTCAACTGAAAGTTCCTTTAATTTTCTAAAATATTTACGATTATCTTCAGGATTATCAGTATATGGTGCAACTGTCATAAGACCTACAACTTTAACATGTTTCAATGTTTCAATAAAAGGTAAATCTTCAATAACAGATTCGCATGTATAACCAAATTTTGAATCTTCTAAAGCAACATTTATCTCAAGAAGAACATGAGCTTCTTTACCAGCTTTTTCATATTCTTTTTCAATCTGCTCAAGTAGTCTCTTTGAATCAACTGAATGAATTAAATAAGCACTATCAGTTAAATATTTAACTTTGTTTCTCTGTAAATGTCCAATCATGTGCCATCTGATATCATCATTTAAATCATCATGCTTTTCACACATCTCCTGAACTTTATTCTCACCAAAGTTTCTCTCACCAACATTATATGCTTCAATAATATCACTTTCTGGCTTTGTCTTTGAAACACATATTAATGTTACTTCCTTTGAATCTCTACCAACCTTTTTACAAGTTTCTTCAATGTTCTCTCTAACTTTTTTTATATTTTCAGCAATCATTTTTAACCATCCATTACTGGAATACAACTTCGTTCTCTTTTGTTTTTGAACCATCTAAAACTATATGATCATAAACTTCAAGTCCATATCTGCTTTGAGATTCAACAATATAGTATTCATTAGTTTCAGATAAAATCTTAACTTGAACAAATGTTGTATATCCATTATTAATATTATAAACACCACTAAGCGAAACCTTTTTGCCTAGCTGATATGTATTATCCGAATCATCTTTTTGAAGAATTTCCTTACCTTCAAATTCATCAGGATTCAAATAATAGTATTCATCATCCTTATAGAATATAGTCGGCGTAATAGGTGTTAACGTAGGTTTATTAGTATCCTCATCCACCTTCATGGTCCAGAATGTAATTACATTACTCTTATCAAGACCATATGAACCATACTCAATGGGAACTACATAAAAATCCTTATTAACAATACTTGTCTTCGGAATCTTAAGTCCACTAATCTGACCGCCTAAAATCTGAAAATCTATATATCTATCAGATGAATATCTAATCATATATTTATACAAAGTAAATTTTCCGTATTTATTACCATCTGCACCTTTAATAATTTCAAAATTAGTATTCGCTGTAATATCATCCTTTAAAAATTTAATATATAAAGACGTCTTTTCAGCAAATGCCTTAGCTTCATCATCCGATAATTCAATATACATATTCCATTCTTCATCAGAAATAATCGAATAAATTGGTGCACCGGATTCGATTAAATCACCAGAGGAAAAAATAGCCTTTGGATGATTTTTTTGTTCAAAACAAGTTTCAGATATTTTCGATTCATCAAATTCTTGAAAATCATCAATATAATAAGTTACAATTCCTGCCTTTTCAGGTTTATAGATTTTAAAAAACGAATCGCCTTTATCTTTCTTAATCTTTTCAAGAGTATTATTATTCAATAATTGTAATACCGTACCTTCAAGAGTGCTCTTAAAATTATAAACCTCTTCATAATTACTCTCAGAAAATGTTGATGAAAAACCTGATACCATTTCTTTAATCGAATTCAAATTATCATCACTCAAATCTGACTCTTCATTAGCAGCCGCTTCAGAAAGTGCCTTTGTAACCGTACCAGTTTCATCTAAACTATATAATACTGTATTTCTAGAAACTCTTGAATTATCTCTAGCAAAATAATCTATATAACCAGAATTATCAGCAAAAAAAACATGTTCATCTCTTATAGCAAGACCTGTATATGTTTTATTAGTAGCCTGCGCGCTTTCCCCTGTAACTACTTCATAATAAGTAATCTTATCTCTAGTTGCATATATATATAAATTTACAAATAAATATAATGTTATAATAGCAAATATGATTACACTAATATCAATATGAATCGGCTTTTCATAATTAATAACACGCTTATTTTTCTTAGCCATTAATTATATACCTCTCATAAAACTAATTATTATAATTATAATAAAAAACACTAGAAATATCAAGAAAAAATGCGATTTTATGTAAATAAAAAGCCGTAACAAATACAATATTATGTGAATATAACACTTATTAATACACAACATATTGTAAGCTAAACAAAAAAGGAAGATTCCAAATAGAACCTTCCTTTAATCTCTAATTCAAAATTAACATGCTACAGTTATTTTATCTAATACATCATCAGGTAATTCTGATTTATCTAGACATATGCAAACAGTAAATTTCACGTCCGAACCGCCTACCTTGTCTAATACACTAATAAAATCTGAAATCTTAGATGTATCATCCTCTACACCTGCAACTTTGAGGAAATTATCGAAAAATACGTTATCAATATCATGGTTTCCAGAAAGAAGACCGGATATGAAACCAACAACTCCATCATAACTACCAATTGGATATTCCTTCATGTTAATAAGACGAATCTTATTATTCAGTTCAAACATATGCTTTGAACTCTTATCCAGATAAACTACTAATCCATTAGATTTCTCTGCGGCTTCGTTAGCCTGCTCGAGTAAAAACTTTGTTTTACCCTTCCCTTTCTGTCCACAAATGATTCCGACCATAATATTATCCTCCTTATTTGTACATTTCCCTCCAATCGAGATCTCCACGATCGAGAGATTTAATTAACAATTCTGCCGTAGCAAGGTTTGACGCAAGAGGAATATTATGCACATCACATAACTGAATAACCTTATGAGCATCCGGTTCATGTGATTTTGG
>Ga0247609_10001712_pt1 | contig 25152 bp, 13 predicted proteins | sample 172DNAGHGlowgp2_FD_193487 | JGI IMG/M metagenome (GOLD analysis project Ga0247609, IMG submission 193487) | Sheep rumen microbial communities from Palmerston North, Manawatu-Wanganui, New Zealand - 1728 DNA GHGlow gp2 | ecosystem: Host-associated > Mammals > Digestive system > Stomach > Rumen ...
TGCTGAAACTACTATGTCTCCTTCTTACAAGAAACTTACTGCTGCAACTCTTTATGAAGAATGCGAAAAGATTCAAAACAAAACAAAAAAGAGAGGTGATTATGCAGCTCTTAAGGGTGCTGAAGCTCTTGGAAAAATAATCGCTACTACTAAGTATTTTGTTGAGAGCTATTTAGACGATAAAACAGTTCTTAAGGAATGCGACAATCTTCAATTCAATAGATTTATAAAAGACGAATTATATAACATAGAACAGGTACTTTAATTTTGGATAAAATATTTTTTGAAGAAGCTGACTTCTTAAGAAATATTTCTAAAGAGGTCAATAGTCAACACTTCTCTAAAATACCCTCTTCTAATAAAAAAACCGAAGTTATAGAAGAGGGTATTAAATATTTTAAAATATCACCAAGACTTTATAAATTAGCAATTAAATTAGAACGCAAAAGTTTAAAATTCAAAGAAAATGAATCAAAATTTAAAGAGATAGATACTCTATGTAAAAAGATTAATGCTTTGGCGAATGACTTTGAAATACTAGAAGATTATTACTATGTTTCAAAGAATAAAGCAGATAAGGCAAAAATGAAAATCCAATACAATAAATTAGTTAAAGAATATGCCAGTATTATTAAAATGATGAAAAAAAGTGAAGTAATTGATTCATTAAAGACTATAGGTTCTTTAAGCCTTACAGTTGCTTCTATGGCTTTACCTTATATAGCAATGAGTAAATTCTTCCCAAGTTTAGTAAGTATTAATAATATAAATCAAGAAAGTAATTTTTGGCCTAGAACTGGTTTATTCTTAAAAAGAGCTGGGGCTTTTGTTCTTTGTGGAATTCCAATTAAAGCCGCCAGAGCAGGATTTACTGGATTAACAAATAACATTGAAACAAAGGTTCTTGCTAGAACTGATAGTTTGTTAAAAGATACTGAAGTAGATATGAAAGACTATAATGATGATGAGTTGCATCAACTAACTTGACAAATAATAAAATTTAATTAATATAAAGAAAGGAGATGAAAATGGAAAAAAATATCGACATTGAAAAAAATCCAGATAAGCTTCCAGAAATTGATTTAACTAAAATAAAAAATCTCGAAGCAGTAGAAAAGAACGATTCTTCATTTGCAAGTTCTATAAAAGAAAAAGGAATTCAAGACAGAAGAAGAGCAGCTAAGAGAAAGTTTAACTTCTCGGTAGCATCTTCATTTGAGTTACCATCTGGTGGAAGATTCTATCAAGATGCTGACGATGAAGATCTTAAAAAAGGAATTATAAAACTTCTCCCTATGGGAATGGCAGAGGAAGAAATCCTTACAAATAAAGCCTATGCAAATAACTCTTCAACTTTTAGAGTTTTGTTTGATACTTGTATAGAAAGCAATTATCCTGCTAAGAAACTTTTAAGTTATGATGGTGTTTATTTAATGTATGCACTTAGACAGATAACTTATGGTTCTGATTATCATTTTAAGATTAAGTGTTCAGAATGTAAGAAAGAGTTTAATTATGATATGGATGTATCAGAAATAGACTTTGAAGAGCTTAAGGAAGAAACAGACGAAAGAGAAATTAAATTACCAATTTCTAAATTTACAGTAACAATGAGATTACTTAGACTTGGTGATGAAGAAGAGATTGCAAGACTTGAAAAGAAGTATGAAGATGATGAAGATATTACTGATAATGTTTTGAACTTCTTTGTAAGAACTACTTCTATAAGAGATGACAAAGGAGATGAAGTTGAACCTAGAGATTGGTTAGACTTCTATGCCGCTCTTCCAGCAAAAGACAAACAAGCAATCAAAAAGTCTTTTGAGAATGCAGTTAATGATCCTAAAATTATATTGACTTGTCCAAAGTGTGGAAATAAGATTACAATGTCTGTTCCACTAACTGAAGACTTTTTTCGTATTGCCTAAAGAACATCTGATTAATATAAGGCATAATGCAATGTCTTTAATCCACTATGGGTTTTCAAGAGAAGAAGTTTATTGGATGCCCATAGAGGAGCTTAACGATTATATAGTTTTACTTAATCGTCAAGTAGAAAAGGAGAACGAAAGTATTTCTGCTTCTTCACCAAAAGAAGCACCTAATAAGTTCTCAGATGTTTTTGGCTTAATGGACAATCCTTTGAAAAATAAATAAGGCTACTCTTTTGAGTGGCCTTATTTTTTAAAAAAGTTAAGTATATGCGTTGGAAAATAAAAAGCGTAGAAACCACTGAAGATAAATCCGCAGGAACAAGAACCACAGTAAAAACTCAACAACTCGTAGTAACAGTAGGAGAAGCAATTGGTGTTGCTAAAACTGCATCTGGAGCAGTACAAGCCGCAGCAAAGAGTTTAACTACTTTAAGTAAAGCAAATCCTAAAGCGGGATTATCTCCGTTAGCAGCTTCTGCCAGCATATTATCAACTTTAGTTCAAGAACTTGAAGTTTATAAAAAAGTAATGGGGGCAATTGAGAAAGTAACCCCAGTAGTTCAAATAGTAGCAAGAGCTTCTGGATTATGGACTTCTCCTGGTAACGCTGGAGATATTTCTCAAATAATTCTTGGACAAGTTCAGAAAGTATTAATGGCTATAGTTCTTTCATCTATCAATATTTTGAAAGATATGATTTGGAACTATGAGTTCGTAATAAAAGAAATCAATCCAGAATTTACAGAATCTATAAATAAAAATCTTGAAAACCTTAATAAGCAACTTAGTGGTCAAGTATTACAAGAATGCTTAGATAAAATAGTTGGTGATAGCAATACTTCTACTAATGCAGATGGTTTTATTAATGGTATCTCTGATGGTGAAATGTCATTAGGAGATGTTTTTAATGATACAGATTGGTTCTCAGAAGCTTATAAAACTCAATATGAAACTTCACAAAATACAGTTAGAATGTTACGGGGCTCTTATATAAATACTGGTATCGAATACTCAGATGACGGTGGAAAAACTTGGAATCAAACTAACCAAGAAACTGGTAGCTGGTATCACTTTGCAAAAATAAAAGTAAATAATCAATGGAGATATGTAGCAGCTAGTAGGGATTATATTAAAACTTTACAAGATGCTCAAGAGTTTTCAGCTAATACAAATTATTATTATAATGATGGTGTAGGTATTAAAGAAATGACTAAGTATCAAAAAGAAATTGAAGAATACCCACCAAAGGTTAAAGATGATTATATTCCTTCTCTTGGAATTTATTACTCAGATGATAATGGAATTAGTTGGATAAGTTCTACTGTAACAACTGATAATATAAACTGTCTTTGTGAATTTGAAGAAAAATCTGGCGATCCAGATAATTATGTTCCTTCAATAGCTGCAGCATCTGATGATTTTAATGGTTGTTATTATACAACTGATGGAGCGAACTGGACACAAACATTCCAAGATGAAAAATGGTTAAATATAAATGCTTATGATGATATTTGGATAAGAATTAATAACTTAAATTCAGAATTTAATATTAATGTTCAAACAATGGGTATTAGAAAAGGACAAGAAATATCTGGTGGAGTAATTGCTTCATTTGAAACTAATATGAGTGGATTAGTCGTTGAAGACCCTATACCAGAATTTACTGCTTGGGCTAAGAGAGTTCAGGCATTTATTGAAACATATCTTCAAGATCATTCAGATCCTCCAGATTATGCAACAATTGTTGAAGAATGTGGCCCAAACCCATTGGAACCTTAATGGAGATAAAAGATGAAGAATAAAAAATATTTTGGTTTAGCAAACGGTGAAAACGGATTATATAAAACTCTTGATAATGGACAGACTTGGGAATCTATCTCTTTAGAGAATTCTCAATCTGGTGAATTATGCTTTGGAAGAATAATTTTTGGAAGTAATGAAAACAAAGGACTTACTTATTCAGATGATGGTGGAATTACTAGAAATCCAAGTAATATCACAGATGGTAACTGGGGATTAATAAGATATTCAAAAGATAGAAAGCTTGCTTATGCTGCTTCTTTTGATAATAGGGGAGTTGTAGTATCTCGTGATTATGGGGAATTCTGGGAAGAAACAAGCATTACTGATGGATCTTATAACACTTCTTGGACAAATGATAATGGTGATGTAGTTTATGGTGGAAATGACGGTGGAGTAATTTATGATGGAAATAATAACGGAGTAGTTATTGGTATTCCTTTTGGTTTAGGAACAGTTGCTACTTCTAATGGAAATATAAATACTTCAGTAGAAAAGAAATTAATTCCAGTAATTAATAAAATAATAGCCCCGCAAATTTACTTGGAAATTACTGGTAAAAGATATTATAACAATGTAGAAGATTTAAATCTTTTAAAACCAGAAGCAAGAGAATTCTATATTAATTCTGATAATATATATGAAACAAATATTGATTGGGAACAAGATTTAGGAATGCGTCCTTTTAAAATTACCATTGAAGATATTTTACCAGAAAATACTAATGTACTATAGCAGAGTCTATTAAAAATAATGATACTGAAATAATGAAAAAAAATATTGAAAAGGTTAGAAATTTTATAACTGCTAGAAAGAATGCTGCTTTGCAAGAAATGTCTAAAAGAATTTTAGACGCTAAAGTGGATAATTCTAACATTATGGAATTGGAAGAGGTAACTCCTCAAGAAACCTTAGATGCCGTAACTACTCAAAAGTCTTACGCAGATGTTTTAAAAGCTTCGACAGTTGTAGTAATGAATAATATTTATGAAAGAATATTTGCTTTTGATAATTCAATGATTAGAAAATTAATATATGCAGGAATTTATGAAACAATTGTAATAATAGCTGGTAATCTTAAAAGACAACTAGATTCACTAGAGGGAGAAAGATTAGAGGCTAAAGATATTAATATAAAATACGATTTCTCTCAAGGATTAAAAGTCGCTTTTGATAAATACTTATATAATGTTTCTCACTTAGTAACAGTTTTGAACGAAGCCCAAGATAAGGATTTAATTGCGGTAGCAGCAGACTATTACAGATCTCAAAAAAGTAATTATTTAAAACAAGCCGCAGATATTTTTAAAAATATAGAAATTGAAACTAATGATTGTAAAAGAGTTGCAGAGATTTCAAGTTATACAGCAGATAATTTTGTTAATGATATGTATAAGAAAATATTATTAGAATTCCAAAAGACTTTAAATATTAATTTTAAATTTCCAACTGGTTTAGAAGCTTACACAATTAAGGAAAGAAAGATTATTTGTAAATACTCTGAAATAATTCATAAGAAATTTATTAGTAGATGTTTTGAATATACTAAATATGTTTTTGAAAATGAATTAGAAATTGAGCCTATAGTAAAAGATTTTTCTGTTGAAAATATGGATAATATCAAAATAGAATTTTTAAAGAAATTTAAACTAGAATGGGATTTAGACAAGGAGATAATATAAATGACTTCCACTACAAAATCAAGAAAAAGAAATGCAATTGCAATTATAAATAAAGTCTCTAATTTAGATAATGAATATTCTAATTATGAAAGAAGATTAGATGATTCTGTTGATAAACTATTTGGAACAGACCAAGAAGATTATGCTAATCGCGAAAATATGCAAGACTATGTTCATTTATATACTGATACCTTTGCAGAACTCAGCATCCTAAATAGATACAAATGGAATGAAAAAAATGATGCAAGATTATTTTTTGATAATACTACAATTAAACTTAGTAGATATTTGCCTGGTTGGTCAGAATTTAAAAGTGGAGAAAAAACTTTAGTAGATAATAGTTATTTGTGGAAAGTATTTAACCCTTATTCTTCTGGAAGAGATAATCAAAAAATTAATAAATTAACTCTTTGGAATTCTGACGATTTAACTCCTCAAAGCCAAGCTAAGGGAGTTCCTACAATTCCATCAATTAATGATTTTAAAAATTGTATAGTTCCACTAGATGAAAAATCAAGCACGGTAGCATTAGATATGGTTAGTGAATGCAATAAAATTTCTTCTACTTTTTTAAACGGAGAAAGTGTAAAAAATTATTATTATAATTATAGTAAATTAGATATAGGTCAATTTAAATTTGAAACCAACCAAGATCAAAAATCTTTTTTGAAATATAATACAGTAGATTTTGGAGCTAAAGATTATTTAATTTCTGCCCATGCTAAAAATAAAGTTTCAGGTCTATATCCTGAAAATTTTGTAGATCATATTATGGGAGTTAAAAAAGATGGAAGTAATCCTTGCTTTGGAATTTTTAAAGAAGGAACAACCCATTTATTCACACAAATAGAAAATGGTAATATAACAGCTTTTGGTTTAGGAACTGTAGCATCTGCAGTTAAAAGAGCCGACAGAAAAAGCTTAAAACCTGGATATTCACCTTCTGGTCCAGGCTATCCAGATTCAATGATTGAATCTTCAGATTTTTATTGGAATTGTGATTATTACGCCGATATAACTTTTAATTTTTTATATATTAAAGGTTCTGGGGAATTAAAGCTTACAGACCCAAACGCTAACCAGATAATATTCCTAATCCAAAACTACCACAGTGGTTTAAAAGACTACTTAAAAAAGGCTCAAAAGGCTTATAATTCGTCTTTAGAAACTATTAAAACAAGTGATAATGGTAAATACGATGAATACATAAAATACTTAGAAAATGGAAATTATAGTAATTTACATAATGCTATATTAATGAATAACACTGTTAAAAATTCAGTTTTTAATTGGATTAATACTAGAATCAATGATTTATTCAAATCTGTAAAAGATGATTTTGCGGCAGAAACAATAAATAGTATAATAGCTGACAGAATAAACAAAACAAGTGGTTCCTTATATTCTTGGTATGCTTATGATAGTGTTCCTTTAGCTGAGGCATACGATACCTATAAAAGTAAGATTAAAAATGGTTTATATATGTTTAAAACAATGCTAGTAGCAGAAAATGCTGCCTTAGATTATACAATGGAACAGAATGGTGGTAAAGAACTACATAAGCCTAATTTCTTTGATATTCCAGCTTCTAGATACAAATACTATAGAATGGCTGGTAAAAACACAGATTTTAATGTTGGGGATACAGTTTATATTTTTGATAATGATAATGCTGAAATTACTGCTAGGATTATAGGTAGTAATATTTGGGTTGGTAATAATGGTTCTGAAGATATAAGGCTTAAGAGATTAACTCTTAATACTACCATACCTGATATTTATGATTATAACTCATTAAAGATTGTAAAATTACTATAAAAGTTAATTTTATGGCAGAAGAGATAGTAGGACCTGGATTTGAAAAGAGTGGTTTTATATTCCAGAAAGAAAGAGAACATATAATTCAAAATGTAAAAAGAATACTAATGACTCGAAGAGGTGAACAAATAGGTGATTTATCATTTGGGTCAGATGTTCAAAAGTATCTTTTTATGTCAGACTTATCTGTGCCAGATTTAATAGCAGAAATAAAGAACTCAGTAGAAAGATGTGATCCTAGAATAGAAATTACAGAAGTTGAATTTGAAAACTTTGATAATGTATCTGGGGAACTAATACTGAATTTATCTATAAGAAAAAAAAGTGATGGGGAAGTTTTTGAAACTACTTTAGGAATTTAAGGAGAAAAAATGTCTACACAATTATTAACAGAATTACCAAGCATACAATATACTGGAATGGATTTTGAAAGCGTAATGGCTGAATTACAAGAAATTGTAAGAAATAATCCAAAATGGGCAGAAAACTGGTCAGAGTTTTATTCTAGTGAAGCTGGAGTTATGCTTTTACAATTAATGTCTTGGATTTGTGATAACTTATCTATACGACAAGATGTTCTTCTTAATGAAAGTTTTCTTTCTACCGCTAATAAGAAAAGAAATAAAATAAAACTTTTAAAGACTATTGGGTATCAGCCTAAATTAAGCCATGCTTCTCAAGCGGCTTTAACAATAGAATTAAGTTCTGTAACTAACGAAGATATTATAATAACTCCTGAATTTTCTTCTTCTTCTGAATCTCTTACTTTAAGAACTAATAATATAGCAAGAATTACTGGAAAGGATATAAATAATAATACAATAAGCTGGGAAATTTTAAACCTTGTAGATGGAAGACCAGATTATTTAGCTGGGGTAAAGCTTAAGGCTGGTTCTACTTCTTATACTACTGGATTTGATGATAATACAATTTTTGCAGTAGAAGGTGAAACTCTCTATAAGGAGTTTTCTTCTGGAACTTCTGATGGTCCTTATATTGACTTGTTTGAAAGTAATATAGCCGCTGACTCTATTGAAGTTTATGAAAAAAGTAATGCTAAAAAATGTCAGAAGGTATCTTCTTTCATTACTTCAGAGGCTATGGATAAAAGTGGCTCAGTTGGTATTCCTTATATTGTAAGTCTTAATGAAGATGGAAGTATTAGAATTAGTTTTGCAAAAAAGAATGTTCTTCCTACTGAAAGACTTTTACCAGCTGGAACAGAAGTTTCTATTTTTTACAGAACTACTTCTGGAAGTATTGGTAATATTCCTCCAAACTTTATAAACACAAATACAGTATTCACAACTGCTTCTGGTGAGAATGTTGATGCTATAGTTTATAACGAAGCAACTGCTTATAACGGAACTGATAATGAAGAGATTGATACTGCAGTTCTTAATGCTCCTTTAACACTTAGAACTTTTGATAGAGCAGTAACTGTAGAAGACTTTGATATTATTTTAAATAACTACCCAGGACTTTTAAAGGCAAAAACTTATACTGCTTCTAATAATCCTAACAACTTCTATCAGGCTTATGGTAGATATATTAATCCACAGGAAGCGTTTATTTTTGCTTTGGGTAACCGTGACTTCTCTAAGGTTCCTTCTGCTCAGTACAATAATTATCCTTGGCTGAACTTGTTTAAAACTCCAAGGCTTAATGAGAAATATACTTTCGATAATGGTGCCAATAACGTAAATACATTATTCTCTAATACTTATTATAATTTTAGTATTAACCAAGATGGTGAAAATACTAAAGATTTTAGTAATGCAACAATTATAAATATCGGTTCAGATTTTAATGCTGGAGTTCAAAGTAATTTAACTAATCCAAATTTTCAATTAAAACTTTCTACTGAACCAGTTGAAACTTCTTACTTCTCTGATATTCCTTATTCACTTTTGGAAAAAGGCAATAAAGTTTTAGTAACTGACTTGGGAGATAATAAAGAAATTGCAATAGATTGTAATGCTAGATTTGTTTCTCAGGAAAGTTATGCAAAGGAATTTGATGATGTAGTAATTGATGCAATTGATATTATAAATTCAAGATATATAATTGTTTCTTTGGATGAAAGAACTGAAATAGTAATTGATCTTTGGGAAAATTATGAAGGTGGTATGCCTTCTGAACATTATTATGTGTTCTTTGATTGGAATCCTGATGAAAGTTCAATTGCTCCAGCAACCAATAGTCAAATTAGAGCAGCTTATGATAGACATGGTATTGTTCAACTTATTAATAGTCAAATAGCTGCAATTGCTGATGGTTCTCAATCACAAGCCGAAGCCGCAGATGAATATACTGAGAATTATGCTTATCAATGGCTTGGTTTATCTATTGGAGATGCTGCTACAGCAGAAGCTTTAAGTTTTGATGAAAGTTACCAAAGAAAAGATTTAATTTTAACAATTAATTACAATAACGAAAATCGTATCTTTAAATTTCCATTTAGTCCAGATGAAGGAACTAATTTAAAAACTTATGAAAATTTCATTACTGAGCTTAATAATAATTTAAATGATTTAGAAGATGATGAAATAACTTATAAAAACATTAGAGTTTTTGATGGTGAAGCCTCTTGGGTTAAATTTACAAAACAAGATTATGATTTATCTACTTTAAAATTTAATATTGGACAAAAATTAGTTTATAGTGATTCTGGTTATTCTTACACTTACGATATTTTTGTAAAAGGTAGTGAAAATTGGCTTACTACAGGTAGTAATAAAATTATCATTTCTTATGATGAAGTTAGTGCTGAGAGCAGTAATGATTCTTATAATGGTTATAATTATAATGGAAATAATACTTCTTTAGTTCATGCAGTTCATAAAGAAGAAATAACAGTTCCAATTGAAAATCTTCTTGGAAAAAATCTTGAGGCTTGCTCTTATGAAAACTTAGCCAGTTTTGTAGATGATCCACTGGATGACAAAAAAGGATATTTAGTAATTAAATCTCCTTTAACAGGAAAAAATTCAAGTATAAGATTTATTACTAATAGCACTATAGAGCGAGATCAAGTTACAGAACAAGACTATGGTAACTTTATTAAAAATTTCTTAAGTGTTCCATTCTATCCAGAAGAAGGCTTTGGTTTTTCACAACCTGCATTTGGTCAGAAAAAAATATTATTAGTATCAAGTAGTAATCCTATTGGATCTTACAAAGAAGATTTTTCTTCTGGAGATGACCCTATTTCTTTACCAGAAGGAAGTTTGGAGACTGGTAATTTAATTTTTGAAAATTCTTGTATTATAACAATCTTGATTTTAATTCTATTTATGCATTCTATAAATTTGAAAGTGTAAATGAAATTGTTCTTGGTTCTGTTTATGATAATTTCTACTACACTGGAGATCCAGAAATAGATGAAAATGTAAAAGACAAATTAAAATACATTACTGGAACAGTAATTAAAGATGGCAGAGTAGATAATACTAGAAGTAATTTTGAGGTTAAATTAACTAAAGGTCCAAAAGATACTAACTCTTTCTACAACATTAATGAAGACTTAGGAGTTATAAAAAGCGACAAAGTAGAAATTGTTTCAGCTAATATATCTGGTGGCTTCCCAAGTGCTAATTTAGTATTTACTTTTGACGATATTAGTCCTGAATATAAATTATCAGTTGATTTTAATGAAGTTCAAAATGGACCAGCAGCTGCTGCAAAAATTAAAAATGCAATTATTACTAGCGAATATTATGATGATGAAGAAAATATTTATGCTGATTACATTGAATCAATTAATAGTGTAGTAAAAACTTCTTACAAGTGTCTTAATCAAGTTTCTTTAAGTGGTTTAAGTAGAGAAGATGGAAGTATTGTTTTTTATAATGATAATTCTTCAGATGCTGAAGATATTAAAACTTTGTATAGATTATTCCTTGGAACTAATAAAACAAATTCAGAATTTTATGAATTGTATCCTAAGGATTCTGTTAATGTAGCTAATATTGTATCAGAAGGAGAAGGAGCAGAAGAAGAATATTATTACTATCCTACAATTGAGTATCCTTTAGTTTTTAAGTATAGAAAAATAGTTGGTGGAGTTTCAAAGCCTGCAGACTATTACATAACTTATGACAATGGAAACAAGAAATATTTACTTGTTAAAACTCCAACTTCTACTTTCCCATCTACATATTTCTATGTTCATTTTATAAATGATAGAAGTAGTGAAGATTTGGAAATTGATGAAAAAGCATTGAATTCTTATATGAATGATAAAAAGATTTCTGGAATGGATTTATATTTCGCTGAACCTTATTTTAAAGGTTATGATATAAAAGCAACTATTTATTACAATGCGAACTTCTCTGAAGCAAGCGTTAAATCATTTGTTGAAGAAAATGTAAAGAAACTTTGTAGTATAGAAAATGCTGAAATTGGCGGATATATGTCTCAAGCAAAAATAATCAAAGAAATAATGAATGTAGATGGTGTAGAAAACGTAGTTATTAATTATTTTGGTTATAATTACGAAACTTCTTCTGAATCAGTTACACAGCTTGATGCAGAATTCTTTGAAATCCTTTTCTTAAATGATTATGAAGAAGGAAAACATGGATTGATGTTTGAATATGAAGTTCAGCGATAAAAGTTAATTCTAGGAATTTAAGATGACTTTTATTGATCCAACTATTGAAGAAATTTATCAAATAATTTCAGGAAACGAAGAACTCATAAATTATTTAAAAGATAAGCAGTTTTTAATTACTAATGAAATGCTCTATGACTCTTATACTCCAGAAGAGATTAAAGAGATGGAGCCTGCAATAAAAGCTGAAAATGTCGAAATGCTCTATAATCTTTCAAACGTATTATCAGAGTATAGTGATGAAATTAAAAGTAAAGAAATTTGGGTTTTATCAAGTAATAGAATTGCTTTTAAGGAAATAGCTGGGGCTTTTGGGCTTGAAGAAGAAGATTTCACTTTAGATGCTTATAGACAAATTATCTATACTTATAAATTTTGCTATGTATCTTCTTTCTTTCAAAACAATAAGAAAACTTTTATTCCAGAATATGATTTTAATTTTATTGAAAACACACCAGTATTAAAAGCATTCATAGATGCAATGAGTAAAGAGTTTGATAAACTTGATACTATAATTGGTAAGTGTCTGGAATATAAAGATTTCGATAAAATACCTTATGACTTAATTAACTATTTAACTCAGCTTCTTGGATTTGAAAAAGCCACTATCAATGCTGACGACGAAATGGAAGAAAAGTTTCGTGAAATAGCTAAAAATATTTTAGACATTTATAGAATTAAAGGTACAAATTTCTCTTTTGAATTATTGTTTAAATTTATAGGTTATAACATTCAAATTAAAGAATTCTATTTTGACAGAAGATTATTTTATACAAATGGCAATATTCACACAAACGTTACTGACAATAAAAACTTTTTGTTTTATATGTCTGTAGATTCCCCTGCTAGTAATAAAATTGAAGCCTCTATAAATGAATCAGTAAATTTATCAGATTTTACTCAACAATACAACCTTGATGAATTTACTAGATTAGCAAATGAGTATGGTCCAGAAGCAGTTTTGGGTTATTCTCCACTTGATAAAAAAGGCAAGGAATACACTGGAAAAGTATATAAGTATTTTAAAACAAATCTCGTTTATTATATTGTAAGTCTTGATAAGGCTAACCCTACAGAAAAGCAGTTGTTTCAGATAAATAAAATTCTTGATTTCTTAATTCCTGCTTATATTATGAAAACTACCAACATTGAGGTTTATACTGGTAGTAATAATAATTCTCCTTCTGATAATATGATTTTCTTTGATGATATTGGAAGAAACCCTGACGATGGTAATAATACACTTATTAATCTTGAAGCAGAAAGTGGAAGCTCTGAAGAAGATTATGATCATATTAGAAATAAAATTAGAAATGAACATCCTTTAATGCTTGACTCTGAACTTAGAGATGATTTTAATTTCTTTGGAACAGATAAAAGTAGTTATATAATTGAAGGTTCAAATCCTCCAAAAATGATGCATGATAATGGGGAACAAGATGATTATATTAATACAATTGGAACTACTAATTTCAAACCAAAAATTCCTGTAAGCCTTAAAGGTCGTATTTCTTTAAATAGATATGTTTCTAATTCTAATGGTGTTGAATTCTTTAATTTTTTAAATATTAAAAATGAAGTAAAAAATAATGAAGTGTTTGAAAATGTAGAAGTTACAGATGAACCAATAGAAGAATATTTAAGTGAAAATAGAAAATTTAATTATATTCCTTCACTTATTCAAACTTTAACAAAAGTTACAACTGTAAGTTATTCTGATGAAGAAGACAAAAAAGAAGTAAAAGAAAGACTAGCTAATACATATGATTTATGTTTAGAGATTGATAAAGATTTAGATAGTGCGACAAACGCTCCTATATATATAGCTCCAACAACTCTTGATGAGGTTTCAAAACTAATATATAATAAATTTGTTTTAATAGATTCAGATACTTTCTTTGCTGTTTATAGATATGGTTCAATTTTTAAAGAACCTGAGTCTGGTTATAGTTTTGAAATTAGACTTTTAAAACTTCAAAGACTTTATAGAAGTATTGGTAGAACAGTTGATATAACCGTTCCTGAAGGAAAGGGAAAAATTAATGGAACAAATTTAGAAACTATTTATGATATTGCTACTGGTAAAACACCTTTAGATAATGGTCATAATTTAACACCTTTAGAAGCTTTAAATTATTATTATCATGACGAAAGCGAAAATGAATGGTATTTCCCTATAAAAAAAGCAAAGCTTGGAAATAATAATGTTATCATTGATGGAAAATCTTATTATTATAAAACTAGTCCATTTTTGCCAATTTCAGATGAAGATAATTCTAAAAAAATTCCAGTAGTTTTCAAAACAAAAGATGGAGAATATTGTAGAAGTACAGCTCTAAATGTAGAAAAATTTTCTACTGTTGAAGAATATTTTGAAGCTGCTGGAATTGAAATTTATAATAATTTCTGTTTCTTTATTAATGACTTAAGTGATGATAAATATGCTTCAGATCTTTATATTTATAAATCTTACTTTGATGATAATTTAGTTTTTTCTACAGAAGATGAAAAACTTTATTTAATTAATGGAGAAGAAGTAACAGAATTACCTAATTTCTTTGGAAGACTTGAAATAGATGAAGGAAAACTTTATGAATATGATGATAGTTGGACTGGATGGAATGAAATAGACGATTATAATAATTTTATTTTCTATAACAATGAACACAAAGTAGATTGGGATTATATTAATTTACATAAAGTTATCGGAAGACCAGTTAAATATTTAACTGATAAAGATTTTGATAAAGAAGAACTTAATCTTGAAGCACTTTTATTAGATGAAGTATTTTATTCTACTTTCCAACATTTTTCTCTTACAGATAAATTATACATTTATTCTGAAGAAGGTGTTGATGATTACGAAAGTTTAATTAACAAAATTAAAATAGGTTTAACTGAAGAAACTAAAGAATATGTTAGAGGGAAAACCGAAGAACCTTACAAAGATGATTACGGAAATTATTTTAACAACTTTGGTTTATTTTATGATTTAATTACTGCTGAAAATTATTTAGATTTATTAAAAGAATATTATTACAATAAACTCTTAAGACTTTACAGAGAATCTTATATTAAAGACTTACAAGACCAAAATGATTTTGCTTTTAGCATTAAAGATTTCGAAAGAGTTGCAACTTATGAAAAACTTAATGGCAATATGGGAAAACTTGGAAAACCAAATAACCTATTGCAGTCTTATGTGAATGATAATCCTTTAATGGTTCCTTATACTTACGAAGAAACTACAGTAGGAGAAGTAACAAGTGGAGTTTTAAAGGTTTCGATTGAAGAATTATATAAGGCTAATTTAATTGAATCTCAAATTTCTAATATAAGAGTTGTTTGTGGAACAATATCTGATTTATTTATCAAATATCCAAAATACAAATATGTTGAAACTGGACTTGAAATAGAATATACATTACCTCAAAGCATAAGTGGAATAGAAAGTGGATATTTGGAAATTAACAATACTCCTCAGCTTTTATCAGATAATAAAATTAATAAACATAATTCCGAATATTTAATAGAAAATACTTATGACGAAGAAGGAAGACCAATTAGTGTAGATCATAACGAAGAAGAATTTGTTACTAATGGCGACGATAGATTAATTAATGTAGTTGGAAATTTCATAGGACTTCCAGTTAAAATTATAGAAGTTGATGGTGAAATTGGAATAGTTGTTGAACAAACTAATATTGACTTTTCTGATTTAGATCATATAACTATTGAATTCGATTATGACAAAAAAAGAACTAGTTTTAATAAATTTATTAGTATTGCTTCAGTAGGAATTAAAAATATTGGAGTTTCTAAAGATATTGAATTTAATGATGTTGAAAATAATTTCTCTACAAACTTATCTGGTTTGATAGTTGTAAAAAAATAAGATAATTAAAAGGAGTATATATGGCTACTTTAAATAGTGATGTTTATAAAAATGGTATTACTAGTAGTTTTTTAGATACAAGTAAATATTACGCAATTTTTTTATTAAGTGCAGAAAATGTTATTTTGGCAACTTCTGCTATTATCAAAAAAACAGATACCGATCAACAATATATTATTAATAATGCAATTAGCTGGGACAATGAAAACAAACAAGTTGAAGTTACAAGTTTAGATTTTAAGAAAACAAAATCAATTATTGAAACTGAAATTGAAGCAACTCAATATAGTATTGCCACAGTTGAAAATATTTCTGCAGAGCACTCTGAAGCTTATGAGCAATCTGGTGAAGAATACTATTGGCCTGATTTAAGTGGTGAAAGCCAAGAACAAGTTATAACTCGTTTAGTAACTGGATCATTAACAACACCTATTACTGTTTCTGCAAATAATAATTTTAGGTTTGATAAAATAACAGTTCAATTCTCGGAGGCAGATACTATATAATGAAAGAAGAGCTTGAAGTTAAAAGAATAGATAATTATAATGACGAAGGCGTTCAAAAAAAAATTATTTTTGTAAAACAATTTTTTTATAAAGATTTTGCTGAAAATCCAAAAATTGTGCAAATAAAATTTAAAACAAGGAGAAACTAATGCTTTTAAAAGACAAACTTAAAAAAGTTTTTAAAAACACTAAAGAACCTAAAGACAAAATTAAACTTCCAATGATGGATGGTTTTGTTGATATTAAGGGTTATAAAGACGGAAAATTATTTTATCACGACTGTGGAGATAATGTAGTTACAGATTGGATGAGACAAGCAATTATGTTAATGCTTTCTGGTGTAACTTTTACTTCACATGGTGATTCGCCATATTTTGAAGAAGTTCAAGAAGGACAACAAAAAAAAGTAAATTATGATGGTTATGTTTTTAATGGAAAGCAGTATGACGCAGTAATTAATGAAGATGACCAGAAAAAATTCTCTATTTCTTTAAACGGAAAAGATAAAGCACTTTTTCCTACAAAAATTTTATTTGGAACTGGTAAAGAATATTCTTCTTGGAACATTTTAAAAACAGAAAATGAAACTACTCATCCTGCTTGGTTTGAAGAAATGACAAACTTGTTTGGTGGAGAAGGACAAGCAGCTACTAATTTCGATAAGTGTATTAATTCAAAACCAGAAGAAGTAACATATGCTTATAGTAATATAAATACTGATTACTATAATAATTTTTCTGGAACAATCGCTCCAGGTGTTCATTCTGGTGACGGATTATTAGCAAAATGTAGAACAGTTAATGATCCTGATACTTCTACAACTGAAGTTGCTTCAGCCGTTAGTATGTATAGAAACTATGGTGTAATTGGAGCTATTAAAACACCTTATCAAAGAAATGAAGGAGGTAATTATCCAGATATGCTTCAAAATGTTACTTCTGAAAGCGGAAAACTTTTACTTCCTAAATATCGTGGAGTTGGACAACCTGCTTTTATTTATTTTAATCAGCATTCTGCTCCTGAATCTGATGAAGATACTGAAAACTGGGCAGACCCATCTGCAGAAGTTTGTATTTCTAAAGATCCAGCAGATAAATATCTTACTAAAATTACTTTTACAATTACATTACCAGAACAAAGTACAGCAACTAGTTCTGTAGGTGCCTATTACCCATATAATGGATTTACATTAAAACAAATTGGTCTTTATAATGATTCACAAATTGTTTTAAACCCAACTGGCGAACAACAAACTCCAGGGAGTAGCGATGGTGCTTATTATCCATATAGTAATATGATTCATGGTATGCTTCTTGCGGTCAAAAACATAGCGCCTTTTACAAAGCAAGCGGGAAGTAATTATGTAATTTCTTGGACCATAACAATATAACAAACAGGCGCCTTTTAAGGCGCCTTTCTTTTTTTAAGTTAAATCTATAAGGAGTAATGATGAAACATTTAAACTATGGTGACAATTCAAGCATCAATTATGAAAGCCAATCAATAAAATTAAACAATGAAAATGGTATAGAACTTTTAGATTCTAACGACATTTCTTCAGCAAGAACCTTAAATAGACCAATTAGAAATATATATGAAAATCAAAAAGAAAATTATAAATTAATTCAAGCACTTTTAAAGGGAGTTTTTGGAAACTTTAATGGTGTTGTAAAAAATGTTTTTGAAGGATTTGATCCTGAAAGATTAATTGTTGGAAAAATTAAAGGAAATAATTTTTTAAGAATTCCTACTGGATTATTACTCGCTCATAAAGAAAATCCAGAAACTTATAGTGAAGATGGTTCATTCAGCGTTATTAACCAGCCTAATATAAATTTATTCGAAAGAAGACTTGGACAATTAATAAAACTTGATTTAAACGATGGTTCTAATGATATAAAAGTAAATTGTGAATTCTCTGGTGGTGTTCCTCAATACTCTATAAAAATTACCAAAAATGATGATGAAATTGTAAATATTCCAAAAAATTATTTAGTAATAGAAAATGGTGAAAAGGTAAAAAAATCAGATGGCCCTGATTATAGAGATAATTCTATAGAACTTTTTAATGACTTTTTAAATTATTACAGTGATGTTGTAAATATTACTCCAGAAGAACAACTTTATAAGTTCAATTGCCTTGAAACAATAGTTCCAATTAATAATAGTTTTTCAATAGGAACTAAATATTATTTATATTATAAAATTAGAGCTTCTGAAGAACAAGATAGATATTATTTTTCAACTGAAGAAACAGAAGATTTAAAATTATTTGAAATTTATTTTAATAATTTTGGAATTAGCGAAGCAAATCTTTTAGTAGATGTTTTAGAAACTGGTTTAATTAACACAAAGAAAGCAAAACTTGATGAGCTCTTAACAGAAAAAGCAGAAATTGAAGGTTCTATAGATTTCTTAAAAGAAGAAGAAAAGAAAGCAAGTATTAAACTTAATGAAAATGGATCTTTAGTTATAGAAGATGAAAATGAAGAAAATATCTTAAAAGCAAATAAAGATGAAATTACTGCTTATAAACCAATTGCTCCAGAAAAAGATAACACTTTAACTTTGGGAACTCCTGATAAAAAATTTAAGAAGATTTATGGTGATACAATTTCTTCTTCTATGGTTCATAATGAAGATGAAAGTTTGATTATTACTGGTCTTGATTTAGAAAAAACTAGAAAATTAGGTCATGATATTGGTAAGCCTTATATTTCTAGATTCTCAAAGGTTTGGCACTTTGATACAGACTTCTGTGATCAGTATGGTAAAGAAGATTTGTTAGATGGAAGTCTTGATGATAGTTATTATCTATGGGTTAATTATGATCCTGAAACTGGTATTTCTGATAATCCAGTTTTTCCTTATGAACCTTATAGCAGTTTGGGTAAATATTTAAGAAGTGATATGGGTAGAACTTTTACACTTATAAAAGAATTACCTTCTATAGGTATTGGAAGTACAGACTTCTGGTATAGATTTAATCCAGATGCTTCTATAACTCAAACTATTTATGATTCTGAAAATTCCGAATCTATTCAATTATTGTATAATGATGGTAATTTAATTATCAGACGCGGACAAGAAGATACAGAAGTTGGTAGTTTTGAAAATAATGAATGGATACATATAGGTATTTCTTTTGACAAAGAAAATATAAATGTTTTTGTTAATGAAGAAGATTATTCTTTTGAAAAATCTACAACTTTTGGTAATAATATAAAATTGAAACTTGAAATGGTTGGAACTGCACTTGATGAATTAATGATGGATCCATTCACTGCAGAAAATAAAATTCAATTTACAAGTTTTAATGATAGTGCTAAAAAATTAAATTTTGCAGCTTTGGATTATAATGAAAAAAATTTTATTTTAGATGCTAATAACCCAGATAATGTTTATAGTAATGTATTAGATAATAATTTTACAGCTTGGGAAAAAAGTAATTCAGAAATAAAAAAAGAAAAAAGTGTTTCTATAATAAATTCTTCTCGTTTCCAATCAGTAACTTATGGAAATAACATATTTGTTGCAGTTGGTTATGATGGTGCTATTTACTATTCAACTGATGGAAATGATTGGATTCTAGGAACAAAAAATACTAATTATTCTGATATTTTCAACTCAGTAACTTATGGAAATGATACATTTGTTGCAGTAGGTGAAGGTGGTGCTATTTACTCATCAACTGATGGAATTAGTTGGTCTAAAGCTTCTAATACTGGTTCTTCTGTTTTCATCTCAGTAACTTATGGAAATAATAAATTTATTGCAGTAGGTGAAGGTGGAGTTATTTACTCATCAACTGATGGAAGTAGTTGGAGCGGAGGACAAGTAGACCCTGATTATACTGGTTATTTCAACTCAGTAACTTATGGAAATAACACATTTGTTGCAGTAGGTGATTATGGTCGTATTTACTCATCAACTGATGGAAGTAGCTGGACTAAGATTGTAAATACTGGTTCTTCTAGTTTCAACTCAGTAACTTATGGAAATAATACATTTGTTGCGGTAGGTTATGATGGTACTATTTATTATTCAACAGATGTAAGTAGTTGGACTAGAGCTTCAAATACTGGTTCTACTGTTTTCTACTCAGTAACTTATGGAAATAATACATTTGTTGCAGTAGGTAATAACGGTATTATTTATCATTCAACTGATGGAAGTAGATGGACTAAAGCTTCTGGTACTGGTTCTTCTACTTTTAAATCAGTAATTTATGCTAATAATACATTTGTTGCGGTAGGTAATGGTGGTATTATTTATCATTCAACTGATGGAAGTAGTTGGAGTGGAGGACAAGTAGATTCTAATTATTCTTCTTTTAATTCAGTAACTTATGGAAATGGTATATTTGTTGCAGTTGGCGGTAGTGGTGTTATTTACTCATCACCTGATGGAAATAATTGGACTAAAACTACTTTAGCTTTTTCTAATTTCAACTCAGTAACTTATGGTAATGGTATATTTGTTGCAGTATGTAATGGTGGTTGTATTTATCATTCAACTGATGGAAGTAGTTGGGAAGGAGGACAAATAGATCCTAATCATTTTTATACTTTCAACTCAGTAACTTATGGAAATGGTACATTTGTTGCAGTAGATAATGGTGGTTGTATTTACTCATCAACTGATGGAATTAGTTGGAGTGGAGGACAAGTAGACCCTAATTATACTGGTATTTTCGAATTAATAACTTATGGAAATGGTATATTTGTTGCAGTAGGTAATAACGGTGCTATTTATTATTCAACTGATGGAAGTAGTTGGACTCAAGCTTCTGGTACTAATTCTACTAACTTCAACTCAGTAACTTATGGTGGTGATAAATTTGTTGCAGTAGGTAATAGTGGTGCTATTTATTATTCAACTGATGGAAGTAGTTGGACTCAAGCTTCTGGTACTGGTTCTTCTAATTTCAACTCAGTAACTTATGGAAATAATACATTTGTTGCAGTAGGTAAAAGTGGTGCTATTTACTATTCAACTGATGGAAGTAGTTGGAGTGGAGGACAAGTTTCTGGTTATTCTGGTACTTTCAACTCAGTAACTTATGGAAATGGTACATTTGTTGCAGTAGGTAGTTTTGGTGTTATTTACTCATGGGATGGAAATACAGAACATGATTGGGAAGGAGGAGTAGTAGGTTCTACTTCTTCTAATTTCAACTCCGTAATTTATGGAAATAATATATTTGTTGTAGTAGGTAGTTTTGGTGTTATTTACCGTTCAACTGATGGAAGTAGCTGGGCTCAAGTTCCTGGTACTGGTAGTTCTGATTTCAATTCCGTAATTTATGGAAATAATACATTTGTTGTAGTAGGTCAAAATGGTACTATTTACTCATCAATTAGCGGATTTAGTTGGACTGGAGGACAAGTAGATCCTGATTATTCTTATAATTTCAAATCAGTAACTTATGGAAATAATACATTTGTTGCAGTTGGTGATTATGGTATTTACTATTCAACTAATGGAAGTAGTTGGAGTGAAGCTTCAAATACTGGTTCTTATGCTTTCGGTTCAGTAATTTACGCTAATAATACATTTGTTGCAGTAGGTGGTTATGGTCGTATTTACTCATCAACTGATGGAAGTAGTTGGACTGGAGGACAAGTAGATCTTAATTATTCTGATCCTTTCTATTCAGTAACTTACGGTAATGGTATATTTGTTGCAGTAGGTTATAATGGTCGTATTTACTATTCAACAGATGTAAGTAGTTGGACTAGAGCTTCAAATACTGGTTCTACTGTTTTCTACTCAGTAACTTATGGAAATGGTACATTTGTTGCAGTAGGTTGGAGTGGTATTATTTATTATTCAACTAATGGAAGTAGATGGACTAGAGCTTCAAATACTGGTTCTACTGTTTTCTACTCAGTAACTTATGGAAATGGTACATTTGTTGCAGTGGGTGGTTATATTTACTCATCAACTGATGGAAGTAGTTGGACTAAGATTGGAAATACTGGTTCTTCTAATTTTAACTCAGTAACTTATGGAAATGGTACATTTGTTGCAGTAGGTTGGAGTGGTATTATTTATTATTCAACTAATGGAAGTAGCTGGACTAAAGCTTCAAATACTGGTTCTTATAATTTCAACTCAGTAATTTACGCTAATAATATATTTGTTGCGGTAGGTTTTAGTGGTGCTATTTACCATTCAACTGATGGAAGTAATTGGATTGAAATAATAGTAGATCCTAATACTACTTTACGCTCAGTAACTTATGGAAATGGTACATTTGTTGCAGTAAGTGATGGTGGTTATATTTATTCATTATCTCTTAAACAAGCCACATACGATCGTGTATTTTACGTTATTAATACTTCACCAACAAACATCTTTTACGGAAACAATAGATATATATCTGGTGACAATTATGGTTTCTTATACTCAGACGATGGTAGAAACTGGACACCTTCAAATATAGATAAAGGAAGTCTTAAAGAAGCAGTTTATATAAATAACAAATGGTTTGCGGTTAGTTCTAGTGGATTATACACTTCTGAAGACAATGGAGAAAATTGGGAACTAATTAAATCTGGAAATTATAAAAAATTTAATTACTTAAATGGTAAATATTTTATTGTTGATTCTTCAGATGCTTGTTGTTGTTCTAGTGATTTAATTAATTGGAATCAAGTAGAACTTAAAGTTATTAAATATTTAATTTATTCAAAAGAAATAAGTGGTGTATTCTATTCTACAACTGAAGACGGTTTCTTCTCTTCAACTGATGCGGAAACTTGGAATCTTTTACTTCCTGGAGAATTCTACGATATAATTTATGAAAATAGTAAGTTTGTTGTAATTGGTAATAGTGGAATTTATTATTCAAGCAATGGAAGTGATTGGACACCATCTAATATTACTTCAAGCATTAAATCAATTACTTATGGTAATAATAAATTTGTTGCAATGGGTAATAATGGAACTGTTTATTTCTCATATGACGGAGAAAATTGGAATCCTAGTAATTTAACAAGTGCTACTTCAATTATTTATGGTAATGGTAAGTTTGTTGCAGTAAGTAATGGAATTGTTTATTTTTCAGATGATGGAGCAAGTTGGAATCCTGAATTACCAATACCAGTAAGAGAAGTAGTTGAAGGAAATGGAGAACAGTTAATAATTAACGATGAAGGTGTTTGGAAGAAAAAATCAGAAGGACTTGAATGGAGCGGAGGACAAGTAGATCCTGGTTATGATGGTTATTTCAACTCAGTAACTTATGGAAATGATACATTTGTTGCAGTAGGTAATGATGGTTATATTTACTATTCAACTGATGGAAATAGTTGGTCTAAAGCTTCTAATACTGGTTCTTTTACTTTCATCTCAGTAACTTATGGAAATGGTACATTTGTTGCAGTAGGTTGGAGTGGTGCTATTTACTCATCAACTGATGGAGATAATTGGAGTAAAGCTTCTGGTACTGGCTCTGATTATTTCAACTCAGTAACTTATGGAAATAATAAATTTGTTGCAGTAGGTACTGGTGGTGGTATTTACTCATCAACTGATGGAGATAATTGGAGTCAAGCTTCTGGTACTAATGGCTCTGATTATTTCACCTCAGTAACTTATGGAAATAATAAATTTATTGCAGTGGGTGATAGTGGAGTTATTTACTACTCAGCTGATGGAGATAATTGGAGTCAAGCTTCTGGTACTGGTCCTGGTGATTTCCGTTCAGTAACTTATGGAAATAATAAATTTGTTGCAGTAGGTACTGGTGGTGGTATTTACTCATCAACTGATGGAGATAATTGGAGTCAAGCTTCTGGTACTAATGGCTCTGATTATTTCACCTCAGTAACTTATGGAAATAATAAATTTATTGCAGTGGGTGATAGTGGAGTTATTTACTACTCAGCTGATGGAATTAACTGGGTTCAAGCTTCTAATACTGGTTCTAATGCTTTTAACTCAGTAACTTATGGAAATAACACATTTGTTGCAGTAGGCACTGATGGTGCTATTTACTCATCAACTGATGGAGAAAGTTGGACTAAAGCTTCTGGTACTAATTCTACTAACTTCAACTCAGTAACTTATGGAAATAATAAATTTATTGCAGTAGGTGGTGGCTATATTTACTCATCAACTCTAAAATTTGTTTGGATTAAAACTACAAACTTAAACTTCGAAAAACTAGACTACGACGAAGAAAACTCTGAATGGATAGGATATACAAGTGATGAAATTTATACTTCACCAGATGCTGAAACTTGGACTAAGAAAAGTGATAGATATGTAAATTTAAAAGATCCAGTTAGTGGGGAAATTATTGTTGGCTGGACTAAAGCTTCTGGTACTGATTATTCTAATTTCACTTCAGTAATTTATGCTAATAATAAATTTGTTGCAGTAGGTAATGATGGTAGAATTTATTCATCAACTGATGGAAGTAGTTGGAGCGGAGGACAAGTAGATCCTGATTATCCTGGTTATTTCAACTCAGTAACTTATGGAAATAATAAATTTATTGCAGTGGGTGAATATGGTTATATTTACTATTCAACTGATGGAAGTAATTGGATTGAAATAATAGTAGATCCTAATACTACTTTCCGTTCAGTAACTTATGGAAATGGTACATTTGTTACAGTAGGTTCTGGTGGTGGTATTTACTACTCAACTGATGGAAGTAGTTGGAGTGGAGGACAAGTAGACCCTGACTATTCTGGTTTCACTTCAGTAACTTATGGAAACAATACATTTATTGCAGTAGGTGATGATGGTGCTATTTATTATTCAACTGATGGAATTAGTTGGACTAAAGCTTCTGGTACTGATTATTCTAATTTCACTTCAGTAATTTATGCTAATAACACATTTGTTGCAGTGGGTGCTGGTGGTTATATTTATTCATCAACTGATG
>Ga0247609_10001713_pt1 | contig 25144 bp, 19 predicted proteins | sample 172DNAGHGlowgp2_FD_193487 | JGI IMG/M metagenome (GOLD analysis project Ga0247609, IMG submission 193487) | Sheep rumen microbial communities from Palmerston North, Manawatu-Wanganui, New Zealand - 1728 DNA GHGlow gp2 | ecosystem: Host-associated > Mammals > Digestive system > Stomach > Rumen ...
AGATAGCTGTCTAGCTTTGTGCCAGGTATCATGTCGCGCAAGGCGTCATAGAGCGGCTGCAGATAGGGGTCGAGCTTGTCCTTGAGGTCGCCGGGGAGGAAACCGAGATGCTCATCGGCTTCCACGGCGGGACGGGTCAAGATGATGCGTCGTACCTGTTTGGCCTTCAAGGCACGGACGGCCAAGGCAACGGCCGTGTAGGTCTTTCCCGTACCGGCAGGGCCGATGGCGAAGACCAAATCCTTTTGTTCTGATGCCGTCACCATGCGTTTTTGGTTGGCGGTGATGGCTTTGACGGGAACACCGCTTCGTCCGAACACGAGCACGTCGCTCTCCGACATCTTTTGTTGCAATTCACTATCGGTGCTGGCCATCATAACGTCCTCAACGGTCTGTGCGGTGAGCTTGCCAAAACGCTCCAGTTGCACCATCAAGGTCTCGTAACGACTGGCGAAATACTCAATCTCATCATCGTCGCCTATCACTTTCACAAAGTCGCCGCGGGCGATGATTTTCAGTTTGGGGAACATGCTCTTCACCAGCTCCAAGTATTTGTCGTTGGGACCGTGAAGATCTTTAGGGTCAACGTTTTCTATCTGTAGAATCTGCTCTGCCATAGTGTTTGATTGTGGTGCAAAGATAATCTATTTTTGATAAGGAAAATGAGGATAATTGTTACAACAAGAAAAAATGTGGAAAAAATCAAAAAACCTATGGCAGAATTGATATAAATAATTTACCTTTGCAATTCTGTTTATTAGGAGTATGTCATAATTTGGATTAACAATGGCAATTATCACATTAACAAGCGATTGGGGTACAAAGGATTATTATGTTGCTGCGGTGAAAGGCACCATTTTGTCGCAGCTGCCGGATGCTACTATTGTTGACGTGACCCACGAAATCGAGCCATTCAACGTTTCTCAGGCGGGTTTTACGCTCAAGAATTGCTATCGTTGTTTCCCACCTGGGACGATTCACATCATTGCTGTCGACACCATCGAGTCGGCTGAATGCCCCCATGTAGTGGTGAAGGCAGAGGAACAGTTTTTCATCTCGACTGATAATGGCATCTTTAGCCACATTCTTGATGGGGAGTATGAGGAGGCGGTTTGCATCGACGTTATGCAGGACTCCGATTTCTTCACTTTTGCCACGCGCGACCGTTTTGCTAAGGTGGCCGTGATGATTGCCAAAGGCGAGCCGCTGTCGAGTATCGGCGAGCCACGTCTTAAGCTGAATCCAGGTGGTACTTTCTGTGCCGTAGCTCGCGATAATACTATCGAGGGTGTTGTGATGCACATCGATTCCTATGACAACTTGATCACCAACATATCCAAGGAACTCTTCGAGCAGGAGCGTCGTGGTCGTGACTTCACAATCATGGTCAAAGGAGACCTCTATACGGTAGATGAAATCTCCGACAGCTATCTCGATGTAGACGTGGTCGACTTGGTGGCCATCTTTGGCACACACGGCTATCTTGAACTTGCCTTGAACAAAGCCAAGCTGGCATCGCTTTGCGGTATTGAGCTACAGTCGACCATCAAGGTGGTATTCGATGACGGAAAGCCAACTACCACATCGGGTTCATTGTTCTGATTTCCAGATTTTTTTCACAACCAAGAGCTGAAATATTTTCCATAATACCAGTCCGATAAGTATGCCCAAAACAGCACCGCATAAGATGTCGCCAGGGTAATGATAACCGATATAGATGCGGCTGTAGCTGGAGATGAAAGCCCACAGATAGAGCATGACGCCCCCCCATGGCTTGTAGTTGCGCAATGCGGGAGCAAGAAACGCAGCGATGGCGAAAGTGTTGGCGGCATGGGATGAGGTGAAGCCGAACCTGCCCCCGGCAAGTCCTTTAGGAAGATGGAGCATACCATCAAATTCAGGGTTGAAACATGGTCTCAGCCGTTGGAAATAAGGCTTGCAAACATGCGATGACAATTGGTCGGAGCAAAGTACTACGAGGGCCACTGCTAGGAAGATCCACCAACAGCGCTTGCCGTATTGTTTCACCGTCCAATATATTAATAATAGGTATAAGGGCAGCCACACCCACATTTGTGTGATGAGCACCATCACCTTGTCCATCCAGTCGGCATGGAGGCCGTTGAGGAATAGGAAAAGGTTGGAGTCGATGGTGGAGAGGGCTTCCATTTACCAGTCGTCCTCCTCGTCGTTTTTGTTCAGCGTCAGCCAGATGAGGTCTTTCAGCTCGTCGATGCCTTGCTGGGCCACGGAGCTGATGAAGACATGCGGCACCTTCTTGGGCAGGTGTTTCTTGATGTCCTTGATGGTATCATCATCCACGAGGTCGCACTTTGTGATGGCCAAGATGCGATCTTTGTCCATCAGTTCGGGGTTGTATTTCTTCAACTCGTTGAGCAGGATGTCGTATTCCGCTTTGACGTTTTCGGTGTTGGCAGGTACCATGAACAGCAGGGTTGAATTTCTCTCGATATGGCGCAGGAATCGGATGCCCAAGCCTTTGCCTTCGGCGGCGCCTTCGATGATGCCAGGGATGTCAGCCATGACAAAACTTCTATGACCGCGGTAGCTGACGATGCCAAGGTTGGGGACGAGGGTGGTGAAGGGGTAGTCGGCAATTTCAGGCTTGGCTGCTGAGACGACTGATAGCAATGTCGACTTGCCCGCGTTGGGGAAGCCGACCAGTCCGACATCCGCCAGCAACTTGAGTTCCAAAGTGATCCATTCCTCTTGGTTGGGCTCACCAGGCTGTGCGAACTTGGGCGCTTGCAAAGTGGCTGTTTTGAAGAAAGCATTGCCCTTTCCTCCGCGTCCGCCTTTAAGCAATACGACTTCTTGCTTGTCTTGTGTAATCTCACCCATCATGGTGTGGTCTTCAGCGCGGTAGGCCACGGTGCCTAAAGGCACGTCGATGTAGATGTCGTCGCCAGCGGCACCAGTGAGTTGGTTTTTCCCTCCGGGTACGCCGTCGCCAGCAAAGATATGTTTGGTATACCGCAGGTGAAGCAGGGTCCACAGTTGGGCGTTGCCGCGTAGAATGACGTTGCCACCGCGTCCGCCGTCGCCGCCGTCAGGACCTCCTTTTGGGATGTATTTTTCCCTGCGGAAATGCAATGAACCTGCACCGCCCTTACCCGAGCGGCAGAAGATTTTCACATAGTCGACAAAATTTGAAGTCATGGTTGTAGTTGTTAAAGGGTGCTCCGAACCTTTGGGCTTATGAAAGCCTGCAGGTTCGGCGACTCATGGGTTTTTAGAACTCGTCGATGTATTCGTCACGCTCTTCGTCGTCGTATTGCCAGCAGTTAAAGTCTAGGTCGACCCCAGGTGTGTTTGGTTTCGGGAAATTGCCTTGGCTAATGTTGAGGCTCTTATCCGCATACACTTTTTTCATATACATTGCCCAAATAGGCAATGCAGTATGCGAGCCTTGTCCCAATCTTGTGGAACGGAAATGCACGCTACGGTCTTCGGCGCCGACCCATACGCCTGTCGTCAGGTCGGGAGTGATGCCCATGAAGTAACCGTCGCTGTTCTTTTGTGTAGTACCCGTCTTGCCTGCTATGGGGTTGGTAAAGCCATACTTGGAACGCAGACGAACGCCGGTTCCGCTTTGCACCACGCCTTTCATCAATTCGATGGTTTTATAGGCTGCGAGTTCGTTCATGGCTTCCGACTCATCAGGACTGAAACGTTTGATGACGTTGCCGTTCTTGTCCTCGATGCGGGTGATGAACATGGGCTTGATATAGACGCCTTGGTTGGCGAAAGTGCTCATTGCTCCCACCATCTCGATTAACTTCAAGTCGCAGGATCCCAAGCAGATGGAGGGAACGGCTTCGATGGGCGATTCGACACCCATACGGCGGACGTGGGAAATAATGGCCTCGGGGCCGTAATGATTCATCAAATAGGCCGAAATCCAGTTGTTGGATTGGGCTAACGCACTCTTCAAGGTAATCTCACCTCCGCCGCCTCCACCGTTGCTGGGCGTCCAGAAACGGCCATCAGGAAGTTCGATGTTGTAAGGGATGTTGGGAATCTTTGTACAGGGCGTGAATTCGGGGTCATTCATGGCATACGAATAAAGGAAAGGCTTGAAGGTGGAACCAACTTGCCGACGGGCTTGTGTGACGTGGTCATATTTGAAGAAACGGTAGTCCAGACCACCCACGTAGGCTTTCACCTGGCCCGTGTGCGACTCGATGCTGACAAGGCTGGCTTGCATAAACCATTTGTAATAGCGGATGGAGTCCATGGGCGACATGACGGTATCGATAAGGCCATCCCACGAAAAGACGGTCATGCGTACGGGACGTTCAAACTCTGCCTTGATGGAGTCATAAGGCACGCCTGCGTTCTTCATCACCCGATAGCGGTCGCTACGCTTCATGGCGGTCTCCAGCAGGTTGTCGATCTGGTCGGCAGTGAGATGGGAGAAGGGAGCGTTCTTATGCCCTTTCCAATGTTGGTAAAACAAAGGCTGCAGCTCTTTTCCCATGAATTCCTTGACGGCATCTTCTGCATAGCGCTGCATGCGCGAGTCGATGGTGGTGTAGATGCGCAGGCCGTCGCGGTAGATGTTATAGGGCGTGCCGTCGGCACGATAGGTGGTGTCGGCCCAACCAGTGAGGTAGCCACGCAAAAACTCGCGGAAATAGGTGGCTTGACCCGAGTTATGGTCTTTGATGTTGAAATGAGTCATGTCGATGGGAATCTGTGAGACTGAGTCGCATTCGGCTTGTGTGATAAAGCCGTTTTCAACCATCTTTTTGAGCACTAAATTACGACGTTCCAAGGAACGCTCTGGGTTACGCACTGGGCTGTAACGGGTGGGGGCGTTGACCACGCCGGCCATGAGAGCGCACTCCTCGAGGTTCATTTCGCTGGGTTTCTTGTCGAAGAAGGTGCTCGCCGCCGAGCGGATGCCGAATGTATTATGGCCGAAAGCCACCGTGTTGAGGTACATGGCCACGATTTCTTCCTTCGAGTAGTTGTGTTCAAGCTTGGTGGCGGTGATCCATTCCTGGAACTTACGCAGCACGAGCTTGGGCTTGCTCAGGTTCTCGCCACGGGGGAATAGGTTCTTGGCCAACTGTTGCGTGATGGTGGAACCACCGCCTTTTTTGTTGCCTGTTATCACGCCATAGGCAACGCGGAATAAAGCCTTTTCGTCGATGCCCGAGTGGTCGGTGAAACGTTCGTCCTCGATGCTAATGAGGGCTTCTGGCATATAGTGGGACAGTTCGGCATAGCGCACATTGGAACGGTTTTCCACGAAATAGGTGCCGAGCAGTTTGCCGTCTGCCGAGATGATTTCAGTGGCCAGGTTGGTGCGAGGGTTTTCCAGCTCCTCAAATGAGGGCATGGTACCAAACAAGCCTTTTGCGATGCAGAAGAAGAACAGGATGATGAGTAGCAATATAGACCCGAAGATAACCCAAAGGTTCCTTATTGCGTGTGACTTGGTTGGTTCTGAGTTCTTTTTATTGTTCATGGTATCATTGTTTTTCGATGTATAGTCCGATGTCGGAGATGCCTTTCAATTTGGGCTCTCGCATGGCTTGCTCTATCTCAAAGTGATAGTTGCCCGCCAACGGGAATTTCAGGTTCGCGTTGAGAGGCACGGTAAGGTCGCGCATCGAGCCGCTGCTTTTGCCAATCCAACGGCCTTCGGGTGTGGCGAGTGTGCATTCTATCGTGTCGCGTGTATGGTTGCCGTTAGGCATTGTCGTGTGAAGGAAGACAAAGAGGTTGCTGTAGCGGTAGTTTTCAAGATGCCGCAGCCCGATGCCGAACGCGTAGAGGCTTAAGGTGTCGTCTATGGTCACATCGAAGGCCACACGATCCTCTTGTGCCCACTCGGCCTCGGGAATCACGGTGCGCTTGTTGAACGAGTCGGTGGTGCAGGCCGCAAGAGCCAAAGACAAACCTATAAAAGTAACCATGATGAATGGTGCATTATGAATGCTGAATTTGGCCAAAGCCCGATTCATGTCATTCCGCATTCCGCATTCCGCATTCCGCGTTCTATGATTTACATGTTTCATATCAGTCACTCATTTTCTTAAGGTCGGCCTCGCCGTAGCCCTCATTGGTGTTGGTGTGGGCTTCTTGAGTCACGGCGTAGTCCTCCAGTTTCTTGGGCTTCTGTCCTTTTTTGTTCAAGGCGATGATTTCTTTCACTTTGTCGACAGGGATGGCCATGATGTTGCCTTTGTCGGTGGTGTAGGAATACCACATGATGCCTTTGAATACGTCGTTTTTTTGGTGAATGGCATCGCCACTTTCGAAGTGCAGTACGATGTTGGGATCAGAGAAGGCTTTCAAGGCTTCCACATAAGCCTCATACTCGAAGTTGAGGCAGCATTTCAGTTTACCGCATTGTCCAGCCAGTTTCTGTGGGTTGGGTGAGAGTTGTTGCACACGGGCCACGCCTGTTGTCACCGATTGGAAGTCGCTGATCCATGAGGCGCAGCACAACTCACGGCCGCATGAGCCGATGCCGCCCAGTTTGGCCGACTCCTGACGCACGCCGATTTGACGCATCTCGATGCGGATGTGGAATTCCTCGGCAAGTTTCTTGATGAGTTCGCGGAAGTCGACACGTCCGTCGGCGGTGTAGTAGAAGATGGCTTTTGTCTTGTCGCCCTGATACTCCACGTCGTTGAGTTTCATCTCCAGACCGAGGTTGTCGATGATGGTGCGCGTACGTGCCAAGGTGCTGTTTTCCAATTTGATGGCCGACAAGAATTTCTCCACGTCATTCACTCTTGCGCGACGATAGATTTTCTTCATGTCCTCTATCGGGGTACGGAAACGCTTGCGCTTCATTTGGCGTTTCACGATTTCGCCCAACATGGTGACGATGCCGATGTCGTGACCGATGGCGGTCTCCACAGCCACAAACTCGCCCACCTCCAATTCCAAGTCTTCGGGATAGGTGAAATAGTCTTTTCGATCGTTCTTGAACCTCACTTCAGCCAAGCATATATTGGTTTTAACTTCTTGGTTCTCATAGTCTTTCAACCAATCGAACTGGCTTAATTTGCAGCGACCGCATACGAGCACTTTTTGCCCAGTGTTATAGGTAGACCCCAAGGCACAACCACGGTTTAATAGTTGTCCGTCAAGGCTGTGTATATCGTTTTTTTGTTGATCTTCAGTCATTTGATAAAAATGGTTTGATAAAATGTATAACTTGCAAAAGTACAAAAAAATTGTTTACCTTTGTGGCCGATTTTTAATGAACTGAGTTAATTACTAATACAACAATACCATGAAGAAATTTTTTATTATCGCCATTGCGGCTTTGTTTATGGTCATGGGCTTCTCGTCCTGCGGCTATAACACTATGGTTTCCAAAGAAGAAGCAGTTTCCTCGGCTGTGGGTAATTTACAAACTGCCTATCAAAAGCGTGCCGACCTGATCCCTAATCTCGTCGCCACTGTGAAAAGTTATGCCGAGTACGAATCTAGCACACTGACGGCTGTCGTCGAAGCCCGCGCTAAAGCCACACAGGTCGCTCTCGATGCCGAAAACCTCACAGAAGAGAACCTGAAGGCTTTCCAATCTGCACAAGATGAGATGTCGGGAGCACTTTCGCGTTTGCTGGTCACCGTGGAACAATATCCCGACCTTAAAGCTAACCAGAACTACCTCGACCTCCAGTCGCAACTCGAAGGATGCGAGAATTCCATCTCGAATGCCCGTAGGCAGTTTAATGAGGCGGTGCAAGACTATAATACGTTCATTCGGATGTTCCCTACTAACCTTATTGCCAAGCTTTTCGGTTTCGACAAGAAACCCTATTTTGAGGCTTCGGAAGGTGCCGAAAAGGCTCCCGACGTGAAGGGCCTTTTTGAATAAAAACGAAAAAATTCTTGCTTCGTTTTTTTCAATCCACTATTTTTGCGCCTTTTAATTGACGCAAATATGTGTGGAATAGTTGCTTACGTAGGCCAACAAGAGGCCTATCCCATCCTTATTGAGGGCTTGAAGCGCCTCGAATATCGTGGCTACGACAGCGCTGGTGTGGCTCTGCTCAACGAAAACAACGAACTTAATGTCTATAAAGCTAAAGGCAAGGTCTCCGATTTGGAGGCCTTTGCTGCTTCCAAAGATGTCAGCGGGCATATCGGCATTGCCCATACCCGTTGGGCCACCCATGGCGAGCCTAATGAGGTGAACGCCCACCCGCACCGTTCGCAGTCGGGCAACATCGCCCTGATCCATAACGGCATTATTGAGAACTATTTAAGCCTACGTAAAGAGCTGGAGAAACGTGGCTTTTCCTTTAAGTCGTCAACCGACACAGAGGTGCTCACCAACCTTATCGAAGATGTGCAACTCAGCGAGCATGTCGACCTCTTTGAGGCTGTCCGTATCGCCTTGAACCATGTGGTGGGTGCCTACGCCATTGCCATCGTGGAGAAAGACCATCCCGACCAATTGATTGCCGCCCGCAAAGGAAGCCCGATGGTCATTGGCATTGGCGAAGGTGAGTATTACATCGCCTCCGACGCCACACCTATCGTGGGTCGCACCCAGAAGGTGGTATACCTTGAGGATGAACAGGTGGCGTGCATCAAGTTGGGCGAAGAACTGCACATCAAGACTATCCAGGACGTGGAGGCCATGCCTTACGTGCAGGAACTGAAAATGAATCTCGACAGCATTGAGAAGGCGGGCTTCGACCACTTCATGATGAAGGAGATCTTTGAGCAACCGACCATCGTGCGCGACACCATGCGCGGCCGTTTGCATCCCGAGGCCAACACGGTGCGTCTCGGTGGCATCATCCAGTACGAGAAGCAGTTGCTTTATGCCGACAACATTGTTTTTGTGGCTTGCGGCACTTCGTGGCATGCCAGTCTTGTGGGTAGTTACCTTATTGAGAAGTTGGCCAAGATCCGCGTCAAGGTGGAATATGCCTCGGAGTTTAGATATCGTGATCCAGTCATCACCCCCCACGATGTGGTGATTGCTGTGTCGCAGTCGGGGGAGACCGCCGATACTTTGGCTGCCATTCAGTTGGCAAAAGAAAAGGGTGCCGTGGTGTTGGGTATCTGCAACGTCATCGGCTCTTCCATTTCGAGGGCTACCGATGCGGGCATCTACACCCACGCAGGCCCTGAAATTGGCGTGGCGTCCACCAAGGCGTTCACTTCGCAAGTGACCGTGATGGCTATGTTGGCCTTGCGTCTCGCCGAGTTGAAAGGCTCGATGAAGGACGAGGAGCGTCTTGAATTCATCCAAGAACTCGATCGCATCCCTGAAAAGATTCAGTGGACTCTTGACCACAGTGGTCACGTGAAAGATATCGCAGAGAAATACAAGGATGTGCATAACATGTTGTATCTCGGCCGTTTGCAAAACTATCCTGTGGCCTTGGAAGGAGCCTTGAAACTGAAAGAAATTTCCTACATCCACGCTGAGGGTTATCCTGCTGCCGAGATGAAGCATGGTCCCATAGCTTTAATCGACAAGGACATGCCCGTGGTCTTCATCGCCACCAACCACAGCACCTACGAAAAGGTGATCAGCAACATCCAAGAGGTGAAGGCACGCAACGGCAAGATCATCGCCGTGGTGAGCGAGAAGGATGTCTTGGCCCGTCGCATGGCAGACTATGTCATCGAGATTCCCGAGACGGAGTGCCTCTATTCGCCTTTGTTGGCGACGGTGCCTTTGCAAATCTTGGCCTACCACATTGCGGTTATGCGAGGTTGCAACGTCGACCAGCCGCGCAATTTGGCTAAGTCGGTCACCGTGGAATAGTCCGTGTTTTTCATCCCCAACGACAGTGACGAACCCAAAAATTCGTCACTTTTTTCGTGTTTTCGTCACTATTTTCGTCACTTTCGTCACAAAATGACGTTTTTTGTCACATTTTGGGACTCTCTGTGTCATTGTTGCGTCAGCTGAGCGTGTCGGTGTATTTTTGCAGCAACAAACATGGAAATAAGAGATGAAAAACAAGATTTGCACATTTGGTGATTCCATTATGCGGGGTGTGATTTCGGACCAACAGGGCCCTGACGGGAAGCCTGTATATAAGATTTCGGATTCGAGTTTTGTGAGCCGTTGCGAACAGCGTCTTGGCGTCAAAATCTTTAATTTTGCCTGTTTTGGAAGTACAACTTTGCAGGGGATGAAATATATTAATAGGTATAAAAAGGAGGTTGAGTCAAGCGATATTGCCGTGTTTGAGTATGGCGGCAACGATTGCGACTTCGATTGGAAGGCCGTGTCGGCATCCCCCGCCGCTCCGCATCAACCCAAAGTGCCCCTCGGCAATTTCGTGAGACAATATGGGGCAATTATCGCCAAGGTCCGTTCGATGAATCTCAAGCCTGTAATCATGTCGATGCCGCTGATTGAGCCGGATCGGTTCTTTGAGTTCCTCTCGGTGGGGTTGAATAAGGACAATATTTTGGGATGGCTTGGCGGCAAGACCATGCGCATCTATCAGTGGCATGAGATGTACAACGTGGAACTGTTTAAAATGGCCAGCCGGTTGCATGTGCCCATCATCGATATCACGACGCCGTTTCTGGAAACGGTAAACTACAGTGACTACCTTTGTGTTGATGGCATCCATCCCAACGATCGTGGTCATGCGTTGATTGCCGAGGCGGTTGCGGCCAAGGCACCCGCCTATCTGAAATAGGAGGCATAGGGCCTGTGGCAGACCTTCCATATCCATGATCCCACAACATCCGTCATGGGCCCTTAATTTTTGTATAGAAGTGATGAAACAAAAAAACCTCTCAAAACCAAGTTGTTATGAGAGGTTATTGGAGTACCGAAGGCCGGGATCGAACCGGCACGAGTGTTACCTCATCGGTTTTTGAGACCGACGCGTCTACCGATTCCGCCACTTCGGCATGGTTCGGTTTACAGGTTATCCTGCCATTTGCGGCTGCAAAAATACGGAATTTTTTTTTCACTGCAAGCATGAGTTGAAAAAAATCTGTTTTTTGCCTTGCCCGCTCAAATAAAATCCCTACTTTTGCAGCCCGAAAGAACCCTAAACATCAAGTACCATGTCAGGAAGATTCGTTTCCATTTTCGCCGGTAGAGCCACCAAGGATTTGGGCAGCAAGATTGCCCATGCCTATGGCACCGAGCTAGGTAAGTCGCAGGTCGTCGTCTTCTCCGATGGCGAGTTCCAGCCTTCATTCGAGGAGAGCATCCGCGGACATCACGTGTTCATCGTGCAGTCCACCATGCCTTCGACCGACAATCTGATGGAGCTTTTGCTCATGATCGATGCCGCCAAGCGTGCTTCGGCGCACAAGGTTATCGCTGTGATTCCTTATTTTGGATGGGCCCGTCAAGACCGTAAGGACCAGCCGCGAGTGAGCATTGGCGCTAAGTTGGTGGCCAATATGCTGACCGCTGCCCATGTGGACCGTATCATTACGATGGATCTTCACGCTGACCAGATTCAAGGATTCTTCGATATTCCGATGGATGCCCTGTATGCCTCCAGCATCTTCATTGACCATATTCAGAAGATGAACATCGACAACCTGCTGATTGCCGCTCCCGACCTGGGTGCCTCCAAACGCGCTTCTGCTTATGCCAAGCGTTTGGGCTGCGACCTGGCTGTGTGCCACAAACAACGTGCACGTGCCAACGTGGTGGAGAGCATGACCCTCATCGGCGATGTCAAGGACAAGAACGTCATCATCCTTGACGATATTATCGACACTGCCGGCACCATTGTGAAAGCCGGTCAGGTGATGATGGACAACGGTGCCAAGAGCGTCCGCGCCTTTGCCACCCATGCCGTTTGCAGTGGTCCCGCCATGGAACGCCTCGACAATTCGGTGTTTAGCGAAGTGGTAGTCACCGACACCATCCCGTTGCCCGCCAACGCCTCCAAGAAAATCCGTGTGGTCAGCTGCGCACCCTTGTTTGCCGATGTCATCCACCGCGTGGAATCCTACGAATCCATCAGTTCGTTGTTCAAATAATGCAAAATCCCGTAGAGACGTAGCGCGCTACGTCTCCACAACAACGATAAACAAATCAATTCATTAACAATTAAACATTCAAACACAATGAAAACTGTATCATTGAGCGGTTCTCTTCGCGAGAACGTAGGGAAAAAGGATACTAAGGCTTTGCGTAAAGCTGAAATGGTTCCATGTGTCATGTATGGTTCTGGTGAAGAGCAAATCCACTTCGCCACTGCCGAGAAGAACTTCACCAAGATCCTCTTCACCCCTGAGACTTACATCATCGATTTTGAAGTCAATGGCAAGGTCTACAAGACCATTCTTCAAGACATCCAGTATCACCCTGTGACCGATAAGGTGTTGCATGCCGACTTCCTCATCGTGAAAGAAGACAAGCCCGTTACTGTGGTGCTGCCTATCGCCCTCGAAGGCTCAGCTGCCGGTGTGATGCGTGGTGGTAAACCCAAGATGGGTGTCAAGAAGGTGAAGGTCTGTGGACTCATCAAGGACCTGCCCGACTACATCAACGTCAACATCAGCAATGTCAATATCAATGAGGCCATTAAGGTGAAGGACCTCGCCATCGAGAACGTCACGCCCATCACTCCTGGCTATACCGTTATCTTCGCCGTCAACGCCGCCCGTGGCGCTGCTGTTGCAGAGGAAGGAACCGAAGAGTAATCATTTATTCAACCATACGAATAGGCCGTCTTCGGGCGGCCTATTTTTTTCCTGTAGAGACGTTTCCTGAAACGTCTCTTAAACAAACAAATTGTTCGGAGACGTTTCGGGAAACGTCTCTACAAAATGAACATGGTTTCATGAAAATACCTATCTTTGCACGTTTATTCCGCAAACGGAAAAAAACCGAACCTGACGAAATGAAATACCTGATTGCCTGTTTGGGAAACATCGGTGCCGAGTACGACAACACGCGCCACAACATCGGTTTTAAGATTGCCGATCGCTTGGCGAAGGACCTGGAGGGTTCTTTCACCACGAGCCGTCTAGCCCAAACTTCAGAAATGAAATTCAAGGGCAAGACTTTGCTTGTCATCAAGCCGACGACCTATATGAATCTTAGTGGCAAGGCAGTAAAATACTGGTTGCAGCAAGAGAAAATTCCCATCGAGAACTTGCTGGTGGTCAACGACGACATTGCGTTGCCATTGGGTACGCTGCGGATGCGCAAACAGGGTGCCGACGGCGGCCACAACGGCTTGACCGACATCATTGAGAAGTTGGGCACCAATGTGTTCTGCCGCCTGCGTTTCGGTTTAGGCGACGACTTTCCGCGTGGCCGTCAAATTGATTTCGTTTTAGGCCAATGGAAACCCTCAGAAGAGCCCATCGTCGACCAAAAATGCGACGAGGCCGTGGAAATCATCAAGAGCTTCGTCACCCAAGGGCCGGACAGGACGATGAATCAATTTAATAAGAAGTAATGACCTTCTGTCATTGTGAGAAGTAATGACGAAGCTTCTATGTATAACCTCACGCATAGACTGCTTCGTTCCTCGCAGTGACGTAAAAGGTAGCGTTAAGATAGCTCCTCAGCTTCCCTTGCTTTCTTGTCCTTCAGTGAGCCTTCGAAGATGTCGAAGCAGACGAAGCGGCACTCCAATGGGCCGTTCCATACGGGTATCTTGGCCGTAGGTTTGAGTCCGACATGGCGCAGGGCCACGGCATCGTCGGTGATGAGCCAGCATCGGAAGCCTTGGAAGTTGTGCTTCAGGGTGTGCCCGATTTCCTCATATAACGTATCGATATCATCTTCCTCCAGACGGTCGCCGTAGGGTGGGTTGATGACGACGATGCCACCGCCTTCGGGTGGGGTGAGGTCGTGCATGTCCTTCTTCATCAGGTGGATGTCGTGTTGCAAATGGGCATAGTTGATGTTGCCTTCGGCGATGGCGATGGCCTTGGGTGAGCGGTCGGAGGCCCAAATTTCATGTTCGAAATCGCAGATCTTGTCATCGGCTTCCTGACGGATGCGCTGCCACAACTCAGCATCGTAGTCGTCCCATTTCATGAAGCCCCACTGCTTGCGGTAATAGCCTGGCGGGATCTTCATGGCGTACATGGCCGCTTCGATGGGTAGCGTGCCCGAGCCGCACATGCAGTCGAGGAAGTTGCAGTCGGCCTTCCATCCCGTGAGTTGGATGAGGCCTGCTGCCAGCACCTCGTTCATAGGAGCCTTGTCGACTTGCTTGCGATAACCGCGGTGGTGTAAAGATTCGCCGGAACTGTCGAAAAGCAGTGTCACCTTGTCCTCACGGATGTGCAGGTTGATGCGCAGGTCGGGGGTCAGTGTGTTGATGTTGGGACGAATGCCATACACATCACGGAATTGGTCGACGATAGCGTCCTTCATGCGCAGACTTGCGTACTGCGAGTGCGTGAAGAAACGTCCGCTTGTCACCGCGTCGATGCAGAAGGTCTGGTCGGTGCGTAGCAATTCGCACCAGTTGATTTCCTGCACTTTCTTGTAGAGCTCATCATCGTTTTTGGCGAAGAAGGTCTTGAAAGGCTTCAGCACCTTGAGGGCGGTACGTGCTTCATAATTAATGCGATACATTAACTCTTTGTTGCCTTCGCAAATGACGGCACGGTGCATGGGGCGCACATTCTTCGCGCCCATGGCTTTGATTTCGCGAACGAGTACGTCTTCAAGGCCGGCGGCAGTCTTGGTGATAAGTTGATAATTGTCTTCCATGAGGATAAATTTGCTGCAAAGATAAGGATTATTGTTGAATTGTGAGATGCCCCTTTTCCTTAGTGAATCTCAATTATTTTCCAAAATATCCGATTATTTCTTATCTTTGCACCCTCATTTCCATTCTATGTTTTTAGAATAGTTTGAATCACAATAATTTAATAATCAATCAATGAAAAAAGTATTAGGAATCATCGCGATGGCCATCCTCGTTTCGGTGGGTCGCGTGTATGCCGATGAAGGCATGTGGCTCCCGATGTTCGTCGAGCGCCTGAATTATGTTGACATGCAGAAGATGGGGCTGCAACTGACCCCTGAAGAGCTTTACAGCATCAACCACAGCAGCTTGAAGGACGCCATCGTGGGCCTTGGTAGCGATGCCATGCCGCGCGGCTTCTTCTGCACGGGCGAAATCGTGAGCGAGCACGGCTTGCTGTTCACCAACCACCACTGCGGCTATGGTGCCATCCAAAAGCTCAGCTCCGATGAGCACGACTACCTGAAGGACGGCTTCTGGGCCAAGAACTACGGCGAAGAGCTGCCCGCCCCTGAAATGACTGCCTCGTTCCTCGTTCGCATGGAAGACGTCACAAAGGACATCCTCGGTGTGGTGACCGACGACATGGACTATCAGGACCAACAATCTGCCATTCGTGCCAAAATCAAGGAGATGGAGACGGCTGCTTCCGAAAATGGCAAGTACAACCCCGTCATCAAAGGTTTCTTTGAAGGCAACGAGTACTACATGTTTGTCTATCAAGTGTTTCCCGACGTGCGTCTCGTGGGCGTGGCCAACTCTTCGATCGGTAAGTTCGGCGGCGACACCGACAACTGGATGTGGCCCCGTCACACTGGCGACTTCTCGATTTTCCGCGTCTATGCTGACAAAGACGGCAACCCCGCCGCCTACAGCAAGGACAATGTGCCGCTGACGCCCAAGCACTACCTGCCCATCAGCCTCGATGGTGTGCAAAAGGATGACTTCACCATGATTTGGGGCTTCCCCGGCAGCACTGAGCGCTACATGTCGAGCTACGGCATCGATTATAATGTGGACGTGTTCTATCCCACCATCGTCGACATCTTCGGCACCCAACTCAGCGTGATGGAAGAATACATGAAGGCCGACGACCACATCAACCTGATGTATGCCGACAACCATGCTGGTTTGGCTAACACCTGGAAGAACTTCCAAGGCCAAATCCTCATGCTCCGCAAGAACAAAGTGAGCGAGACTAAGGTGGCATTGGAGAAGGACTTCACCAAGTGGGTCAACGGCGATCCGAAGCGCAAGGCCGAATATGGCAACGCCCTCCCGAACCTGAAGGAGGCTTACAAGACTTTGGGCAACGTGGCCAAGAGCATTTATTATCCCAACTTCGTGGCCCAAGCTGGTCCTGCTGGCATCGCTGCCCAGTTTGGCTCCTATTATCAAGCCTATCTCGACAAAGACAAGGACGCCCAAGAGATGTCGCTGATGCTGCTGCAGCAGATGGATGTCGATGGCCTCTTTGCTGAGACCGACCCACGTGTTGAGCAGAAGACCTTTGCAGAAATGCTGAAGACTTACAAGAATGCTTTCAAAGCCGATCAACTTCCTGAAATCTACAACATTATCGACAAGAAGTTCAAGGGCGACATTGATGCTTTTGCCGACGAGGTCTACACCAACTCCATCTTTGCCACGCCTGAAAACATCAAGGCTTTCTTGGCCAAGCCTAACCCAAAGAAGATTGGCAAGGACTATGCCTTCATTATGAACAATTCGATGATGGATGTCATCATGGGCGCCATGGGCGACTATCGTGAGGCCATGCAAGCCGTCAGCGAGAACGACCACATCTTCGTGAAAGGTCTGCGCGAATATTACGCAGCCACCCAACCCGGCAAGAGCCTCTATCCCGATGCCAACTCGACGCTGCGTATGAGCTACGGCTCTGTGCAAGACTACATGCCCGCCGACGCCGTGCATTACGACTATGTGTGCACCGCCAACGGTATCCTTGAGAAGTACGTTCCTGGCGACTACGAGTTTGACGCTCCCAAGCGCCTCATCGACCTCATCGAGAAGAAGGACTTCGGTGCATACGCTGACGATAACGGTGAACTCGTGGTGTGCTTCCTGTCGACCAACGACATCACGGGCGGCAACTCGGGTAGCCCCATCATGAACGGCAAAGGCGAACTCATCGGCCTCGCCTTCGACGGCAACTGGGAAGCCATGAGCGGCGACGTCAACTTTGAGCCCAAACTGCAACGCACCATCAACGTTGACATCCGTTATGTGCTCTTCGTCATCGACAAGTACGCTGGTGCCACCAACCTCATCGACGAGCTCGACATTCGCAGAGGCGAACCCAAGCCGCTGCGCGTGGAAGAGGAGAAAATCTAAATCGTAAAGACGCAAAATGTTGCGTCTCTACCGCAAAAAAACGACCGCTTGACATGCAGGCGGTCGTTTTTTTTGCATTGTTTTGGCTTGAAATGGATAGACAACCCTGTGTTTGGTGGTTTTTTACTGATTTGAAATTGAAGTAAATACAAACGGAAAACAGGGTCAAAGGATAGACAACGTCTTTTGGTGGGTTCAATGTGTTTGTATTTTCCCTATTTTTGCAAAAAACCATTGGCAAAATGAGAGCAACTTGGACATTTTTTGTTATGCTATTCCTAATTCCAGTTTTGAGCTGGGCGCAAAACGACACGGTGCTTTTTTCGGCGCATGGAGGTTTTTATGAGGAATCGTTTGCCTTGCAGTTGTTTAATGTGAACACATCCAATCACATTCGCTATACCACCAATGGCAATCGGCCCGATGCCAACTCTCCGTTGTATTCGAATTCGTTGTATTTGGATGAGAGCCTTTATTCTACTTCCGACATCTACACCATTGTCAATTGCCCTGAAAACGAGTTTTATCTTCCCGATTCCGTCCAGCATTGCATTGTGATTCGTGCGGCGGTTTTCGATGAAAACGACAGCTGCGTCAGTGCAGTGAAGACCAACAGCTATTTCATCCGCTCATTGGGGTGTGACACGCACGGCCTGCCTGCCGTTTCGCTTTGCGCCGACTCGTTGGATTTGTTTGATTATGAGCGGGGGATTTTTGTGCCAGGGGTACATTTCGACTCGCTCAATCCGTTTTTTACTGGGAATTATTTTCAGAAGGGTAGGGATTGGGAACGACTGGCCAATATGGAGTTTTATGAACTTGATAACACTGGTATTAATCAGTTTTTAGGGCTACGGACACACGGGAAACAGTCGAGGTGGCGCAGCCAAAAAGGAATGAATGTCTTTGCCCGCGAAGAATATGGCAAGAAACGACTGAAGCATCGTTTTTTTGAGACCATTCCTATTACGAATTTCAAGCATTTGAGCCTGAAGCCTTTTATGAGTGCTTGGAATGGCTCGGGCTGCAAGGACTACCTCTGTGGCCGCATGGCACAGAACCTCAACGTGGAATCGTTGGCTTCGCGTCCAACAGCATTGTTCCTCAACGGTGAATATTGGGGTATATATTATGTGTCGGAGAAACCCGATGAAAGATTCTTGGAGGATCATTTTGGCATTGATAATGAGGCTGTTACTATCATCAATATATGGAACGACTTGGAATGTGGCAATTCCGACAATTTCTATGCATTGCGTACATGGTTTGAAACAGCAGACCTTACTGATGAGGCCCAGTATGCTTATGCCGAGACACATATCGACATCGACAATTTCATTGACTACTATGTTCTCGAATTGTTTGCTGCAAACCTTGATTGGCCAGCCGTGAACACAAGAATGTGGCAACTCGGTGATGGCAAATGGAGGTGGATTTTCTTTGATGGCGATGCCTGTCTCGAGGTACGGACCTTTGATGTCTTTGCCAATGCGACATACGATGGCGATGGAGGTTATCCTTCGAGCCAGATGGCTACTTTGTTTTTTAGGCGGCTTTTGGAGAGTGACCGATTTCGGCAGCAATTTGTATGCCGGTTTAACGAATTGGTTTCTACAGTTTTGTCATACGAATACACGAAACCCTACTTTGATTTCATCAAGATGGAACTTTCTAGTGAAGTTCCTAACCAAATAGAGCGTTTTGGTCAGCCTCCGGCGAACATGGGAGAGTGGGAGTATTATTGTATGGCTGTTATCGACCGTTTTTTGCGTGAAAGACCTACAGCCATTCTGACGGAACTGAATACCTTTATGAATGATGTGGACGAAATGCCAGCTTGCGATTTCTATTGCTATCCCAATCCATCTTCAGGGGAGATGAGGCTGAGCTTTAGTGCAGATGTTTTTGGATCATCGGAAATCAGTATATACGATACCATGGGGCGAAAATTGTTCGGTATGCCCTGCTTGTTTACAGAAGGAACAAACGAAATCACCATCCATCCCCATCTCGTGCCGGGCGTTTATGTGCTGAAAATCGGCAACCATGCCCAAAGAATCGTCAGATATTGAGCCTTTTTGCGCTCGAATGGATAAAAATACGTATTTTTGTCCATTAATTTCATTCTTATGGAGAAAAGCAGAAAAAAATATTGGTGGCTATTGTTGCTGCTATTAGGTCTTATTTTTCTGAAAACGAACTATTTCAGACCTATGTCGAACTTCGGGCGCAACAAGACCGTCACCCTCGATATGGACATGGACAATGCCGTCATCGAGGGCATCACCTTGCCTTCGGTGGCGCAGACCAAAGACGGTTCGGGCATGTTTGAGTTCCGCTTTTTCACGCTGTCGAAAAAGTACAAATACTATAAGATTTACTACCAAAACGAAAGCTATAAGTTTGCCGATACGCTGCCTTTGGCCAACGAGAACTTTTACGGCAGTTGGGAGGACGTGAGCATCGGCTTCAAGCCCATCGAACACCATCGCACAAAGGACTTTTTCCGCATCGTGGGCAATCCCCGCGACGAAAAACAATATTACGGTGCCGACCTTTCGGAAAACAGTTTTAGCCCTGAACACATCCAGCAGGTGATCAACTCCATCCATAACGTGCCCGAGTGGTACCAGAGCATCGTGGAAAAAGCGGAAAAGGGTGGGCGAAGCGTCGACGAACAGCTTTATTTGGATGCCCTATGGGTCATCAGCGATAACAAAAACAAAGGCGATGTGAACCACCGCTGGAAACGCAATCCGCGCGTGGGCGAATACAGCTTTATGCTTGTGCTTTGCAAGGAGGAAGGTCTGAACGAAATCCCTGACTATGTGCAACATATCGGGCAGACAGACGAAAATGGCCAGTTCGTGAATCCTTTCGGTTGGTTTGAGACGCACAAATCGAAGAATATCAAAGTGATAAAATCGAAGCGGAAGCTGAAGACGCGTGCGGTCATCAGTGTCGACAAAGGCGTGTTCATCGACGAGTCGAAGGTGACCAATGTGGGCTACCAGTTGGACACCACAAGTTGCCATTGTGGTAACGATGATTCGCTCTATCGCTCAGCACTTTACGAGCAGTTTTTCAGTTCCATCAGCAAGCAATACACCTTGCGCAACATTCCCGTCATTCAGGATGTGGTGGGCGAAAATCCTTATACCCGCGAGCAATATGAAGCCAATCGCAATCGCTTCGATAGCACCGAGTTGCAGATGAACTGGCCCGTGACGAGCGAAACGCCATGCCAAACCGTGCGCCTCGCCGACGATGGCAGCTACATCTCGCTCATCAACCCAGGCAACGATGACCCCAACAACCTGCATAAAGAGTCGACGGGCATCCGCACCCGTGTGGGCTTCACTTATGGCAAGTTCCGAGGCAAGATTAAGTTCCCCGTGATGCTCAACGAGGAGAACATCTGGAACGGCCTGACATACGCTTTTTGGTTGATTTACAGCGATAACCACGCTTGGAACAACCGCCGCCACGACGATGCGGGTTACGTGGAGAAGAACGACGATTCGGCAAATCCCATGCGTTTGGCTGACTATCATTATTCCGAAATCGATATTGAAATAGTGAAGGCCTCGCGTTTTTGGCCGAAGAACTACTATGGCCGCCGTGCCGACAGCATCTGCGTCGAGCAAGACGAGACCTTGAACGACGATGTGATGTACTGCTGCACCAATTGGGATTTGGCCGTGCCTTCGCCCAAGTATTTCTCGTGGGGCATCGACAGCATCCCTTACGGCAAGGAGAAAAAGTTTGAAACCCTGCGCTGGTACCAGCTCTACAAAGCCCTCACCGAACGCACCCCGATGAGCAACAAAGCCTTCAAGGAACAATATTATTACTACGAAATCGAGTGGCGCCCCACCGAAATCATTTGGCGTCTCGGCCCCAGCCCCGACAAGATGCAGGTTATGGGCTACATGAACGACCAATTCACCTCGATTCCGAACAACCAGATGAAGGCCATCGTCACACAGGAATACCACTACTCGGAATGGTGGCCGCCCATCGTTTGGGAGCAGGGACTGATACCTTACAATAAAAGCGACATTGAGGGAAGGGTTTATGAGATAGTGGTGGAATAGAAAAATCAGTATTTTTGCAGTGCCAAAAGAGATTTGCAAAGGATGAAGAAGAGTTTTCTATACATAGTACTGTATGCTTTATTGATGTTTTTTTTGTTTTTGCCTTTTGTTCAGCAGGTGACGGGAATGGTTGGGGTGAGGCGATTGGAGGGTGCTGTTGCCGAGGTGACAAAGCCTCACTTGACGTTCGATAGCTATAAGAGCTTGTCCTGGCAAAACCAACTTGAGGAATATGTAGCCTCGCATTTTGGTTTCCATGAGTCTGTCATTCGCATGTATAACCAATACCTATGGAGTTTTTATCGCAAGACATATGCCGCTGACGTGGCTATCGGCAAGGACAAATGGCTTTATGGTAAGAATTCTGTCCGAGACCATTACCGTCAGTTGGCTTATGAGTATGCTGATGGCAATGAGACCCTTCAGCGGCGGTTCGAGAAAGACCTCCATCGCCTGAAGAAAGTCCAGGATCTTCTTGACGAGCGTGGTACCAAACTTTTCGTGCTAATCTGTCCTGCCAAGGACCTTATTTATCCCGAGCATTTGCCAGAAAGTGGCAATTGGGTGATGCGCGACGGGATGCGAGCCATCGATTTTTATCCGCAAGCTTTCGCCGACCAAGGCATCAATTTCGTTGATGTGAATGCCTGGTTCCAGCAAATTAAGGATACAGTGGGCTATCCATTGTTCACGCGTTCAGGAATGCACTGGTCCAACATTGCTTGTGTTCATGCCTCTGATTCCATCTTTCGCTATATGGAGCATTTGACTGGTAAGAATATGCCCGATATGAAAATAGGGCCGATGTATACAGATGCCCCTCGCAATCCCGATGCTGATTTGGAAAGGAATTTGAATCTCGCATCCCGCATTATGCCAACGGAGCAGTATTATTATGCCGATGTGGAGGTGCTTAGCGATAGCACTGCCACAAAACTCAACTTGATTACCATGGGCGACTCTTTCTTTTGGAACATGTGTTATTCACTCCCAATGGATTCGTTGTTTGAGCGTCACCCCTATTGGTATTATTTTAGTACCATTTTTTATGACCCCCAACATACCCATGTAAGCCAAATCAACCTAGTGGATGAGCTTGATCATGCTGATGTGTTGATGATTTCGCTGAGTGCCACACAGCTTTACGACATCAATCATGGACTGCTTTCTCAAGCGTTAGTAAAGCTGTCGTCGAAAAATCCCAGCCAACTTGACGCAATTCTCCATTCCATTAAGAGACAAATGGAGGCCAACGACGAATGGTATGAAAGCCTAAAACAGAAGGCGGCGCAGAAAGGCAAATTATTGGAAGAAGTGATGGACGAGGACGCGCTTTATGTCTATAACCAAAACCCTGAGAAATACTTCACGGAAGCCATATTGGAGCAAATAAAACAGGCAATGCGCAACGATTCCGCGTGGTTTAAGTCACTTGGCGAAAAGGCAGTTCAAAATGGCAAGACGTTAGAGCAGGTTATGGATGAAGATGCCATATACATGCTCAACCAAAATCCGGAAAAATATCTCGAATGACTATCGGTTGTCGTAGATCCACTCCACGTTGCGGCTCATAATCACCCTGAAAGGCATTTGATCCTCGATGTGTTTTTGTTGTATGAGATCCATCGACTGCTTATTGTGCCTCATGTTGTATTCGATTTTGTAGAACTCAAAAGCTCTATTGAGAGTTTCATCGTTCATGAATCGTTTTAAGTCTCTCAGGTTGTTGAAACACCATACTGCATCTTCACGAAACATCTTGTCAATCGAAATATTGCGCTTTTGGGCTTTTTCACGGATGTTTGACATGGTTTCTTCTATTGAAAGATTCTTGACTAAGGCATCCATTGCACAAGCCATCATCATTAATGTGTCGTCATCAAACTCATGCTGTTGCAGCCGGGCGCCAATCTCATCGATGGCAAGTCTTTCAATCTCTAAGTCATTGTAAGGTGGATCCAGGCTTCGAAGGATGTCGGGGAAGGCTTCTTTCATCAGGAAATCGAAGTAGTCGTAGGTGGTGAAGAAAGCCTTGTCGCGGAGCAGAGGCTTGTGGTAGAGCACATTGTTGGATTCCATCTCAAAGAGTTTTCGTACGCTTGTCGAGTCGTTGCAGGCTTTGGCGTTGAGGAGGAACCGCCAAGAGCGATTGTCGCGGATGCTCTTCTCTACAAGGGTTTGTTTGATTTTTGGATTGCGACACGTGGGAACGGCATCGCCGCGAAGTTCTTCAAAAAGTTCTGGATTTTGTTCCAATTGGAATGTGGCTTGCAGTCGGCAATTGAGGCTATCACGGGGCGAGGTTGGCCTCTGGGCTTGCATGATACTGTCAGTGATTTGGTCGGTTTTCTCTTTTAGGCGTTGCTCGCTGATGCAAAGGCCGATGAGTGCCCTGCCTGGGAAACAGAACCCGTTAGCATGGAGTTGTGGCCCATCCCTGAAAAAGACCACATAATCATGAAGCAACAATTCTCGCATATAACTCACTTCATCCATCGGTACGGAAACATTTTCCCTTTCTGTGTAATATAAAGCTCGGTAGAAAGTGAAATCGCGGGATTGGAACAAGTAGTCAAGATTTACGCGACGTTTGATGTACCAATAAAAAGAGGTGCCGACAAACCATACTGTTGGAAAAACAGTATTTTCATCTGATTGAAGTTTCACGGGATATTCAAAGATTGGCTCGTGCTTGAGCGGTCTAGCCAAATTGAGTAGGTTTTCCAAGTCTATGTCGTCTTTTGGAATGTTGGAGATGGAATAGGGTGTTCCGCGCTGGATTTTGCTTAAGGGTTTTCCGCCGAGTTGCTCCATGTATCTTAATATGGAATCCATGGCTATTGTTGCTCCTGAGGCCCAATGGCTACCTTTGGAGTAGAACAAGTCGAAATCGATGGTGTCTTGTATACGTTGGAACCACGTTGTCATGTTAATATGTGGTACACTTTTTTCGGAAAGCAGTTGTTCGTAATATGAATTGGCAAACAAAGAAGTGTCGCCAACAGGATGCTTTCGCAAATGCTCTGGATAGACATAGGATTTGGTGGGTAGCGAGAATGTCAGCATTTTGACATCGTATTCCTTCAGGATGGCGTTGATTTTGGCCAAGCTTCTGGCTTCGACGGCAAGATTCTTGCGCACTTGGTCGTTGCTGTTGTCGAACTTTTTGTCCATGTGGCCGAAATACTGGGAGATAGCATCGGTGTGGTAGAGCCATCCGTCTTTTTCAATGGCAACATCATGGTTGTTGGTCGTCTTGAACAAGTCATAGATGAATTGGTTGAACATTCTGATCAGAGGTTCGCGAAAACCAAAGTTCTCCTTTATGTATTGCTCCGTTTGACGTTGGTAAGCACCCGACGAATAGTCGCCGATGGTGAAAGACGGCTCTTTGGTCGGTTCTAGATAGCCTACGAGCGCCTTGAACTTGAACAGACGGTAGTGTTGTTGGACTATTGGTGCAAAGAGTAGCAACCCGGTAAGTCCGAATAACACGCACAAGACGATATGACACTGTTTCTTCATTCTCAGAATCTAAAATAAATGAATGGACTAAAGCCGCTCGCATTAAGCGCACCGAGGCAGAAAATGAAGCCTAAGATGCTGACGATGAATGCGATAATATGTTGACGTTTGTTGTAGTCGGTGAAGTAGACCTTGTCTTGCACCTTCAGGCCGAACTTCGAGAGGGTGAAGAACGAGAAGAAAGCCGCCACGAGCATGGTCACGTAGAGGTGCGGGTTGTCGCCGAAGTGGAACGGCGTGAAATCGAAGGCGAAGAGGCGCTTGATGAAGAGCCACGACAGGTCGATGCGCTCGATGCGGAAGAAGCAGCGAGTGAGCACGATGATCATGAAGGTGAAAAACACGCTTGGGATGCGCCCCAGTCGCTCGTTGAATTTTTTCAAAAACAGCTTGTCGGCACAGATGAAGATGCCTTGCAAGGCACCATAGACCACGAAGTTCCAC
>Ga0247609_10001715_pt1 | contig 25133 bp, 20 predicted proteins | sample 172DNAGHGlowgp2_FD_193487 | JGI IMG/M metagenome (GOLD analysis project Ga0247609, IMG submission 193487) | Sheep rumen microbial communities from Palmerston North, Manawatu-Wanganui, New Zealand - 1728 DNA GHGlow gp2 | ecosystem: Host-associated > Mammals > Digestive system > Stomach > Rumen ...
TCTGCTTGTACTTTTCGAGGCGGGCTTCGAGCTTGAACCACTCGATAGGGGAAAGTTCTTCTTTTGCGTTCTTTTCGCCGTACAGTGTAGCCACCTTGTTTTCGCGGCGGGCAATGGCCTTGTCTTCTTCGCTTTCGGGGGCGCGCAGCACGTACACGTGGTAGCCGCGGATCTGCTTCTTGCGTTCGGGGGTCGCGTCGATGGCGTTGCAGTGCAGGCTGATGAACAGGTCACCGTCCCACTGGTTCGCGAGGTTCGCGCGCTGGCCGAGCTCGATGAACACGTCCTTGTCGCGGGTCATCTTCACGTTGAAGCCTTCCTTCTCGAGGGCTTTCTTCACCAGCTTGCCGATGGAAAGCACGATGTCCTTTTCTTGCGAGTTCTTGCCGAGTGCTCCGGAGTCCTTGCCGCCGTGGCCGGGGTCAATGACGATGGTCTTGACTTCGCGCGTGCCCGCGGTCTCGTTCTTGGGGGCGGTGGTCTTGTTGCTAGCCGAAGACTTGGCAGCTTGCGCAGTCGTATTCTTTCCCGCGCTGGAACTTGCTGCGGTAGAACTGCTGCTTGCCGGTTTTGCTTTCTGGAAAATGCGGTTTGCGTCGTATTCCGCAATCCAAAGGTGGCCGTCTTCGAGTACCGGGCTTGCCGAAAGGTCAAGCGATTCACCGTTCACGTAGGCGAAGGGCAGCCCGATGGCGAATTTCGCGGTATCCTTGTCCGCGACCATGATGAAGGATTTCTGTACGGGGAACCAGTGGAGGGAGGCTCCGATTTTCTTGGAGAAGGCTTCGGCATCGACGGCAGTCACGTCGGCAAACGAGATTGCCCAGCCGACAACCAGGAGCAAAGCGAGGATTAACGGTGTGCCTTTGCGGCGCGGTCCATTTCCAGCTTTGCTTCGCGGTTGATTATATCCTGACGCTTGTCGCGTTGATCCTTGCCTCTGCATATTCCAATTTCGAGTTTAGCACGTCGGTTCTTAAAGTATAGTTTCAGCGGGACGATGGTGCAACCCTTGAGTTCCTTCGCCTTGCGCATTTTCTGGATTTCGTGCGCGTGGGCGAGCAATTTACGCTTGCGTGCGGGGAAATGGTTGAACCGGTTCGCGAAAAGGTATTCGTCTATGCGGGCGCCCACGAGCCAGAGTTCGTCTTTTTTCTCGTCCACGTCGACCCAGGCTTCGCCGATGGTGCATTTGCCGTCACGGATGGACTTGACTTCGGAGCCAATAAGCATGATGCCCACCTCGAACGTCTCGTCGACGAAATAGAGGTGCGACGCCTTGCGGTTCATAATGACCGGCGTGCTCTGTTGCTCCTTCTTTGCCATGCGCTAAGCCTTCTTGCCCCAGCCGCCCTTTTTGCCGCTGGCGGCGGGAACGCTCTTGCTTTCCCAGCCGATTTTCTTCTTTTGCACGTGCGGGACGGCTTCGTCGAGGGCCTGGATGAGTTCCTTGCAGCCGTCTCCGTTCATGGCCGATGTCACGATGACCTTTTCACGGTGAGCCTTGAACTGCTTGAGGGCGTCGTCGATGCCAAGGTCGCTCTTGTTGAGTGCAATGAGGTAGGGCTTCTTGGCGAGCTTCGGGTGGAACGCCTTGAGTTCTTCCTTGAGCACGGTGAACTGCTCGTAGGCGTTCTCGGCAAAGCCGTCAATCACGAACAGCAGCGTGTGCGTGCGTTCGATATGCTTGAGGAACTGGTGGCCGAGGCCCTTGCCTTCGCTGGCACCTTCCAGGAGACCGGGAATGTCGGCAACCACGAAACTGTGGCCGTTCGTCTGCACGATGCCGAGCACCGGTTCGAGGGTGGTGAAGGGGTAGTCGCCGACTTTCGGGCGACCGCTTGAAATCTTGTTCACGAGGCTCGACTTGCCCGCGTTCGGGAACCCGACGAGGCCCACGTCTGCCATGAGCTTGAGTTCCAAGAAGAGTTCGCGGACTTCGCCCTTTTCGCCCGGAGTGCACTTGCGCGGAGCCTGGATCTTGGGGGTGGCGAAATGCTGGTTGCCCATGCCGCCCTTGCCGCCGCGTGCGGCAATCCATTTTTGCCCTACTTCGGTGAGGTCGGCCAAAATACGGCCGTCGCTGTCCTTGACGATTGTGCCTCGCGGGACATCCACGATAAGGTCGTCCGCCGAAGCTCCCGTGCAGCGCTTGGCTCCACCGGGCTGACCGTTCTTCGCCTTGTACAGGCGCGCGTTGCCCATGTCGAGGAGCGTGGAGAACTGCTCGTTCACCTTGAGGATTACGTGACCGCCGCGTCCGCCATCACCGCCGTCCGGGCCTCCCAGAGGCACGAACTTTTCACGGTGGAAACTGCAGATGCCGTCGCCGCCCTTGCCGGAACGCACTTCGATTGATTTTTCGTCAAGAAACATTAAAGGCTGATTCCTTCGTCTAGTCCGAGAGCGATGTTCATGTTCTGGATGGCGGCGCCGCTGGCGCCCTTGCCCAGGTTGTCGATAATCGTCGTCACCTGCATTACGTTCTCGTTGCCGAAGACCTGGATGCGGGCGTTGTTCGTATCGTTGCAGACGGTCGGGTCAAGCCTGCCGTTGAATAGCGTGGGGGCTGGCTCAAAGGGCATCACCTTCACGAAACGGCTGCCTTCGTAGTGCTTCGCCAATACTTCGGTGAGGCCTTCGGGGCCGAGCTTCTTGTTGAGCGCATTCGCGAAGATGGAAACCGTCACCGCCATGCCCTTGTAGAAGGGGCCAAGCACCGGATTGAAGAACGGCGTGTTCTCCAGTTCGCAGTACTTCTTCATTTCGGGCAGGTGCTTGTGGCTAAGCGCAAGCGCGTAGGGGGCGGGGGCCATGATGGCCTTCGATTCGCCGGCCTTGTGTTCCATTGCGGCTGCTTCTTCGTATTCGGCGATGAGCTTCTTGCCGCCGCCGGAATAACCGGTAATGCTGTATGCCGAAAGGTTCGCGTTCTTCGGGAGGATGCCTGCGGCAACCAGCGGGTAAACGCCGAGAATGAATCCCGAGGCGTGACAGCCGGGGTTCGCGATGCGCCTGCTCTTTGCAATCGCCTCGCGCTGGGCCGCCGAGAGTTCGGGCATGCCGTAGGTCCACGCAGGGTTTACGCGATGTGCCGTGGAGGCGTCGATAACGCGGGTGTTCGGGTTTTCGCAGAGGGCGGCACTTTCAATCGCTGCCGCATCGGGCAGGCAAAGGAACGTCACGTCGGACTCGTTGATGAGCCTCTTGCGTTCGTTTACATCCTTGCGGAGTTCGGGGGCGATGCGCAGCACTTCGATGTCGGTGCGCTTTGCGAGCCTCTCGTAAATCTGCAGGCCGGTCGTTCCTGCTTCGCCGTCAACAAAAACTTTGAACATCTTTAACCTTTACTTGCCAGCGCCGCAGCACTTCTTGTACTTTTTGCCAGATCCGCACGGGCACGGGTCGTTGCGGCCCACGTCCGGAGTGGTCTTCTTCACGGTTTCCTGCTTCACTGCACGGCCGTCATAGAAGAACCAGGCGCCACCCACCTTGTGGAACTCGCCGAGTTCGTGGTGGTTGCGGGTCACGTTACCCTGCTTGAAGCGGGCGTTGAATTCGACCCAGCCGATGTTCTTTTCTTCTTCGGTCTTGGTCTGCTTGATTTCGATGCCGAGCCATTCGGATTCCTTGCTCCAGGCTTCTACGCTCGGTTCGTCAAAGTCGCCACGCTGCGTGGGTTCGAGGGAGTCCTTGAGCCACTTGATTTCGTGCTTCACGTAGGCCGTGTAGCGGGAACGCATGAGGGCTTCGGGGCTTGGGGCGAGGGTGGTACCCTTGATAATGGGTTCGCAGCATTCGCCGTATTCTTTTCCAGATCCGCAGGGACATAAATCTTGTGCCATAATAAAATCCTTGTGTTAAAAAATCTAGATCAAAGGTAGAAAAAGTTACAGGCACTTCTTCATCAGCCAGAATTCTTCCTTGCCTTCGCGGCCGGGGAGGCTGTTGACTGCCGGAATGCGCTCGACGATGTCGAATACGCCGTCGAGGCGTGCCATGAGTTCGCCTTCGCTGGTGCAGTGCGGCGGACCCTGGAGGGTCTTGCCGTTCATGAGCGGGTACATGAGGCAGATGAAGAGTCCATCGTCCTTGAGCATCTTGTAGCAGACTTCGAAAAATTCATCACGGCGCCCCGGGTGGATTGCGGAGAACGTACCGTAGTCGTACACGATGTCGAACAGCTGTCCGCCGCGTTTCGGGTCCTTGGGGGAGAGCGTGAACAGGTCGAGGTCGAGGGAACGCAGGTTCTTGTGCGCACGGCTCAGGTGGTCCAGTTCGTCGACTGCGGTTGCAGCGAAATCGACTGCGAGGACATCGTGCCCGCGCTTTGCCCATGCCTCGGCATCGTAGCCGAAGCCTGCACCGGGAACCAGTACGGAGCCCTCGGCAGGGCAGGAGGGGTGCTTGAAGAATTCAAGCAGGGCCGGAGTCGCCTTCTTGAAATTCCAGTAATCCTTGCCGTTGGCATAGAGATTGTCCCAGAATTCCGGGAGGTTCTGCGTTAACATTATTTACCTTCCTTTTTGTACGCAAGCTGTCCGCAGGCGGCGAGAATGTCGCGGCCACGCGGATTGCGGATCGTTATTTGAATTTCGGCTGCCCGGACTGCGGCGAGGAAGTCTTCTACTTCTTCCGGAGTCGGAGCGTGGAGTGTCGGGTCGTCCCCGTCGTTAAGCACGATAGCGTTCACCTTCACGCGGCGCGGCGCGCAAATGCGGATAAGTTCCTTTGCTGCCTTCGGTGTACAGGTGATCCCTTGGATGAGGACGAATTCGAAAGTGACGTAGTTGTCGGTGCGGCGGATGTAGTCATCGACCGCCTCGAGCAGTTTCTCGATGGGCCAGACCCTGTTTACGGGCATCACGGACGAACGGTACTCGTTGTTCGTGCTGTTGAGGCTTACCGCGAGGCAGCAGGGCGTGTTCCTGTCTACAAGTTCCTTTATTTTCGGGACGACGCCCGAGGTGCTCACGGTCATGCGCTTTGCGCCCATGTTGAACAGGCTCTGGTTATGCAGCGTGCAGCACACGCGGTGTACCTGTTCCAGGTTGTTGAGCGGTTCGCCCATTCCCATGAAGATGATGTTGGTGACCTGGGCAATCTTTCCGTCGGCGTCGAGGATGCCGTTATCTTTGAGGTACCAGTTTACGGCGAGGATTTCTTCGAGAATTTCGCCTGCTTCGAGGTTCCTGGTGAAGCCCATCTTGGCGGTACGGCAGAAGGCACAGTTCTGCGCGCAGCCAATCTGCGTGGATACGCATACGGAAAAACGACCGTTCGCAGGGATCATCACCGTTTCGATATGGTGACCGTCGTGGGTCTCAAAGAGCCATTTTACTGTGCCGTCGGTAGAGACGAGGTGCTGGTCTTCCTTGAGGGCGAGCATGCTGAACTGCGCAGCGAGTTTCTCGCGGAGCGCGGGCGGAACGTTCACCATCTCGTCGAAACTGCGCACCTGCTGGCAAAAAAGCCATTTCTGGATTTGGTCGGCGCGGTACTGCTTTTCGTTTACGTCCCTGAGCCAAGCCTTAAGCTCGTCTGTCGTTAGGGACTTTATGTTGCGCGGCCATTCCATAGTGGTGTAAAGATAGAAAAAAAACAGTTTTTTGTTAAGGGATAAAAACGTTTAAATCCCTTTAAAATAAAGGGATTTAGGCGATTTTACACGATATTTAGGCTGTGATTTTCCGAAAGGGAATTAGAACATCTTGCGCGTCTTTTTCGCGCCTTCGGATTGCTCTATGCTGCCCTTGTTGCTGAACAGGGTTGCGTCATCTGCGGACTTGGTGCGCACCTTGTAGTGGTCACCGTCGCAGACTTCGTCAGGGTAGTTGTTGGTGGTGTAGAGGCAGTATGTCTTTTCGGTGCAGTACTCGCCTGCTAGTTTACCTGTAATGTTGCATACGCCCTTTCCGATAACGCCTGCCGGAACGGGGAAGGATTTCTGCGGGAGACCCTTGTGGATCTTCGTCATCACGGCAATCCACGGCGGAAGTGCGTAGTTGCCGCCAGTATGGCCTACGCCCATGGAAACGGCCTGGTCAAAGCCAATCCACACGCCCATGGTGTAGTGCTTGGTAAAGCCGATATACCACGCATCGGTGTAGTCGTTCGTCGTACCGGTCTTGCCGCCGCTTGGATGGTTAAACCCGCTTGCGGTCACCTTGTAGCCCGTACCGCGGAGGTTCACGTCCTTGAGGATGTCGACCATCAGGTAGGCTGAAGGCGGCTTCATCACGACGCTTTCAACCTTGGAATTCTTTTCGATGACTTCGCCGTTCTTGTCTTCGATAGATTCGATCATGTACGGCTCGATGCGCGTACCGCCGTTCGGGAATACCGTATAGGCCGATGTCATCTCGAGGAGGGTTGCACCCACGGAACCGAGGGCGAGGCTCGGGACGGCAACAAGCGGAGCCTTGCGGATGCCGAATGCGCGGGCGTAGTTCACCACGGCGCTAAGACCGTACTTCGATGCGGTAAGGACTGCGGGAATGTTCTTGGAGCGGTAGAGCGCCTTGCGGAGCGTCATCATGCCTTCAAAGTTCTTTTCGGAGTTGTGCGGACGCCACATGCCGGTTGCCGCCGTTTCGTCGGTCATGGTGATGGGGGCGTCGTTCACGGAGTCGCAGGGGCTGGCGCCGTTGTCCATGGCTACGGAGTAGACGATAGGCTTGAAGGAGGATCCCGGCTGGCGAAGGGACTGCACTGCTCGGTTGTAGCGGGATTCGTTGAAGTCGTTACCGCCGACCATCGCGCGGATAGCGCCGGTCTCGTTCTCGATGACGACCATGGCAATCTGGGCCTCGTGGTAGCGGACCTCGGGCGGGTAGCGCCATTTCTTGGGGTTCGGTCCGTTGTCCTTGCTCAGGTAATCCTGCTTGAAGAGTGCGTAGACACTGTCAAAGTGGGCGTAGATGGAGTCCTTGTCCATCTCGTACTTGTCGGCAAGCCTGAGGTTCTTGATGGCCTTCTTCTTGAATTCCGCGCGGTACTTGGCGACGGTCGCCTTGGCCACGCTGTCGGCGACGTTCTGAATGTCGGGGTCAATGGTACTGTAGATGGAAACGCCGTCGGCATAGAGCGAGTTCTGTCCGTACTTCTTTTCCATGTACTTGCGGATTTCCTCGAAGTAGTAGAGTCCGGCTCCGGTCTCCGGTTCCTTCTCGGCGAGCACAATCGGGGTCGCCACGTACTTGCGGTAGTCTTCCTTGCTGATGTAGCCGGCATCGTACATGGCGTAGAGCACCGTATTGCGGCGTTCGAGCGAGGCCTTCGGGTGTTTGTCGGGGCGGTAGGATTCGGGCGCCTTGAGCATGCCGGCTAGGACGGCGAATTCCGGGATCGTGAGGCTGTCGAGCGAGTGACCGAAGTAGTACTTGCCTGCGGCCTGGAAACCGTAGTTGCCTCCGCCCAGGTAGACCTCGTTCAGGTAAAATTCGAGGATTTCCTGCTTGGTGTAGGTCTGCTCGATGCGGATGGCCGTCATCGCTTCCTTGATTTTACGGGAGATGGAGCGTTCCGGCGTAAGGAAAAGAAGTTTGGTCAACTGCTGGGTGAGGGTGGAGGCTCCGCGGAGCTGTTTTCCGCTCAGGGCGCTCTCGACGATGGCGGACGGGATGGCCCAGACATTCATGCCCCAGTGCTTGTAGAAGGCGCGGTCTTCGGTAGCCATCACGGCGTGAATCGCGTTTTCGGGAATGGAATCGAAACTGACCCATTCGCGGCGTTCCACGAAATACTTGTGCGCAATCTTCCCGTTCATGTCGTAGATATTGGTCACGAGTTTCGGGTTGATCTGTTCGAGCTGCGCGAGGGACGGAAGCTCAGAGGAGAAATGGTTGTAGGTCACGATGACGCCTACGATTCCGAGAACTACGGGTGCGGACAGAATGGCGAGGCAAATGATGAATTTCTTGTCCGTAAAGAGTTTCTTTAGGAAAGAACCCAGAAAATTGAGAATAGGCTTGATTTTTTGCATCGTAGACACTTCGCAAGTGGAAATTATGAAACAAATTTAGAAAAATCCCTTGACAATTCAACCGATAATGCTATATTTGGGGTCGTTCAAGCGGATGTAGCCCAACTGGATAGAGCGTTTGGCTACGAACCAAAAGGCTCCAGGTTCGAGTCCTGGCACCCGCAGACAAAAGATCCCTCTCGGTAAGAGAGGGGTCTTTTTTGTATATCTCGGGTTTGAACTGCGCGAAGCGCGGCCGTAACCTGTAAAAAATATATCTTTACCACATGAACTCCTCCATCGACTTTATTGGCGATATCCATGGCCATTACGACGAATTGCGGCTGCTTCTGAAACAGTTGGGCTATGTCGAATCGTCGGGCGCGTTCCGCTACCCGGGTGGCGAGCGTTCTGTCGTGTTTCTGGGGGACTACATCGATCGCGGGAGCCAGTCGCGCGAAGTGATTGACTTGGTACGTGCCATGCGCGACGCAGGTTCGGCGGTCGCCCTGATGGGGAACCACGAGTTCAATGCGCTCTGTTTTTGGCAGCAGAACGGAGCCGGCGGTTCTCACGTGATTCACTGCATCCCCGGGGGCTACCTGCGCGAGCACAGTTTCAACAAGGTGGCGATCCACACGAGGACGGTCGAGAGCTACAAGGGCCGGAAGAAAGAATTCGAGGACATGCTCATGTTCCTGAGGACGCTTCCGTTCTTTATCGAAACTCCTGCATTCCGGGCCCAGCACGCCTGTTTTGACAGGGGTGCGGCCGAGGCGTTGAAGGCGCAGGGAATCAGTTGCTTTGCCGACGGGAACTTTGACGAACTTATCGCGCGTGCGAATGACCAGTTCAATGAGTATGATGATTCTCTCTTTGACCCGATAAACTACTTCTTGAAGGGGCCCGAGATGAACTTGCCCGACGGGATTACGTTCCGCGATGGGGAAGGCGTGCTCCGCAAGCGGGCGCGGATCCGGTGGTGGATTGACCCGAAGGGAAAGACGATGCGGGAACTCTCCTTCCAGCCGGGAGTGGAATTGCCAGCCTGCGATGTGCCGGCGGAAGTGCTCGGACATGACTTTTATGGCGAAGGTGAACGCCCGGTGTTCTTCGGACACTACTGGCTGACCGGACTGCCGAAACTTATTCGGGGCAACGTGTGCTGCCTCGACTTTAGCGTGGCGGGCTACCGCGGCGACGGGCGTTTGGCGGCTTACCGCTTTGATGGCGAACAGACCCTGGACGAAAGCAAGTTCGTGTGGGTGGAGGCTATCTAGACGAAACCCCTGCTGAAAAAGATGGCGTCGCTGAAGGTGACCGCGGCGGTCATTGTCGCCTTCCTGGTGCTCACGTTCTGGGGAGTGCTGGCACAGGCGAATGCGGAGTCGGCCGGCTTTTCGGCGTCGGTCGCCGTAGACCGCTTCTTTGACAGTTTCTTTATATGGGCACTGGGCGTGGTCCCGCTCCCTGCTTTCAAGAGCATTGCGGTTGTAGCCGCGCTACACTTGATTGCGAGCATGGCTTTCCGGTTGCCCCGCGGGTTCAAGAATGTAGGCCTTTGGCTTATGCACGTTGCCCTGCTTACCTTGCTTGTTGGTGGCGTTGTCGGGAGCGCCATGAAGCAGGAATACAACGGGTTCTCTAGTTCGACCACGCAGAAGGTCAAGTTCTTTGCGGCAAATGATAGCCTGGGTGCGGAGCCCGTGAATCTGGATGAATCCGTTCTCCTCGAAGGCTGGCCCTACTACGCGCATTTCCGGGGTGACCTGCCTATGTCGAAGGACAAGGTCATCTCGATGTACAAGGTCTATTATGACCCGTTCCATTTCGTACCGTACGTGTTCATGGTGCTGTTCCTGCTGGGAGCGGCGTTCCATTATGTGGTGAAGGTGCGTTTGTCTCGGAAATCAACATCTCGAAAGGGCGCAAAAATCGTGTCGGTGTTGGCGCTCGCGATGCTTGCCCTGCCGATGGATGCACGGGCCGATGAAATCCCTGACGATGCCCTGGTATGGTTCTCGGTGGATGGAAAGGCTCCGGTGATTGCGGATGGCGTAGTGCGTCCGTTTGACTCGTTTGCGCGAGGATTCCTCGATGATTTGAGTGGAAGTGTTACATATAAGTGCCGGGAAAAGGATTTTTGCGACGGGAAGGAGTCTGCCGTAAACATTGTTGGGTGGATAAAGGATTTGCCGGAAAAAGCAAGGAACCTGGCTCTGTTCAAGGTGTTGCGCAGCGATGTCTTGCAGGCGTTACGCTTGCCTGAAGACCGCCGTTACGTGAGCTATGCGGAAATTTCCCAGTCCCGTGATTTGCTTCAATTGTATGCGAGCCGGGATGATGAACATCCGGCGACTCTCGAGATGCGGCGACTCTATTCGAATGTGTTGCAGTACGAGGCGGTAAAGAATAAAACTGCATTTACCGTTGTCGAGGAGTCTTCTTCGGCGTCGGTGAATGCAAAACGGCTTGCGACGGAAGTGTTCTACCATAAGGCGAATTTTGCCTTGATTGCCTTTGTCCTAGCGTTTATCGCCTGCCTGCTTGCCTCGTTGAATATGGTGTTCAAGTCGCGGAAACTCGATATCGCTGCGAATGGGGCCTGCATTGCGACAGCGGGTGTCCTTGTGGTTCTGTTTGCCTTGCGCACATACGTTGCCGCCCGTGCTCCGCTTTCGAGCCTGTACGAAATCGTGTTGCTTGTTGCGATGCTCCTGATGGCTTTTGAGGTTGGCGCGTTTATATTCTGCAAAAAGAGGACCTATACGCTCATGGTTCCCGTGACGTTCATGGCGGCGGTGCTCCTGTTCTTCGCGAAGTTCGTGCTGGAACCGGGCGATACGTTCCGGCCCATCCCGGCGGTGCTGAATTCCTCGGTGTTCCTCACGATACACGTGTTCACGATTGCGCTCGGGTTTGCGGGTATGATTCTTTCGGGTGTCGTGGCGCACGTGGCGCTGTTCCGCGCATCTATTGCCAGCGCGGTATCTTCAGAAAAGGATCTCGCAGCCTCTCCGCTCGATTCGCTCCTGTACGGCACGCTTGTGTTTGGCGCTGTATTTACCGTAATTGGCACGCTCCTAGGCGGCGTGTGGGCGGACTATGCGTGGGGCCGCTTCTGGGGATTCGACCCGAAGGAATGTGGCGCGCTTTTCGTTATCCTGTGGGCGATGCTCCTTTTGCATTTGCGCTCTGGCCGCCTAGTGAATGCTCGTACCTTCGCCCTGTTCAACTGCTTCAACGTGATTGTGACCTTCCTCTGCTGGTTTGGCGTGAACCTGCTCGGGGTAGGGCTGCACAGTTACGGGTTCCAGAACGGCACCGCTATGTGGCTCGGTGTATTTGTGATTGCCGATGTGCTGTTCATCGTGCTTATTGAACGTTTTGTCAAGTTACGTCTAAAATAAGGTTCAAATCAACGCTGTTTTTTATATATTCATGCAAAAAAGGAGGCGTGGAATATGCAGATTGTAACGACCGATTTTATCACGGGTAAGGAAATCGAGACTATCCAGATGGTCAAGGGGAGTGTCGTGTTCAGCAAGAACGTGGCTCGTGACTTTTTTGCGGCCCTCAAGACTCTTATCGGTGGCGAAATTGCGGGCTATACCGAAATGCTGAATGACGCCCGTAATATCGCGATGCAGCGCATGACGGACGAGGCTTCCCGTATCGGGGCCGATGCCATCGTGAACCTACGGTTCATGACGTCTTCTGTTATGGCGGGTGCGGCAGAAATCATTGCCTACGGTACTGCCGTAAAGTTCAAGTAATTCTTATTTGCTTCTCTTCGCTCGTACAGCAAGCCTTACGCCGTCTGCGGCGCTTGTGACGATTCCGCCGGAATAGCCAGCGCCTTCACCGAGCACAAAGAGCCCCTGCGTGTTGACGCTTTCTAGCGTATCGTTATTACGCGTGATGCGTACCGGGGAACTTGTTCGCGTCTCGGGCGCGACAATCAGGCCCTGCTCGATAAATCCCGGAATCTTACGGTCAAAATTCTGGAAACCTTCTGCAAGCGATTTGCAGATTTTCTTGTCAAGCCAGTCCCACATGTTGCAGGCGACAAGCCCGCAGGGGTAAGTCGTTTTGGGCAAATTTCTGTCGGCGAGGTGGGCGAGGAAAGCCTTGATGGTCTGTGCCGGTGCGGCATATGCCTTGCCGCCGACCTCGAAGGCGTCTCGTTCCGTCTTGCGCTGGAAATCGAGCCCGCCGAAGGTCGTCTCGCTCGCTTCTACGGGTACGACAATCGCACCGTTCGCAGTGTGCCCGTTGCGGCGGCTGTAGCTCATGCCGTTGGTGGCGAGCATTCCCGGTTCCGATGCGCAGGGCACCAGGACTCCACCTGGGCACATGCAGAAACTGTAGGCGCTGCTTGTTTTGTTAAGTGTCGGGGTGGCGAGGAAGTATTCGGCGGCACCCGTGAGGCGTGCGTCTACGCCCTTCCCGAGTTGCCTGTGGTTGATAAGGGCCTGCGGGTGTTCTACGCGTACGCCCATCGCGAAGGCCTTGCTTTCGAGTGTCACCCCGCGGGTGGCCAGGAGTTCATAAATCCCGCGGGCGGAATGCCCCGTGGCAAGTACCAGGGCTTCGCACTTTTGCCAGCGGGCGGCGCTGTTTAATTCATTTAATTTAATCGCGCAAATTCGGCCTTCCTTGATTTCCACATCCTCAAGCGCGGTATTGAAGTGTATCTTCCCGCCGAGCCGTGCAATTTCTGCGCGGATCTGGCGCAGCATCAGCACGAGCCTGTCGGTGCCAATGTGCGGTTTCGCAAACGTCACGACACTTTCGTCCACGCCGAAATCCACCATGTCGCGCAGGACCGTTTCCGAAAAAATATTGCGGCTGCGGGTATTGAGCTTGCCGTCACTGAATGCGCCGGCCCCGCCTTCGCCGAACAGCACGTTGGAATGTTCGTTAAAGATTCGGTCGGCGAAGAACCTGCGGATGTCGCGGAACCTCTCCTCTACGGGTTTTCCCTGCTCGTACAAATCGACGGTGAATCCGCGACGCAGCAGGTGGAGGGCTGCCCACAGCCCTGCGGGGCCCGCTCCGATAACGTCCACGTGGCTTGCCATCGGAACGCTACCTGCAAGCGGGTCGCTCTCGATGGTTTCCCGCTCACGTGTCGCCTCGATTAGCCCTCGGGCCGCATTGCCCGAGGCGTGTAGCGGGCGCGCTACGTCAAAGATGACGTTGTAACTCCAGTGTGGTGCTCCCTTGCGGCGGCTGTCCAGCGCAAACCTCTCTACCACTAGATTAAATATCTCCTCAGGGTTCAAGCGCAGTTCGCGCGCCAAGGCATGGCGTACTTCACCCTTCTTTTCGAGGGCTACGGCCAATTCTCTGTAGCGGTAGGTGAGCATCATCCCAAAAATAAAAAACTGGTAAGTGATTTCGAAATTAGCAGTACCCCGTGAACGGAAAAGGCCCGTATTAACGGGCCTTTGGAGTGAGAGTGAGCGCTTGCCGGAGCAATTTAAAACCTGGGCTAGGCGCGAACGGTCTCGTCAGAATACGTAGTGCGCGTTTACGCCCATGTAGATGTCGCTGTATTCGTTGCTCTTGTTGTCGGGCCGGAAATAGACCGCCGTTCCCACGAACCATTCCGTGTAGAACTTCTTGTTGTGGTTCACGCGGAGGTTTACGTTGCTGAGAATGTCCATTTCGGTTTCTTCGATGTCTTTGTCGTTTTCTTCCCAGTTGGTGGTCATGTAGCGGAACGAAGAGTTGATGCCTAGTATCAGGAAGCGGTTCTTGAACGGCATCTCGAATTCGTCTTCGATGTAGATTTCGAATTCACCCATGTTGTCGCGGTTGTAGCTCTTGAATCGCGGCGTGATGGCAAAACGGTTCTGGAGAATCGGAAGAGTTGTCGTCACGGAGATGGGGTAGGATTGCTCGAAGTAGTTGGAACCACCAAAGTAGTATCCGAGCTTGCCCCAAGTGGAATTCGAGAGGTCCATGTCTTCGACCAGGCTGTCCCTGTGGAATACGGATCCGTCGGTACGGTAGGTCCACAGGCCATTCACCTTGAATACGGAATTGAACGCGCGGACTGTTGCTCCGAGGTTCCAGGTGTGCTTGAAGAGCCTTTCCTGGAATCGCGATGCGATGACGGAATCCTTTGCGAGCGCCATGTATTCTGCCCACCTTTCGCGGTCGACGTAGGTGGAATCATCATCTTCCACAATCAGTGTCGAATCACGACCCTTGCGGGTATCGAACCAGCCGTCCCTATAGATGCCGTCTTCGAGCACGTAGTTGTGGTGCAACTGGAATGGACGGTATTGGGTCTTGTATTCGAAGTTGTATGCGAAACTTACATCGACGTTCTTGTTGATCTTGAACAAGTTGTCAAGACCGACGTTCTGGATGTACTTGGTACGATCGTTGTCGAGTTCGTGCTTGTCGAACCAGGAACTTTCGTCATCGCCGAACAGGCCCCATTCCGTACCTTCGCTTAGGCCGAAAATGTTGGTTTTCTTGCCCTTGGCAGCGTTTTCGACATTAATCTGGTACTGGAATCCGAGGTCCCAGAATCCGAGAATGTCTTGTTCAATGCGTCCGCCGAATTCACGTGTGTCCGAAAGCTGGTTCGGGGAACCGGCGCTATAGAAGTCTTCGCCCACATACTTGATGTGACCATTGATGCTTGTCTTGTAGATATTCCAGTTGAGCGATGCACCAATGGCGAAATTCTGACTGCCCCAGTTGAGGCCGAGAACGCGATCGTCGTCGCGGTTTTCTTCTTCGTCTTTCTGTGCGTACTTGGCCTTGCTGATGAGTGTCTGCAGGGAGTCGCGCATCTGCTTGCGGCTAAGTGTCGTGTTGTCGCCGAAGATAGAGTTGAGTTCCGCGTCGGAAAGCTGGTTGATGCGCGATGTGTTCTGCATCAGCTGGCGGAGCAGGTTGTAAGACGATGTGCTGATTTTCGCATCGGAGAACACCTTGTTGATTGCCCTCTGGCGAACCACGTCGGTAGTGTCGGCACGGCCAACTGCAATCTGTCCGTTGAGTTCGATGTCGCCGGGGAAGAATAGCCAGTTTCCATCGGCATAGAGCGTGAAGGATTCCTGTATCGGGTCACTCGTTGCCCAGGAACTGCTGGCACCGTCGCGCAGCAGCGGGTCTTCAAGTTCGTCGTTTGCGTAGATTACACCGAGCTTTGCATCGAAACGGCGTACTGGCGCCCACTTGACGAATCCGCCATAGGCGAGGCGTTGGGCCTGGAGTTCGCCGTCATCGATGTAGTCGTTGTAGATATAGGGGTGACGGTCGCCTTCTACGAGGCTACGCCTTGCTTCGCCGAAGAATCCGTTCAACTGGAAGAGCGGCTGGTCGGCATTGTTCTTCATGAGCGAAACGGTATAGTCCGCACCGAATACCGGGAGTCCGGCCAGGTAGGTTTCGCCGCCCATCAGCTGGAAGTCGCCTAGGACAACCCTGTTGTAGGCGTCGGTGTAGCTCAGGGAGACCGGGTTCGGGGAGAAATGGTTCCAGGAATCGGCGCTCAGGTCGGCGTTGAACTCGATGGTCTCGCCGTCTACGGATTGCATGAGGAGGTAGGCGCTAGCCTTGCCGACAAGGCCGGGAACCTGGAAGTTGTTCTTGTATTCCTTGCCCGGGGCGATGGTGTCGTTGCCGATAATGTCTTTTTCCTTACTATCGTTTTCGCTCGTGTTTACGATATGGTACGTTCCGCCGATCATCGCGTTGCCGATGATGCTCCAGCGAGCCTGCGTGGAATCGCTGTCGGTGAGCGCGTACGAACGTTCGTCGGCAACGGAGGAAATCTTGTCGTTCGGCCGGAGCGGACGCTGCTCGATGCCCGGAATCTCGGGTGAAGGCGGAAGGAGCGCAGAGGTGGCGACCGCTTCGTTGTCCAGGTCAACCTTGTTTTCCTTGACAGCCTCGATGATTGTCGGGTCGAGCACTTCTGCCGACGAAACGCCGAGATCGTTCTTGCCGATTTTGGTGTTGCTCAGCGAAATGAGGCTGTTACCCATATTGAGTACGCCAATCTCGTTCTCGCTGATGAGTGTCGACGAGATATTTGTCTCTGCAAGTTCGGAGTTCATGATGGCGACCTTGTTCTTCTGGAACTTGCCGCGCTCGATCTTGCCGAAACCGTAGTTCGAAATGTTCAGGGCGACCTGGTTGCCGATGAATTCACAGTCGCTGACCGAGATGCTGGCGTTGCGTGCATATACGCCGCGAACGGAGGTGTTCTCAATGACGGCGCCCTGCAGGTCCATGGAACTGTTTTCTACGGCGATGCCTGCTTCCGCGTCGCTGATATGGACGTTCCTGATTTCTGCGCGCTCGTCACCGGTGATGGTGATGCCCTTCCAGTCGCCGGCCTTCGGACGGTCGTATGCGGAACGCAGGGTGACAGGAGAAATCTTGGAGCCTGCGATGACGAGCTGGCCCTTGTTCACCTGGATGCCGGTTCCCGGCTTGAAATAGAGGACGACACCCGGCTCTATGATGAGGCTCGTGTTCGGGGCTACGACGAGGTCTTCGGTAACGAGGTACGGGGACTTGTCGATTTTCAAGAAGCCGTGAACATTGCCGGCGAGTTCCGTTCCTTCGAGGAGCGAAGGCGGGGGCGTCGTCGTGTCGGCGACGAAACCGCCTGTGGCGGAATCGGCGGCCACCTTTGCGACATCAGCTTCCGGTGCCGGAGTTGCGGTGGAATCGGAAACTTGTGTAGAATCGGCCTGTACAGGAACAGCCTTTGCGGTCGTATCGGGTGCCTGTGCAAATACTATTGCTGAACCAATGGCAATCGTGGAAAGAAGAGTCTTGTAAGGATGTTTCATTATGGAACCTTGTATACCTTGACGGAGGTGATTTTCCTGCCATTTTTCATTTCAACATAAACTTTTACATATGAAGTGGTGTCGCGCGAAAGGGTTACCGGAATATTGTATTCAAGATCCGTAATCTGGTCGTTGCGGATTTCGAGAAGAGTGTTCTTTTGGTCCTGGATAATCCGGATGGTCCTGATGTGGATGGGGTCCTGCTGCGGTACGCCCGTAATCCTGAAGCGCATAGTCTTATGGATGAGGGTTGATGCTGCCTGCGGAGGTGCCGGAGGCACACGCGGGGTTTCGATGATTCCGCCAGAATGTTCGATTTTCGGTTGGCTCAGGGGGTAGCATCCCAGGGTCTTCTTGAGTGTGCTCTTGTTGCCGGCTTGGTCTTCGGCTGTAATTGTGTATTCGTGGACGCCAGTCTTTAGGTCCGCTATGTAGATGGCGTTCTTGTTGAACGAGTTCTCCTTGGCGTTCCCGCCGTCGATTTCGCGGGCGAGGATAACCAGGTCGTCATTGGCCCCGAGGAGCGAGAAGGAGGCTCTGCACCTGATTGAGTCTGCACTGATAAAGGTAATCGTCGGGCGGAGCTGGTTTACCTGCTTGCAGGTCTTGTCAATATTCAACTTGATTTTCTTGCTGAACGAGCCACTCTTTCCCTGGTATTCTACGGTAACTTCCGTCTCGTTCCAGTTGCGGAGGATGTCGTTGATGGTAATCGTGTGCGAGAATTCTCCGTTGGCGCTCAGGGGCACGAGGTTCCTCGATTTGTACTTGTTCATCTTGACGAAGAGGGTTCCGTTGGGGTCGGTCTGGTCGAAGGTTCCCTCGATGGTGACGGAACCGGGGTCACAGACCGTTACTGGTGAGACAGTGGTCACCTCGAAGGGCTTTGCCGCGCTGGAATCGATTTCTGTGGAATCGGTTTCGGTCAAGTCAACTGCTGTGGAATCATCGCTAGCCTTGTAGAATGTGGTCAGCAGGCCGCATTCTGCAGAAACTTCCTTTTTGCATACCTGGGGAGTCTTGCCCTTCTCTTTCTCGTTCTGGCACGGGACATCGAGCGTAACGCTGCAGGTCGCGGCGAACTTTTTTGCTCCGTCGGCGCTCGGGGCCCAGCTTGTAGTGTATTCGAATCCGCTGGGGTTTTCGATATTTGCGCCCGAAAGGACGAGCTGCACGCCGGCGTTACAGGCACCCTTGATAGTAACGGAGTTCGTGGTAATCGTGTCTTCTAGGGCGTCGAATTGGCACTTTAGCAGGTCCTTGACCTTTTCGATTTCGGACTGGAACGCGCTATCGGCCGCCATGGACTCGGAGATGACCTGCTCGTCGGACTTGCTTGCGTCATCCAGAAAGGCTTCGATCATCTTTAGGTAATGGCGGTTACCGGAGGACTTGGCTTCGATGACGTTACACTTTTTCGACCCCTTTCTGAAGAAGGCCGTCTGGCCTCCGACAACGTCGCATTCACTGCCTTCGATAGTGCGGAACAGACCGTTGCCGTTGGCAAGCGAAAGGATGGCCGCCGAGTTGCCCTGTGTCATGCCGAAGAGGCCGCTTGTACCGCGGATTGCTGCTGTGGCGGTGGCTGTCTTGAACTTGAAACTTCCGCCGGAGTGCTGTTTCTGGGCGTCGAACTTGACCTTACCGGTTTTCACGTCGGTAAGGGCGACCTGGGCACCGTTTTCGGCCTGAAGTGTGGTAAATTCTACGAGAGAGAGTTCCTGGACTACGATGGAACTACCGTCGGAAAGGGCGATGGCGACACTGGATTCGATACCTGTGTGAATTTGGTCTTTTTCATTGACCTTGTTACCGATCTTTAAGTCACTCCATTCGCCAATCTTGGTTGCTTTTTGGACTTTTGTGTCACCAAGCTGACCGACGACCTTGCCCGTGGTGCTTTTTGCGGCCATGGCACAGGACCCGACTGCCATGAGCAGTACTATCGATACCTTGATTTTCGCAGAAAAAGACATAATTCCTCGCTTGCGAGATGTAAACATGTTATAAATATATTTTATTGTGGTTAAAAAGCATGCAATAATTGTATCTTTGGTATAAGTTTTTTGTGCTAATTAAAAGAGGACACAAATGAGTATCGAAGTAGAAGAACCCACCGTGGAAATGAGCGACGTCGAAACCGGCGAGCAGATTATCAAGGAACTCGACAAGGTCACCCTCACCAAGGGTGCCTGGCAGACCATGATGTTCCTTTGCCAGGAAAAGAACGCCAAGACAGGTGAATTCGGGGAACCGAAAGTTTATCTGCGCCGTTACCAGAAGGCCGGTGGTGCGTTCAAGGCCCGCAGCAAGTTCAATATCAGTGGCAAGGCCCAGGCCGAAGCCATGATTGAAACCCTCAAGAAGTGGTATAACATTTAATGGCAGACCCTGCTAGTAGTAAAAAGAAGAAATACAAGATTGATTTCCTGTGCGAGGGGGATATCGAGGTGTTCCCTTGGAAGGCCAAGTTCGAAGCTATGGCCCGCAAGCTCCTCCGCGAAGAAGGAAAAGAAAAGAACGTCAATATCGTCCTCTGCACCGATGCCTTCGTGCGCGAGATGAACCGCGACTACCGCGGGCTCGACAAGGTGACGGACGTGCTTTCGTATGAATGGCACGAAGAGGATTTTTTGGGCGAAATCTATATCGCCCGCGACCAGGTGAAGCGCCAGGCTCCGGAGTACGGCAACACGTTCTATGCCGAACTCAAGCGCGTGATTGTTCACGGGCTCTTGCACCTCTCTGGTTACGACCACATCAAGGCTGCAGACCGCAAGGTCATGCGCAGGCGCGAATGCGAATTCCTCGGGCTTGACCTCTACAAGGAGAAGGCGTGATGGAAAATCATAACGTCGTCTTGACGGTATTCTTGTGCGTGTTCGTTCTTGTGTCGGCTACGTTCTCTGCCACCAAGTGTGCGTTCAGCCTTATATTCGCAAAGCGCGACCCTAAGGAGCGTAACGAGCGCGAAGAGAAGATTGCGGCCCTTGTGAAGTGGAACGGCTTTAACGAGTGCGTTTCCATCGGGCGCATTTTCGGCAACGTGAGTGCCGGCGTGCTCGGATTTTTCCTTTATGCGAAGTACTTCTCGTTACCTGTTCTCCATGACAATTTCTATTTGGTTCTTGCGCTGTACCTGATTGTGGCCTGCGCCGTGCTGTATGTGCTTACGGTGTTTATCCCGTACCTGGTGGCAAGTCTCAAGCCCGACACGTTGTCTGTTGTTCTCGTACCGCTCTTCCGCATCATTCGCCTGCCTTTTGTGCCGGTGGCGAAGTTCTGCCATGTCGTGTTCGTGAAGTTGCTGGAACTCTTCGGCTACGATTCCAAGCTGAGCTTCTTGCCCGAAGAAATGCGCGATGCCGTGCAGGCCGACCTTTCCGACATGCAGGACGGCGAGGACGAGGGCCTTGAAAAAGAAGAACAGCAGATGATCCTCAACATCTTCGACTTCGTGGAAACTCCGGTGCGCGAAATCATGACCCCGCGTGTGGACATGTGCGCTATCGACGTGGATACGCCGCTTGCCGACTTGGTGAAGGTCCTGAACAGCGAACGCCATTCACGCCTGCCTGTTTACAAGGACACGATGGACAACATCGTGGGCATCCTTTCGAACCGTGACTTCCTGGAATGGTACACCGAGCATGGCTCCGAACCGTTCGACATCATGAAGATCGTGATGCCGCCGGTTTTCGTGCCCTACCACAAGAAGATTGACGACCTCTTGACCGAACTGCGCAAGACGGGTAACCAGCTTGCTATCGTCATTGACGAATACGGCGGTACGGCCGGTCTCGTGACGCTCGAAGACATCCTGGAAGAAATCGTGGGTGAAATCCGCGACGAGGACGATGTCGACGAGGAAGATGACGTGCAGAAACTGAAGGACGGCCGCTACATCCTTGACCCGCTCATGACGCTTTCCGACCTGGAAGACGAACTCGAAGTGGAACTCACTCCGCCTGAAGGCTCCCATGTGGAAACGCTTTCCGGCCTTATCCAGGCAACCCTCGGGATTATTCCTTCTCCGGGTGCAGAGGTCGAAATTAAGGGCTACAAGTTCCGCGTCCTCAAGATGGACGGAACCCGCATGGAAAAGGTGATGATGATTCTCCCGCCGGGCAAGGATGGCCCCAAGACGGGTGGTTTCAAGATTCTTCCTAAGCGCTAGTTTCTGGATTGTTGTACATCGCTTCTATCTGCTCCGCATAGCGGGCCTCGGCTATCGAGCGCCGGATTTTCAGCGTAGGCGTGAGGAGCCCGGATTCTACAGTGAGCTCATCGCCTACGAGAGTCCACTTGCGAATCTGTTCCCAGTGGTTGAGCTTCTTGTTTACGCGCGTGATGTGCCTGTTGATTGCCTCGCGGACGCGTAGCGACTGCAGCGCCTTCTCGATATCGAATTCCTCTTTTTTCAACTTGAGCAGGCGACGTGCCCCTTCGGGATTTAGCCAGATGACGGCAGATGCGAACTTGCGGTCGTTCGCGATGACTAGCGCCTGTTCTACGGCGGGGTGGCGGCAGAGCTCGAGTTCGATGGGGTTTGGGCTTACGTACTTGCCGGTGCTTGTCTTGAGGAGTTCCTTGATGCGGCCGTTGAAGTTCAGGAATCCGTCTTCGTCGAAAAATCCCTGGTCGCCGGTCTTGTAGAAACCGTCCTCGGTAAAGATCTGTGCATTCAGTTCTGGCTTGTTGCGGTAGCCCCTGAAGACGCTTTCGCCCTTCACCTGAATCTCGTTCTGGTCGCCTATGCGGACACTGAGATACGGGAGCGGCTTCCCGATACTTCCCGGTTTGGAGCAGAACGGGCTGTTCACCGAAATTACGGGGCTGCATTCTGTCATGCCGAAGCCTTCGTACACGGGGAGCCCAATGTTGAGCAAAAATCGCAGTATGGACTTGTTTAGGGCGCTTCCGCCGCTTATAAGGAGCTTGAAGTTTCCGCCGAGGGCATCGCGCATTTTCTTGTAGACGAGCTTGTCGTACAGCCTTTGCATGGGGGTCTTGCGCTTTTCGGGGTCGCTCAGTTTCGCAAGCTTGATGGCACTCTTGATGAAGAGACTCTTCGGGCCCTTTGCATGGTCGCCGATGATGGTCATGCTTTCGTAGAGTCGCTCGAGTATCCGGGGCACGACCACCATGATGGCCGGGTGCACTTCCTTGAGAATTTGCGCCGTGTTTTTCGGATCGTCCGCGAAGTAAATCTTTATGCCGTTCAAGGTATAGAAATATACGACCATGCGCTCGAGAACATGCGCTACAGGCAAGATGGTGAGGGCGGAATCTTCCTTGCGGTTCATTCGGTAGAATTCGAGCAGATTCTGGATCTGCACGAGCATGTTCCGGTGTGAAAGCTCTGCACCCTTCGGCGTACCGGTAGATCCGCTCGTATAGATGACGCTGAAGATGTCATCGGGCTTGATACTCTGTATCTGATTGTCAATCCAGCTGAAGTACTTCGGGTCTTCGCTGTGCTTCTGGCCCTCTTCTATGAAATCGTTCCAGTAGATGCCGTTCTCGGGCAGGTGCGATGTCCCGTCGATGCATATGATGCGCTTGAAATGGGAAAGTATGGCCTGAAGTGGAAGGCTTAGGTCTGTCACCGCATTTATGATAAGGACTTGCACCTGCGATTCGTTGCACTGGTATAGAAAGTTCTCGGGTGCGATATTCGGGAATAGCGGGATGGTTTCCCTGTGGTTCACCTGTGTCGCGATGTCGGCGACAATCCATTCCGGCGAACTTGGGGCGATGATGCCGACGTTGTCTTGCGGGTCCATGCCGCAGTTGTCGAGGGCGATGGCGCAGTAGATGGCCGTATCCCGAAGAAATTCCTTGGAATAGTGCAGCCAATCTCCGTTGACCCGCTTGTACCATCCTCCGAAATCGTCGCGTGAACAGTTCGCGAAGAACAGGGACGGGAGGGATGTGAACTGCAGCGGTTCCATGTACACAAAATACGTATTCTTGCCCCAAAAAGGAACTTTTTTTTTGATTTTTTAATTATTTTACCCATAAAGGGCTAGATATGATCAAGAAACTGTCCGATTATGAGGCGTACCTGAAGTCGCTTCTTGAGGTGGGGCGTCCACTTTCTGCCGAGCAACTGCTCTCGGTGCGGACCCGCATAGGATTTTTCCAGCATGAGCGGCTTGCGCACGAAATTGTGCTGGTCCTTTTTGCGCTATTGACGGTCGGGAGTTTCCTGTTCTTTGTGGCGTGTCCCGAGATTATGGTACTTGTGCTTGCGGCACTATTCCTTGTGCTCCTGGTACCTTACATCAAGCACTATTTTGGGCTCGAGAACGGTGTGCAGCGTCTGTACGACCTGTATGCGGAACTCGAAAAACTTTAATGCAAAAGACGCGCCCCACAAAAGGGCGCGCCTTGCTAAAAAGGATACGTTTAGAATTACTTAGTCGCTGTACGGCTCGCATTCGGTAGCAGAGCAGATGTACAGTTTGCCGTTGTCCTTGCAGGAATAGACGACGCCGTACGAAGTATTCTTCTCTGTCGTATATATGGCGCAGAGACTTTCGATGAAGGATCCCGAACGAGGGGATGAGATGGAACTGTCTTCTCCCGCGGAGCACGCGGTGAGGGCGGCGAACATCATGGAAGAGAAGAGAATAGCGATAATTTTTTTCATGATAGTGCCTCCCGATTAGAAGTAGATGAATCCGCCGAAGTTGGCGAGGATGTTGTTGTTGCCGTCGGCGAAGCCACGGAAGGGATTGTTGTAGAACGTGTTCTCGACGGAAGCTTCCAGCGCGAAGTTGTTGTAGTAGAAGCGGGCTCCGAGATTGACTGTCGTTGCACCGGTAAGAGAGCGGATTCTTGTGATGTTGTTCTTCACGATGTCGATTTCGTCGTTGTAGTCCGTGATGTATTCTTCGCTTTCCATGGTGAACACTGCCCAGGTGTAGTCAGCGCCGCCATAGATATGCCAGCAGTTGCCGAGCTTGATTTCGGCAAAGATGTTCGGCACGGCGTAGATGCCCATCGTGAAGAAGTCGTCCTTGTTCTTGCGGGTGTCGTCATCGAATTCGTCATAGAACTTGAGCGGGGCGCGGGTGTTGAGGCCGAGCAGGACTCGTGCCCTGTTGCCCTTGAGGATTGTTCCGCCGATGTTGAATTCGGGCTGGATATAGATATGCGCGTCCATGCCCGAGGTCTCGGTCTTGGAAGTCGTAGAGCCGGCCTTGTGTTCTCTTTCGTTGGAGTTCTCGTGACGAGTGAAGGTTACGCCCGCATTCCAGAAGATGTTCTTTGCCGAGGGGTCGTTGCTCACGGAAACCTTTCCGCCGAGATCCCAGAAGTCGTTTTCGACGTCAGTCGTTGTCTTGTCGTCGGAATCCTTGTACTCTTCAGAAGTGGAGGTCTCGTTCTGGTAGGTGAGCCAGAAGAGGGTTGCGTTCAGGTCAAATGCTCCCAGAGGGAGGGCGAACCTGGCGCGGACGATGTCACCGGCAGAGACGGTGTATTCGTCTTCGGTGGTCTGCTCGTAGGCATCACGGCTCTTGGTAAAGGTGATTTCCTTTCCGAGAGCGTAGCTGATGGATGCGCCGAATCCCCTGTTTGCGATACCGAAGGTTGCAAGCCCGAGGTTGTTCGACATTTCAAAGGAGATAAACTTTGTGCTCTGGTCTCCGAAGGCCACTGCACTGAATGCGCTGGTGGGTTCGATATAGACGAACTTGGAACCGGCCATCTTGTAGGGCTTGTTCAGGTTGTCGGCGACGGTCGATTCTGCGGCCGTGTTGCCGACGTTGTTGTACGAGATACCGTGAAGCGCAGCGGGCTTCTTGGTTGCGGTATCGGTTGCCGCCGTGGTGGCCGCCTGGGGAGCTGGTGCGGCAGGTGCTGGTGCTACTTGCGGAGCAGGAGCGGGAGCCGGCGCTGGCGCCGGTGCCGGCGCCTGTTCGGTCGCGGGAGCGTTGTCGGTGGATGCGAGACCCACATTGTCGCTGTTTTCCTGGGCCATGGCGACAGTCAGCGCTGCCGCTGCAGTCAGGGTTATCAGTTTTATCTTCATTCTGTATCCTTTTGTTGTTATTCTTTAAACTTTTATCTTGACTTTAAAACTTTTGGGTTAATCCTCTTCGCTAGAGGATGAAGAATCCGGGTCTTCGGCACTGCTGGAGGAATCCTCTTCGCTAGAGGATGAAGAATCCGGGTCTTCGGCACTGCTGGAGGAATCCTCTTCGCTAGAGGATGAAGAATCCGGGTCCTCGGCGCTGCTGGAGGAATCCTCATCGCTGGAAGATGAAGAGTCCGGGTCCTCGGCGCTGCTGGAGGAATCCTCATCGCTGGAAGATGAAGAGTCCGGGGCC
>Ga0247609_10001716_pt1 | contig 25084 bp, 28 predicted proteins | sample 172DNAGHGlowgp2_FD_193487 | JGI IMG/M metagenome (GOLD analysis project Ga0247609, IMG submission 193487) | Sheep rumen microbial communities from Palmerston North, Manawatu-Wanganui, New Zealand - 1728 DNA GHGlow gp2 | ecosystem: Host-associated > Mammals > Digestive system > Stomach > Rumen ...
AAATACTTTGCAAGCTCTGTGTCTATGTCCTTTAACTTTGAACGATGTTTTTCATTAACGTAGTGCAGAATTGCTTTATAGTTATCTGAATTAGTCTGGTGTCGCATAGCAGAGTTAATTTCAATAGCCTTCAATAAGTTTGTCCTAAACTCATTCAACCTCTTAACTTCCTCTAAAGCATCCTCTGCCACCTTAGTAATAACATATCCCCTATCATAGAAGCAAGATAAATCACTAAACTCGTGTACCACATCATATATGTTATAGCTTATAGATTTGTAGTAATTATCTTTTATTCTGGCTGGACATTTGTTTGTACTCCAGATGGCACTAACTGCGTGTCAATAGCTTGGAGTTCCGAAATCAGTTCAGTTTAAAGTTCAGTCTTTCTTATCTTTGTTGTATGCGGCATTCCCTTTATATCATATACAAATGCTATATCTCTTTTCTAATATTCATTTAACTAAATCATCGTTCTTTAAGTCTATTGAGTAGAACGCAGCCTTTCAGTATTTTTTTCCGAAATCAGAAGCATTCCACTCCCTAACAATATGCTCTACTCACATAGCCACATACCAACCACTATCCTTCATTCTTCAAGCCCCATAACTATCCTCATCCCACTTCTTAATAGTAGATAATGGTATCTCTACATTAAATAGGTCAGATATAGCACCTATGGCAGAGAATAAAGTACAAGACTTCGTACTCCAAGTTTGAGTACCTTGATTATATTGATAAATGATTTCGTCTTGTTGATAAAGTGTTGGTAAAGCATCCAACAATCATTCATCTAGGATGAAATCGGTTTCCTTCTCCCCCAAACCAATACACCCATTCTCTATTACATCATCCATTATTTATTATTAGGGTTAAAATACTTTCTGATAAATACAGAGTTATCTACTTTATTCTCGCTAAAGTATTTCCTAGAGTAGAACTCTGATTTCTTTCATTCATTGTAGTTCTCTACTGGTCTTATATATCACATTACTCTTGTGAATACTTGACAAGGTGTTCTTTTTGTTTTATCGGTAGTCATTCTAAATCGCATAAGAAATAAAACCCCTATTCCCTTTGCAACAATCATACTATCCCCTCTAAATCTAATATCTCTGTATCCTCTCAGTTATCATATATAACCGTTGGTACAGATGATATTTCTAATCAGCTATCAGCATACATCACAGACTGAAAGTTAATTCCTCTCTTTTCGCACCACTTCTGAACGTGTGGTTTAATCTGATGGCATCTAGCACAGTCTGGACTTTCTACATAAGTTACTTCCCTCATTTCTTTTTGTTAAAGAATAAAGTTTGTCAATTTTTATCTAGCTTGCAAAGAACGTTAAATATACATTCTCTACAACTCTTTATCCATTGTATCCCCTTATCACATTCATTCTCTTTTTCAGAGTATTCAAATTTCATTACAACTTAACAAATTCCATATTTAAATAAGTCTTTCCTTGCTCATCCTTCCTTATGTCGATTATCCAACCACCTATCACATTATCGAGATTAAATCTTTTTGCAAGTAGATTTTCTTTTAGGAAAGCTCAAGGCATAAATCAGTGTATTCCTCTATGCAAATCATACAAAGCAGTATGATAATGTCACAAGGCAAATATATCTGGCTGGTTTTCTACTGGCAAGCTGTCTAGGTATTTCTTCATCTTATAGTCCTTAGCATAGCTTAGGCTTCAACCTCAGTGATGTAGGTTTATATCTATTCAGTTAAGTCTAAGCCTAGCGTCATAGAAACCTAAGTTAATCAAATCTTGCCTTACTGTTTCAATAGCTTTACAAATATTCACTCAGTTCTTCTTTAGGTATGCTTCATCGTGGTTTCATCATATAAAGTAAGTAGGTAATCATACATTAGGATAATCTTTCTTTAGGCGACTGAGCTGTTCCTCAAATCAAACCTCACTCTGTTCAAACTGCTGTCAAGCATAAACACTCTCTCAATCTACAATATCTCCAGCGTGAACAAAGCATTCAACTCATCTATCCTTAGCAATCTGATAGAACTCATTAAGCTCATCTACTGCGGCTTGCCTACTTCAAAAGTGAGTATCAGATACTAATCAGAACTTTAGGTGTCACGGCTCTCAAATAACTTTATCTATCTCCTTTTTGTTTTTCTGGGCTATAAAGTTAAGCATCTCTTTAATGTCTTTGGGAGAGTAGCTTCATAATAGCTCTAATTTCTTTTTATCCTCCTTAGACATAGGAGGTTGTGTCTTTTTGTTTAGCCGCATTTGTTCCTCTTTCCCAGATAAAACATCGCTAGCTTCTTGCTGAGTTGCAGCTCTGTACTTAGCAACTGTTTTTCTGTTTATCCCCATATCTCTAGCAATCTCTGCGTTGCTAAAGTCTTTGTGATAGGTTTGTATCCTATCTATCATAGCATCATCTAGTTTTCACATCCCAGCAAAAGCTAAATAATAAAAAACCTACTTAATAATACATTCTTCTTTGTATCGTAAAGTAGGGTCTAATGGGTCTATGGTTTGTGTTAATACTTCAACTAACCAATCTCTAACTTCTGGTAATAAAGCCTTTTCAGATATATCAACACAAGTTAACATTTGATTAGCAATCATCTTATTTGCGAATACCGTATGCAAAGCACTATGATAATTTTCCTTAAGTCTAAGGAGATTTGTGGGGTCATTACTTCAACGGAGATTTGTGTCCGTTTCTGGATGTTGGCAGAGCAAATGGTGTATGGTTAATTCATTTCCTTTTCTTGCCATTTAGACTTTTTCTATAAGATAAAACTCTCCTCCTAAACTCTCTCCTCTTTCTCAATATCTCAATATATTCCCCAAATTCCTCAATGCACTCTTTAATAAATTTTATCATACTTCATCAGTAGGTAAATTAGCCTTCTTAACTCTAATCATAACTAAAGCCTCTCTAGCACTATCTTCGTGCCAATAGATTTTAGCATTTTTAAGTCAAGGCTTCCATCCAGTTCAAGTCCAGTATTCACTTCTTCAGTTTTTCTTCCAATTTATGTCCTTATCGTCATATCTTAGAATTACCCAATCATCTTTATATTTATGATAAGCTTCTTTCATTTTTGTATAAAGATATAAAAGCATCTTTATATTGTGAGAAGTTTTTAATAAATCAAGAGTAAATTTTATTTAAGACTTGACTTATTTAATTCCTCTTTTATCCATTGCAAATCTTTTTGTATCTCTGCTAGCTTGGTTTCTATCTTTATTCAGTCGATTTCTTCTGTCTTTTTCTCCAAATCTTTTAATCTGCTATTTAGATTACTCCAAGTAGCTCATAAACCAAATACAAAGATTACAAAACTCACAATAGTATTAGGGTCTGTGATGTAATTATAAAGGTTGTCCATCTTCTCATTCGATTAATGGGTCAGCTTGAGCTTTTCAAACTTTCTGCCCAAAGTAAAACGCAATAATGCTTAGCATACAGTTGTTAAATAGGCTAGTTTCTACTCACTGTAATGTTAAGTAAATAGTCTGGAAACTAAGCACAATAGTCATTAGTAGGAATACTAATTTTGTTACACTTAGTTTAGTTCGAAAGTTTTTCATTTATATACTATTATAGAGGTAAAAGAAATATAAATAAATAAAAGAAATCTGATTTATAATATTTTTATGCTTATGTCTGAAACTGCTGACAGATTTACACTCACATAAACAATCAAATATGTCATTTGCCTTATTTCGCTAACCTGACTGTCGGTTAATGTAAGTGTAGAAGTCCCTAATCAGCTTATTACTCCTGTCATAGTCTTATGCCTTAAATCTATTGTTAATTCTGTACTATATGTTCCCAAAGTGGCATTTCATAAATTATTCCCCTTATAACTTGTCCCATTATAGAACTCAGCACCTATTCCATTATAACCACTTCACTGTAAAAACATAGTCGCACTACCCGTTCCCCATCAAGTTCAAGCTCATAATCAAACAGAAGTAGCATTATAGACATCTGTGGAATTTACCACATCTGTAAAAGAGATTATTATTTTTTCAGCAGTTGCTAAACTTGGAATGTCTTTCTTTATTCTACAGTCTGTTGCGGGGCTATACCTTCAAGTTACTCAGTCGGAATTAGTATATATTCAACCTACTAATAGTGTCCATTCGTTTCAGATTTCTGCTGCTGTTTTTCACTTAAAAGTATAATCATACTCATATTGAGTAGGTCGTACCACATTCTCTCCTATATATATTCTCTGTATTTTGTTTCACATAACTCATTTGAAAAGAATTTAAAAGTCTGATTACTTTTTAAGTTCTGCCACACTTCAAGTATTATTACTATTCTCTATTTGTTCTTTGTCTAACTCTATATTCAGAGTTTCTAATTCTGTTTTTTTTACTTCTTCAGAATTATTATTTATATTCAGATTTCTCTGTTGTTGGTACTCTCCTATATAAGCATTCTTTAACGAGTGTTCAAACATCTGTAAATGAAAAGAAATAAATCTGATTAGCTTATTCATATGTTACTGTTGCTTTAACTGTCCGACTACTTGGTGTTCAAAGAGCTGCAACATACAAATATGGGTTTCAAGAACTAAATATTGTATTTATTGCCGAAATCTCTGTAGAATTATATGTAATGTCGGTTGTTACCCCATTAAATACTATTTGTCAGCTTGTTTTTCATATTGTTATTTTATAGGTGTTGGAACTTGTTACCACTCCTGTAGAGCTTGTATGTTGGTCAGCCCAAGCATTATTAACCACATATTGTAGCTTCCACTGCTTGTTCCCACTGCTTATATAATCAAACACATAACCATACATTCAGTTCGTTTCCGATTGTGCAGTATGTAGCCTAATGTAAAACTGTTCCCATTTGGAGCTTCAAGGAGCATAAATTCATTCAATAACTATATTACTAATAGTTCCTCAGCTTTCATATACATTTGTATATGTGGGTATTGAGGTTATGTCAAACACTTTTTCTAAATTTTCTGTCCATAAATAAACTCCCATCTCTTAATCTAAAAGTAATTAAAAGTCTGATTTCTCTATTATATAGTCAAATAAACTGTGTTATTGTCATAAGTTCCTAAGCTCTCATAATTAGCTTGTGTTCAAGCCCATATTTTCATTCAGCTTGTTAGTATGTTATTAGCTTGTGTACTTACCATTACATCTCAACCACTTGGTGCTTGCCATTCATAACCACTCGCTGTTTTAGTTACTACATAACCTGTTGTAGCTGTTCATCATGGAGTAAATTCTGAAACTGTAACTGCACCCGTGCTTCAGTTTACACTCTGTACGGGTGCATGAGTTTGTATAGCTCATTTCAATACTGAAGCATTTATTGTTCTTGTAGTTCCAGATGTTCAGGCATTAGCCTCTGCCGCAGACATATTTGAATAGGTAGTATTACTATCTAGTCAATGTCCTATAAATTGCCAATAAGTTCAGTCAAATACAAAGCTAGTTACTATGTTAGCAGGTCGTACTATACTGTCTGTACTTGTAGTAATAGCTGCATTGTTATACCTCATTGGGTATGCTGTGAAGTTGTTTACTTTTAGTGTAGAATTAGCTACTGTACTTGTAGTAGATGGTAATATATGAACTACCTGTCCTACATTCAGAGTTGTTATTCATGGTATGCTTACTTCTTTCTGAACTGTAGCAGCAGCTGTTGAAGATGTACCGAAGTTAGAAGCTGTACTTACCGTATTGCTTGTTATGTCTATTCCTGTTCCTGCTGTTAGTGCGTCTTGTTTAGATGTAGCATATCAATCATATGTACTTACTTTAGCACTTGTTATTCAAGAATTTAAAGCATCAAGCTGAGCTTGTGTCATTGGTGTTTCATTAACTGTATATTGATATTCCCAATTAGTATTATAGATATACCTCGTAGTAGCATGGTCGTGGTTTTCATCATCTAATACTATTGTATAATCATTCCTTGTAGGAGTTCTTACTACTCATCATGAATAGAATGTTGTAGCTGCTGCTAATTCTGCATATGAAGCCCATTGGTCTCATGCAGCATTCTTAGTTATGTAATATGCAGTAACACTATTAATACTATCATCTACATAATTCTTATCTGTTAGTTTATTAGAACTCGTAGCAGCGCTTGGTATAAGTCAATCTATACTATTTATTTTATCATAAACAGCATCTTTAGTTGGTGCATGGGTTGTATCTCAATTCCATCCACTTCAATATGCTGTATTGCTTATAATAGAGCTTGTAACATACCCACTAGGGTTTGTGGAGTTATAAGGAGTATAGCCCAAAGCCGTAGTTACATCTCAGCTTGATATTCCAGTTATATATCCACTAGGGTTAGTTGAATTATATGGAGTATATCATAATGCTGTTGTTACATCAGAACTATCAATTCCTGTAATATAACCAGCACCATTAGTTAAGTCTGATGTATCTGTTGGTATCGTTGGTGTATTTATGAAATTATCATAATCAAAGGCATTAGCCTCTATATTATCAGGGTCATACACAGACTTTAGCATATCTCAACCACCAGAACTTGTAATAGCATCACTTACTGCTTTAGCACTAGGGTAGTGTGTGTCATCTGGGTTTGTCAGATTTGTAACAAGATTAGAAGTAGTCTGATAACCACTCAATGCTGCACTTGTAATATATCATGCATCATTATCTAATTCAGATACCTCTGTAGGTATGGTAGGTGTGTTGGTAAAGTTATCATAGTCGAAAGCATCTTTACCAATGTTCTGTGGGTCGTACACAGCTTTCTTCATATCTCCATCTCATCCACCACCTCATCATTGTCAACCTCATCTGCTAGTTATGATTTGTGTCATCTGTTAGTTATATAGATTATAAAGCTCATATAGGCATTTCTGGCTCAGCAATACCTTGCATATCTACTGGTGCATTCATCTGAGCCTCTCTAGCCGTTCCTAATCAGTCTTCCATTCATTGTTCCATTCATTCACTCATTCAAAGTTCCATTCCCTCATTCAACCCCTCATTCACTCATTCATTTAATCACATATCTATTCATAATGCTCTAAGAGCTTCCTCATCACTCATTCTAGGTTTTCTACTAACATTAACATTATATTTATCAGTTAGTTCTTGTGGCAATCTTTCTGAAACTACACTATCTACAACCTCATTAAGTTTATCCTCCAATCTCTCTACTTGTTGTAGTAATTGGTCGATAGTTACTCTATTAGACATTCATTGGTTTATGCTATCGTTGCTCTCTTGTATTCTTTGTGCAACATCTTCATCAAGAGTAGATAATTGGTTATCAATATCTGATTTGATTTTAACAACATATTCCGCCATCAAATCGAGCTTTCCATTGATACCAGAAAAGTTTTTAGAGCTATTTCAATCATTAGTGGCACTTGTGTCAACTACTGACTGTTTAACATCATCTAATACTTTTCCAAGACTATCAAGCCTCTTATAAACATCATATCAACTTCTTCCTTTTATCTCCTTCTTGATTTCTGCTAAACCTTTCCTTACCTCTTTATCATCGTAGTCTTTTCTACTCTTAACGGCTTTATTGATAGCTTTGTTTATTCCCTCAAACTTACCATCAATAGCTGTAAAGTAAGGTGCGGCAGTTCTACCCCAAGAATATTTGTTAGAGTAAGCATCAAGCTCATTCCCTCCAAAGATGTATCTATCATACCCACTTAGAGCATCTCATCAGTCAAATAAGTATAGATATACCTTTTCTGGAGAATATCTATCAAAGTTGTAGATATACCATCAGTATCAAAGCTCTTTTAACTCTCCATCTTGGATATAAACGTTACCCCCTTTGTCTAGGATAGTAACCGTAGGAGTTAATCAAGTCTTTGGTACTCACCCGTCTGTAAAGCTAACTGCTATTTGTTCCATTTGTATAGTTAGTTAAAGTAAATTATTGCATCCTAGGATATAGGAACTCAGATACCTCCGATGTAATTGCTTCTTTTCCTCATCTTCATAAACTCTCTCATATTTTATCCCACACACTCATAGGCGTATCTTTTAAATATTTTCACACAGTTGATTGAAGTAACTTTCTCCTAGATAGTCACATAAACGCCTCAATAATTCAAGGGAATGATGGGTATATCTCTTTAATTATTTTGCTTGTAACGTCTGGGTTTTTCAACCAATAAGCATATAGCATAGCAACAATTTCAGCATCAATATCTTTTCCTCAAGTCGCTTGCGCTTTCTCTTTTAGTTGCTGGAATAAAGACCTAACTAATCATCACTCCTTTTGAGCCTCGGCTCATCATTTTGCTTGTAATTGTCCTTGTTCTCGTTTATATGCTTCAGTTCATCACTTTGGTTTAATTGGTGCTATGTACTTCTCAAACATATCAGCCCATCAAGCTAATGTTGCGAACTCATCATTTGCTTTTTCTAGTGCCTCTCTTTCTGCTTGAGATAGCTTTCAATACATTTCATCTCTAGTTGCTTTAACGCTTTTGTAAACTTTGTTTATCCATCTATCAGCTCAACTAATCTTTCCAGCACCAGCAGCTTCTCAAGAAGTTCTTTCTAGGGCGTTTAATAGTGCATCAGTTTGAAATATATCTCATTTTCATACTATATTTCCTCATTCTCAAGATGATTTAACATACTTAGAAACAAATGTATTTAGAGTATCGATAAACTTTTCAGCGACAGATAACTCGTTTTTATTACCAGCAGTTCACAATGCCTCCCTATTACTTATATCAAATCTTCAAGTTTTACTATCCCATTCTATCTTAGGAACAAGTCACTCCCCAAATGCTCACTCTGCTACTAAAGTTCAATCATCTAAAGACTGATTTACTTTTCTAATAGCTTTTCATAAGTTGTAGTCAGTTTTTCATATAAGAGCCTTTCTTCTTTCTCATAGGGCTTTTCCTAATCTATTTAATCATTCGGATAAGTTATCTCCGACATTACCAACCCTCTTACTAATCTCCCCCATAATTCTATCTAATCATTCCTCTCAATATTTAAGGAACTCATCAAATTCTCATTTGCTTATTTTAGCCAAAGCTCTTTCTATATCCCTTCAAGGACTTGTTAGCCAGTTTGTGATTTTCTTTGACAATCAACTCTTATTGAATGCTAAACCTAGAACTTCGTTTCATAATTTTCATATTACAGAGTTTACAATAAACTTTGTTCATAGGTTAGAAGCATCTCAACTATCTAAAGTTTGCATAAGAGTTAATTTACTTCAAATATCTATAGCATCAGCCACTGCATTTGTAGTCTTTACTCATCTCGTTCCCCACTTACCCATATTCTCTAAAGCCTTCTCTCACTCGAGAATTTTAGTTCATCAGAATATTGATTTTGCAAGCGCAGAAGTGGCATTGTCTAGAACTCAAAACTCTCATACCTCTGCTAAAAATCATCATAGTCAAGTTCATTTTCATTCTGGGTCATATTCTAATAGGCTTCCCTCCACTCACTTTAAATATTGCTCTTGTGGTGTCATAGATGTGTATTGTAAAGCCTTATTATATCTATCTTGTGCAAATTGTTCAACTGTTCAAGTGTATCAGTCTTTATTAACCGCCGTTGTGTAGTCCATATATAGTCTGGTTAGTTGTGAAGGCTTACCACTTCTTTTAATAGATACATAAGTTCACAACATTCCCTTTCATCAAACATCTTCCAACCACTCATTATAATCAGTTGTGCTAGCATTTAATAAAGGTTCATACTGTTTCATAATGGCTTTATTCTCCAACTCAGCCAATCAAGTTATTTTTTCTAATCAAGCTAATTTCTTAGCTGGGTCTGAAAAGAATGAGCCAACTACATTTCTCCCCCAACCTAGCTTCTCCTTTTCTTCTGGCTCTGGCTCTTGTGAACTTTCAACTCACAACATATAATCAGCCATTTGTCACAGAAATTGTCATTGGTTTAGAGTTCCATATTTCAAGTATTTGTCCATCATTTCTACCTTATCGGTTTCTCACCTTTCTTGTAGTTGTGCTTTGAGCTTATTTATAACACTATCGGCTCATCATTGTTTTAATAGACTTTCTCTTATTTTATCGTAGTCCACATTCTTTCAAGCAGATTGAGCTTGTTTAACAGAACTAACTGCCAAGCTATCTACAAGCGCAGTTTTTCTATTCTCATATCAAGGCTCTACTCACAATCTTAAAACTCAAGTAGCTGTTTGCTTCCTTGTATCAGACCTTTTCTTTAATAGGTCTATTAACTTTTGGCTTTTAACCTTATCAACATCAACACCCTCGTTATCTATTGTGTTTTGTAGTGTATTATATTGATTTACTTGGCTTGTGGATGTAGTAGGCTCTACTTGTAATCTAACACGTCCAGAAGCATCTTTAGTAATTTGCATCTACATTGTTTTAAGAATTAAAATAAGCTATCCCCTTGTATTTGTGTATTAGACGAGCTGCTTCAATATGGTCGCCTCAATCATTTATCTAAACCATACAATGAATTATATTCACCAGAGAATAATTGTTGTCTATTTATTTCTGGCAATCAGTATGCCTTTCTTCGTTGGTTTGTATTTCTAACAATTATATCTTCTATGTTAGATAACTTCCTTTTGAATACTTCTCTATTGTCATTTATTGTAGGCAACAATCACTCTATTTTCTTACCTCAGCTTGTTTTTCATCAATACACAGTTACCTCATCAAATCACATATTCTTTAGAGCTTGTCCCAAGCTAGTCAAATTTCATTCAATAGTTGTAGTATCTACTCACTCCAAACCTAGACCCTCCAAATAATTTTCTAGGTTTCAGCTTGTCCAACCTAATGGGTTTATTTTCTCTATGGCAGATATTGCTGTCATAGCGCCTCACATTCATTGTGGTGTATATGATTGCACAGATGGTATTTTTGTGTCGTAAGCGAACTCTCCCATAACAGTTTCTAACCTCTTATAAGCACCACTATAATTTCAGTTATTTATATCTGATGCAATAGCTTGTAATGCCTCACTAGGTAATGCTCATTTTCAAGCGGTAGCCTTTAGAACATCTAACACTTGTTTTTGTGCTGCTAATGCTCTTACAGATTTATTATTAATAACAAATCAGTTAATCATCTGAGATGCCTCAAACACATCAGTTATTCATTGTTTATATAATTCATCTATAATAGATAAGTAGTATTCTTTTTCGACATTAGTGTTCCTTAATTGGATAGGTATTCAAGACAATACATTAGCCTCAAACAACTTATCAACACCACTATTCCAATCTGCAAGGTCTTCTGGAGTTACTTTTCAATCAGCTCATCAAGTTCATCAAGCTCATCATTCTGATTTTGTAGTTGGTATTCAGTTCTCAACATAATATGCCATATCTCACATTTGTCCTCCCTCTCTCTGTAACATTTGTGCTATAACTCAAGCCTTTTGGTCATCAGATAGAGCAAGCCATTCTTCATTACTCATGGCTGTGTGTTTCCATCTTTGCGCTCATCATTTAGTATAGAATATTGGAGTTCAGCGAGAAGCTGCTGCATTGAAGGCATCTATTGTAGTCTGTATAGGGTCGCCAAGTAATTTAGCGGTATATAATGTCTTTCCATCATCTGTTTTAAAGCTATCTCACTGTACATAGTCAACTCATTCAACCATTCACAAACTCTTAGCAACATCTGTCGTCATAGCGGTTGGGTTGTTATTTCTCTCAGTTCTACTCTCAGACTTTCAATTTCAAACACTCCAATCTACTGATGAATACATATAACCACTTGTACCTCATCAAGTAATTGGTTTCCAAGACTGCGTTGTAGCATCCCAATAATATCACTCATCTCACATTTTCACTGTTTCTGGAGTTGGTGATGATAATTTGGCTTGGATGTTTTTATATGCTGGTTTCTCTCTAAGCGGCTTCATAAAGTTTTCTTCTAAAGCCTGCCTTAATCATATTCAGTTCTTCTTAGCATAAGCAATAACATCATTAATAACTTGTGCTGGGCTTCTTTGGATAATATCTCAATACTGTTCAAATATAGGAGTAATAGCAGCATCTAAAGCCATTTGCTTTTGAGTTTCATTTCAACTATCAGCTTGGTCTAGTGTGATGTTAGTAGCTCAATATTGAGATTGCGCCAACTCAGCAATTCATTGTGGAGAATATTGATAATACAATCACAAATTTTTCTGAAGCTGAGCAATACTATCAGCTCAAGCCCTATCCATAGTCGCCCTCTCATTTTGGAGATATGCTAGTCTTCATTGTGTCTTTGTCTGTGCTACGCTTATGGTGTCAAGAGCTTTCTGTATTTTAGTACCCCTGTCTGAAGTCAATACCATAATAGTAGATAAGTCCGCATCTGGATATTGCTTTGTTAGGTCGTCCTGTAACCATTTATACGCATTTTTTAATTTTAATTTTTCTGCCTCATATTCGCTATCTTCTTGACTTAGTTGTAATTCTTCTTCCGTTGGGGCGTGGTATCTTCTATCATCTATCCAATCTCCATTTTCATCTAACCATATTCAGCTTCGCTTACCATACTGTATAGAACTAGGCTCGCTTTCCCATCATTCAAATCATGCCATGCTAGACAAATCTTCAAGATAGCTTTCATTCTTAATTCTGTCTTCTCAGTCTTGTTTATAAGAAAGTATTTCTTGATATTTTTGGTAGTCTATGCTTTTTACATAGTCTAAGTAATCTTGCGGTATTGTTCAATTAGCTAATCAATCTCATAGAGAAGATGATGACATATTATCATATTTTGAATATTTTTGTACGTTATTATAATATTCCCAGAGATAGTCTATCTGGTCTTGGCTTCTTCATTTATCTTTAATAAAGAAGTTATAGAACGCATCACTATTTTTAAATAACTCTGGGTTGGTTTGTCTATATCCATTTAAGTTATTAAGTATTTGGTTCATCCTAGCTTGAGAGTTGTCTTGATAGTCCCACTCTGTTTGCTTAGGAGTTTCTCATCATTTAGTTCAACCATTGGCTTCTGGAGTTCACCAAGCTGAAGTTCACTCAGATGGCTTAACCGTTAATCAATACTGTTGCATAACAGTCTTCATTTTATCTTGAGAGGCTGCTTTTTGCTGTTGTTCTGCGGTTAATGAGTTCCAATAATCTCTAACTTGCTGTCATTTGTCGGCAGTTGCTCAAGTAGAGGCTCAACTTCCGTTGCTTTCATAATATCAACTTTTCTCGTTATAAGTATATGTACTATTCCCCTTATCCCAAGAAGTATCCTTTACTGTTGGGGCGTTTGCACTTCATTGTCAACCGTATTCTGATTTAACAGTATATGAACTAGAAGTGTTAGAGCTTCCAGTATTAGAACTTGTGGTATTGGGTGTGTTAGTAGGAGTTGGAGTTGAACTAGATGTAGAACTTCCATACTGAGAATTAAGCTGTTTAATCATTTTATCATAATCTGAGGCAGAGGCTATCTCTAACTGAGCTTTAGCCTTACTAGCCTTACTAGCATTTCCTCAGTACATTTGTTTAAGCTGATTATAGACTTCATCACTTACTACGTTTGCCATTTATGGTTTATTTAAGGTTAAATTCCCCTAAGGGTAATGTATTAGATTTGTTTCTCTTTTTTCAACTATGTATTTGTGTTTTTATATTGACTTTTCCTCCTTATCTACTTCTTTTCTTCTTTTTCCTCATCAACAAGTACCTCACTGTTTGCTATGGTCTCTCATTGTAATTATATTAAGATATAAATTATGGCGCTCAGTTTCCCATCCTTCTAGCTTGTCATCAACCATTTATATAGCACAAGTATCAATATCAGTCCTCGTAACTACCATTGGATACTCGTATGGCTCAAGGTCTAGCTCAAGATGGATAGTAGCTACCTCCATACCATTGACTAGATAAATGAGTTCTTCTTACGGTTCAATTCGATGCTACATAATATATGTGATTATCAGAACTAGAACTTGGTATTCGTACACATCAAGGTCTTCAAGTCCCTCAATCATACCAACTATCATAGTTTATCTTATGCTTAAATCATCTATTCCCCCAAACACCATCGACATAGCATAAATAGTTTCCCTCAACCCAGAAATATCAAGCACTATGCCTAGTACTATCTATGCTAAGTGAATTTATACTAAATGTGTTGATTAGTCAGTTTTCTCATGCTACATGGCTTCCTCACACAGTGAACTCCCAGTTCATAACTATTCTATATTGATTTGAGTAAGTCCATATCTCATCATCATCAATACCGAAGTATGCGTATCACATCCACGCACCATAATCTTCAATATCTACCGTAGTTTTCCAACTAAAGTCCCAACAAGTCTGCCATCATCACGAATAGTATTGCAAATCTATTTCTACATATAGCCTACCATTTTCGGTTAAGTCCATTTGCCAGACATAACAACCAACCTCGTTTCAAGGTTGGAAACCACTTAAATTAAAGCTACTTGTTTCTCCATATGCTGATGCTGTAGTTCGGCGGGGGAGTGAAGGCACATTAGGATTAAAATCTTCTCAATAGAAATTGAAGAACTCGCTTCAGTCCAATGCTATTCACTTTCAAACTCCTCTATATGCAACCGATGTCATTTATTCTAATCATATAAATCAGTTCAAACAGGTATCCTTAACTTACCAGCACACAATACAGTTGTATCTAAATAAAAATAATCTCAGTCCATTACAACAGCCCCTCAAACACCAGCAGATAGTCATTGTAAGTATCAAACCAAGTCTCCACTATAATAAAACTCAATTCTTCAAGCTGAACTTGAATAAGGATATAGTTTTATTCATCATGAGCTTGTTCTACCTGCTGTAACTGTCGTTCAAGTAATATCTCAAGCAGTAATAGTTCATAAGTCGGCACTAATAGCAGACAAATAATCTACATCTAATTCATTTGCTGTAATAGTATTCGATGCTATTTCATTAGCAGTAACTGTATTGGCTGCGATATTATCTGCTGTTATAAGAGAACTTTGTGCATTAGTACCAAATGCTTGGAATGCAGCTTTCTTTCAACTACTTGTAGGTCAAGCCACACACATCAATATCTTTCCCTCCCCAACAGATTGTGATGGAGAAGTTGTATAATGCATAGAGTTATCGTTTTGGTCGTAATAGATGTATGTCATAGCAGACATATTACCTGTATTACCAGAACTCACAGATAAAGCCGTTCCATCTGGTAAATATATACTACCACTTCACCATGTTACTGTATTATAATCAGAGGCTGTCCAATTAACATTTGTACTCCATCAAGCTATTCCTCACTCTCATCAACCTCATCATTCTGGAAAATTATATGTAGATGTACTAGCATTTATCTTATATGTATTTACTCAAGGTATCTCTGTATCATATCATGTAGTTACATCGCTAGTCATGTTATGTAAAGCTTCTTGAGTGCTTATCTCTTGTATGTAATCGTAATCTACAACAGTAGCCATTAGTCTAACATATCATTATAGTATAAATCTGCACTATATACATGAGTATTTCAACCAGATAATACAAATCTGAATTGTATCCATTGAAACCTACAATTTAGTTTAAGGCTTGTAGCAAATGGACTTCTCATATCTCGATTTGCAATTAATGGAGATTGTTCTGTAAGTTCAGTCCAATCTTTTTCATTGGTCTTATAATAAATGTGAATATCTCATCATTCTTGAACTTTATAACCAACCCTTAGATACATTGCCTGTTTAATCTCTGAAAGACTATTACCATAATATCACATTGTATCTAATTGTCAGTTTGTGGCTGCATCGGTATTGGCTCAAACCTTTCAGCTCTTAGAAGTAAGTATATCTACATAGTTACTACCTAAGGCTCATATCTTAGCTCAAGTATATGTCCACATTGCTAATACTTCATTGTAGTTCTTGTTCTTAGCTCAATAGATATAAATTCAGTCTGTACCACCAATATACATCTTATCATCATGTACACATATACTATTTAGATTGTCGCTAAACTTATTAAATCTCTTAATAATATAATAATCGTATCAGTTAATTAGTCACAATCACTTATCACTAACTAAGTAATGCTTTCATTTATATATACATGATTGCAGGAATTTGTATCAGTCCATAGGTATTCTTTCATTTATGGCATCCTTAGAGTTATCCCACAATCAGATTTCGTTCTTATAATAGTCTTTCTCTATAACTATCCTTGTGTATCATCATAAGTAATCTAATAGCTTTACTACACAATTAGAAGAAAGAGTAATCTGGTCTATAGCTGTTCATAAAGCATTGTATAATACTACTTTGATTATATTCTTATCTCCCACACATAATGTGGTAGAAGTGGCTTGTAATGGATGGTAAGCACAACTTGTAAGTGTAGCCACACTTGTAGGGTTACTCCAATCTGGACTTGAGTAACTAAAGCTAAGTAACTTAGTATCAGTTGTAACAAATATCTTATCTCCAAATATTTCAGCATCTCTTACATCTCAACCTGTTAGGGGAGTACCACCATCAATAGTATTGGTATTAGAGTTGAATACATATACCTTAGCACCACTAAACACAGCCCATGTGTAAGTATTGTATTGTATCATTTTTACAGGAGTTCCACTCAATGTAGCACCACCTGCTGCTATTTTAGCTTGATTACATGGATAGATGCTTCTCATATCCTCTCTAATCTCTAAATTCTGTGAATAGAAAAAGCTATTCTGAATACCTGTGAACATATCATCACTAAGTCATCAGTTAGCTCATCTAAATATAGGTCAGATTTTAGTATTGTCAGCCATTAGTAGTTAAGAAAGTTTAAATTAGGAAAGTATGCAGTATCTGCTAATTGTCATCTATCTACTATGTTTTGGATAGCCTTATTCTTTTCACTATCATAGAAGGCTCTACTATTGTTTCTAGCGGCTTCAAAGTTTACTCACATATTACCATACATCCAGTATTTAAGTCACTCTACTATAACATAATGCCATCTCTTATCTATCCATATATTATCTTCACTATCCATAACTTCTACATCATAAGCATCGATAGTTCAAGCTAGAGTAGTTCATTTATAATCTTCATAAGCATTTCAAGTAGTTGGTTTAGGACTATCTGTATAGATTATACTATCAATAGCTTCCCAAGCGTAAGCATAAGGAGTTCAATCTACATCGTTATTTGGGCTTCTTGTGTACTCTACGCTATTTACAGTGATTTTCCATATATCTTGAAAGATAGGTTGATTATAATTCCATCCCCAAATCTGTAAAGAGCTGTTCTCTTTTGGCATAGGAATTAAATTAATCTCCTTTCTAGTGATGAAACATACTTTTGGCTCTCATTGGTTTTCAAACTTGTTTATATCAACTTTGTCCACGAAATGAACTGGCAAATCTTTGTATTTTCAAGTCTTCTGGTCTAGTAGCCACACACTCTGTATCTTAGAGATTGGGAATTTTTCTGAATAAACTCATAATTCCTCATCATTTTCAAATGTATAAGCTGGCTGTCAAGCTGTTACTGGTATTTCTAACACATCAAATCAGTATCAGCTGTCGCTAGTTCTTATTTCGCTACCGAAGTCTTCTATAACGAAATTAAGGAACTTGTAAGCCTCATCCGTGGTTACAATGTCCTCAGTACATCAAGTTTGCCTTCTAGCTAGTTTTATTATTTCACTTGGTTTCATTAAGTTAATAGTAGATATAAAGCCATTCCCTTAGAGGCGCTGGTAACCGAAGCTACCAGCTATTTAAGAGAATGAGGGGTTTAAGCAACCAATACGTCAATACATCTCTTAGCACCTTCAGTGAATGTCTTAATTCCGTACAAAGTCCAACAAAGATAGTTGTAACCAGTCTTTTTAGGCTCTTTGTTCTTTTGAACTGCAACATCTTTCTGAATAACCATATCAGTACATCCGTATTGTCCAGCCCAACAGTGAGCAACTTCTCCTCCTAGAGTAACTCCAGATTGAGCGTAAGTTGTTGTTCCGTTAGACAAGATTGTTACATCTGTTCCATCATCGATTGCTGAAATTCCAGCAGCGATTAATTTAGCTCTATCAGCAGCTGAGAACTCTACGTAATCTCCAGCAGTAGCCATTACTCCGTTAAGCATTCCTTCTAATGCAGCCATAGTTGGTTTACATTCTCCAGCAGCAGCAGGTGCGGCTTTGAAAGTAATAGTTACTCCATTGATAGTTAATGTATCAGAAGCAGCAAGGCTTGATACAGTAACTTTATTAGAGTGAGCTACGTTGTTAGATACGAAGATATTGAAGTTACCCCAAGTTCCAAGGTATCCCATTCCTTTAAGAGTTCCTCTTAAAGCAGCATCAGCTTGATTAAATCAGTTAACCAAGTTAGTTTGTTGAATGGCAGCCTTAACTTCTGGAGTAATTACGAAGAACCAAGGTTTAGTATCTTCAATGTCGTTTGCATTCATCTTAGCTTCAGTATAAGTGAACAAAGAGAATACATTAGCAACAGATACAGTTACTGGGTTTCCAGCAGTTCCACCCATATCTCCATCATCCATTTGATATTCAGCATTGATAACTTCTTTTAAGAAAGCACCATCGATGTCTTTTCTTAAAGCGTAAGTCATACGGTCGATGTATTTGTTAGCAGCATCGTATTTGTTCTGTTTAACATCGATTTCGTCGATATAAACAGTAGCTTCTTTAGATTTGTTAACAACTAAGTATTCGTCAGTTGCAACTACATCTTGAACTGTAACATCAACACCTTTTGTGTAGTTATTAACTACGACATCAGAGTAATATGGTCTATGTACCATATCTCCATCTCTAAGAGTAGCTTGTTCTTCCATTGAAGCTATCTCTCTTGCGATTAACTTCTTTTTAAGAAGTCTTTGTGTCCTAGCACTTCGGTACTCTGGACTAAAAGCATCTAAATTATTAGGCATTTAAATGTAAATAAAGAGTTAAAACGGTTTGGACTACTTTATATAACCTTTTGCAACTCTCTCGTTCTTTGCCATTCAGTCACTCCAAGCTAAGAAGTCATCATCATCCATCGCATCGAAATCTTCTTTGCTAGATGGTGCTTTAATCTTTTCTTGGGGCTTAGCAACTCCAGTAAGAGTAGCGCCAGATTGCGACTTGTTCCTATATTGTTCGTCCATAAGCAACATAGGGTCGTTTTGTGCAGCATATAGTTGAAATGCCTCACTATACGATAAGTCCTTTTCGGCTCTTATCTTTTCAATACCTTCTTCGTGTCATTTGGCACTAGGGTATTTCTCGTAGAAGTCAGCTTTTTCTTTTTCAGCTTCCTTCTGGAGTTCTTGCGCAGCTATACCTTCTTCTAGTTCTTTAATTCTAGCTTCCAGTTCAGCAGCATTAACGGCTTGGGCTTTAAGTTGTTCTAACTCAGCTCTAGCTTCGTTCCTTTGTTTTAGGAGTTTCATAACGGAACTTTGCTTGTTAGTAGTGGTATCGGCTTGTGGCTTCTCCTCTACAACTGGCGCTTCTTCCTTAACTTCCTCAGCTGGTTGTTCAGCTGTTTGTTGAGCATCTGTTACTTCTTCGGCTTCTTGCTCGTCAGCTTTAGCCTCTAACTGCTCAATAGTCCCATCCAATTCAGCTTGGATGAGTTCATCTTGTGTTGGCATAATCGTAACAATTAAAGTATAAAACGTGCCTTATACTAGGGCGAAGGAGTTACAATTATATGTTGGTGCATAACTAGGCGTGCTATACACCTCATATAATACCCTCGACTTGTATATCTATTAAAGACCTTCGACCTCTAATGTTGATAGAGCGTCTAGTTGTTCTTGAATTTCTGCTTGCTCTGTTGCTTCTTCTTGAGTTTCCTTCATTTTAAGTTCCTCAGCAAGTTTGCTAGGCAGATTTTCAAAGCATTCTATCCATCGGTTTTCGGCTCTGTATAAGTCTTCCTCTGTGTAAGCATCTTCATATACTATATTATCTAACTTATACTCGTGTGTTTTACCAAGTATCCTATTAATTCTCCAGTTCATTGACTTTTCTAAGTCAGCAACCAAAGCCTCTCTAGTTTCCTTGTCTTTTACCTTTAGACCTCCGATTAATTCTCAAATGAATTTAATCTCGTGTCTTAGCATATCAGCTTCAGAGTAGTATGCTGTATCTGTATTTGGGTCATACATACCTTCTAAAAGCTTTTTGTTTTTTTCTGCTTGAGCATCTCTGAGTTTTTGAACGGTTTTCTCCCATTCTTTGCTCTCTTTTAGGCTCTCTAGCTTAATAATTAATTCCTTCATTCTCTATATAATTAGTAATATAAAACTATTTTCAATCTCCATCACCATCTCCTTCTTCCTCCTCTATTCATAGGAAGTATTTAGCAATGAGATTTTTAAGAGCATCTACTACTGGCAAATTCCAGTATATTCTCTTAACTTCTTTCTTTAATGCCATTGTCGTATAACATAAGATATAAAACTACTTTCTTAATAGTAAGTTAATCTTTTTTGCCAAATCGGCACTTCAAGATAACTTCTTCTCTTTTCTAGGGTCTTCTATAATTTCTGGAGTTTCCAATACTATATTCTCCTTTACTTCTTCCTTCTTGTGCTTCTTTTTAAATAATTTAGCCATCTTATATAATATTAAGAGTTAAATAATGCTTGATGCAGTAGCACTTCACTGTCAAGGTATCAAATCTTGTCTTGATGTGATAGTCTTGTCGGCGTTTTGCATAGCTTGGCTCATTGCTATGTTGCTTGAGCTATTAGCCATCTCCGTAAATTGTGGAGATTGTACTTGTTGCAATGGCATATTTACCATAGCTTTTCTAATAGCTTGTAATACAACATCTTTTGCCTTTGTATTCTCAGCTTTCTGGAAGTAAACCCAGAAAGTTCTAAGGTATTCTTTAGGGTATTTGAATATAGATTTAGGTACAATGTCAAGATTTATCATATCTACGAAATTTATAGCCACAGTTTCATCGTTTTCTAATGGAACTAGAACATTTATCTCGTTTGGTGTCTTTCCATTGCATCTATAACACATTCTTTGAGCAATTCTCTTAGATACTGGTGGAGTATCTGGGTTATTTAACATCATTCCGAGGTATTTATCCCAGAAGATTTGCTCTTTTTCGTTCTTAGACTGTAAATCAGCCTTAGTTCATAGTATAATATGAGGTATTTGCTTAGTAAAGAAGTCATCCTTCTTCAAAGTTAGAGATTTAATCTCGAAATTTGATACGATAACGGCAGCTTTCTCATCAACTTCTGAGAAATTCTCTTGATAACCCTTCCATCGTTCAAACCAAAACCTTTTATCTCCCCAAGCATTAACTTTATTGTTAAGAAGTCCAATAATATTAGAGTTAGCTTGAGCAATTTGGCTCTCTGTGGCAGTTGTTCTACCTCCAGATACGATACCTTGCTGCAAACTATCTATATTAGTGTCGTGCATAGCCTCATTTTCAAGAGATGTAATCATATTAAGGCTATCTGCTTTAATTTGGCTTCTTGGTAACTCCATTCAAACGTTTGCCAAGTTCTCTTGCGTGTCAACAAAGATGTTTCTTCCGTTCGTAGTAGGTTTTAATATATCATCCTTATTCTTAATAAGCCTTGAGTTCCAGATGAAATCTCATCCAAGAGCCTCTTTTTTGGCTTTTATAATATTTAAGTTGAATAAGATTGTCTTTGCGATTTGTTTATCATCCAATTTATCACATACACTCTCTCCAAATGGGTCATTTCTTCTTGGCTTCCAGTAGTTTAGAACGATAGGAAACTCTATCATATTAGGGTTTTTCTTCTCCTCCTTCAATACTGGTGCTAATTCCTTTATTCTAATGAGAGTTTTTCTATCATTGGCAAGTGAAACAACGTATTTTTTACCATCGAAGTTAGTAAAGTGATGATAAACATCTAAAGAGAAGTTAGTTTTTAGGTCATCGCAGCAAGTCGGCATAACATAATTATATGCTGTTGCGTATGCGTTCCAGTCTTGCATCTTATCTGGACTGAAATATCCTCCAACTATCTTGTCTAACTGCTCTTTGTCGTAGCTTCCATCTGCTATTAAGTCCATAATAGTAGTTGTGAACTCAAATCAATGGTATCTGTATCAACTACCATCAAATGCTCAAGTTTGAGAAGGTATAGGGTCTGGTATCCAGCTTAGAGGGTTGATAACCATAAATTTAGGCATCTTCCTAACATCATCCCAACCATATCTATATCTAATTCATACTCCAAAGAAGTATCTATCTTGCTCTTTTTGATAGTAAAGTTGTTGATAATCTTGCTCGTTGTTATCGAACTCTGCCATATAGTTAAGATTATCTGCTTTGTCGGCAGACATCCAACCATCAGCTGAGGCGAAATTAACAGTTAATCAATCAGTATAAGAAGATGCTATCAGTGTATCGATAGCATTTGCAATCATATTAATATTAATCTTGTTTGGGTCTTTGGCTTGTTTATTCCACCTAATAACCCTATCCCTATACTGATTTCTCTTGTTAACAACATAGTCGTATCATTGTTGATACTCCATATCGATTTGGGCTAACAGCTTATCTCTGTCTTCTTGGCTTAATACATCGGAAATCTTCATATTGTTTAGGCAATATAAATTCTACTACCGTAGTGAATAAGTATAATATTATGTATTTCAACCACCTATTTGTTTTAATATATTGACATATAACAGAAAAGCCACAGATTTCTCTATGGCTCAAGATGAATAATCTAATACTTCAAGGCTTGTACAGTATAATGATTTGGTTTAGTAAAGCAAGTCATCGTAATCTATTTCATAAGTCCCAGTTATAACCTCGGAACTTCACTCTGTTTCTTGGACTAGGAATATCATTCTAAACATAATAGCATCTGCAAAGTCTGGAGAGCGGTTTATCCTTCTTTTGAGGTCTTTTTTATCTTCGATTTTTACCTTTCCATCTGTGTCTATACCAGATATAAAGATGTTTTCTAATTCTTCGGAAAGTTTATCTCTAATCACTCAATCTGCATAAACCCTTATTAGCCTCTTTTCCATCATTTCTTTAAGCTTAAAGTAGCATTGGGCTTTTAGGTTGGCATAATTCCTAAGGATAAATCATTTTTTCTCTGGCTCAAATCTATATGGACGACTGTTGTTTACGAAATTGGTACATCATCTTAACAAATCGGCTAAACCTCATCACACTCCATCACTATCCACTACTATATTATGCCTAGATATATTATAAGAGTATTCTAAATCTTTTATTCTGGCTGCTATATCATCTATGGTATTTCTATCATAATGCAAGATTTTGATACACTCTAACCCCCTCCATATACAAATAACAGTCTTGTCATCTCCAAGCCTAGCAACATCCACACTCATATACATTGTGTCCTTCTTTTCTACATTAGTTTCAAACAAGTCTTCTATCTCATCGTGTCTAAATAGCTTTCAAGCATCTCAAGACCAGTCAAAGTTTCAGTATAGAAGCCTCTGTTTAGTAATCTCATCCGTTGAGTTCCTAAGCTGATTTATATACTCTGGGTCTATAAACTCATTATCTGTAACTAAAGATGGGATAAATATTGTATCTTCTGGCAATGTTCCACTCTTTCGTGGAGTATAGAACGTCCTCTTTACTCGTCACTGGTCTGGGTTGAAGGTACATAATAACTTAGGTACTAAGCCGTATTCCTTGTTTTTCTGCCTAGCAATACGTGTTTTTAGGATAGTAACAGCTTGCTCATCTATTTCGTTAGCCTCATCTATGAAACCTCAAGTCAATTCCAGACTTCAAAACCTAGTAAATAATGGGTCTGCTGGTTGTGTAGCACAGTCTAGTAATAGTATCTCACTTCCATTCTCAAACCTTATAATATTATATTTCTTATCTAATCTTCACATAAACTTTTTAGGTATTTCATAGATTTGTCAGATTTTATAGTAGGTATTAACTGTGGTTTTCATAAGGTTGGATAATTCTCTACGACCTATAAATCGCCTAGTTCAAGGATATTTCCAACACATATATAATAATCGCATAACTCAAACAACACTCTTACCTCATCAAGCTCATCCTCCAAATCAGATATTCCTATATTTATTATCAGTGAGATACTCCCAGCACTCTGCTTGCTTCTCAGTCATCTCAAAGTTAGGGTTAAATAAGTTAGCCATCGTTTTCGTTAGCATCTAAAACTTCTCACTCTATTATCTCTGGTGCTTTATGCTTAATAGTAATGGTAACCTCTCAGATACCAGTAAAGTCTGTGCTTTCCTCTTTCTGCCTTCCTACTCATAATCTATTAAGCCTATCCTTAATAGCATCGTGTCTTACTGCTGCTGGTACATCCTCATTCTGTATCATCTCCATCTGATAGTCTAAACATAACTCAGCATCAGTTGCTATCTTCTCCATAAGATAATCTCTTACCTTATCCAAATTCTTCATAGCCCTTCAGTTCCCCCTATCAGAAGCTAGCCACTCCTCTCTGTTGGCTAAAGTACCCTTGGCGGCTCTATAAGCAGCTGTGGCATTATGAGATTGTAAGTATTCATCCACAAAAGCCTTTTGCTTCTCTGTTAGCTTCTTCTTAACAGCTATCTTGTCTTCTCCTTTATACTTTCAGCTTCAAGGCTTTCAGTCCCTTACTATCTCTCTAACAGCTACAACATTCTTGCTCTTTTCTTGCGGTCATCTTTTTATTTCTTCATTGCTTTCTGCCATCTTGTCTTCTTAGAAGGTAAAGTCTTACTAGATAAATCTCATTTCTTCTCCTCACTCCATTCATCCATCCTTCTCCTTATCTCCTCTACATCCCAAGCCATAAACGGCTTTTTATGAGTTAATAAGAAATAATCATTCCTTGCTCTGTCAAGCTCTCAATTATTAACATCCCTCCCAAATCTCTCAAATAGCTCATCTTGTAACTTGTTTAAGAAACCTAATACATCCCAAGTGGGTAGGCTCTCAAATCTGTGGGCATAAACCCTATACTCATTAATTAACTTTAGGATAGCTTCAGCCCTCTCTGATGCTTCCCTTCTCTCTATACCAGCGTGATTGTTGGTATTAGTTGCGTCCATAAATTCAGCCATTTGTTTATGTTAAGAAATTAAAGACTTATTCCTTCTCTCCTCTT
>Ga0247609_10001717_pt1 | contig 25081 bp, 20 predicted proteins | sample 172DNAGHGlowgp2_FD_193487 | JGI IMG/M metagenome (GOLD analysis project Ga0247609, IMG submission 193487) | Sheep rumen microbial communities from Palmerston North, Manawatu-Wanganui, New Zealand - 1728 DNA GHGlow gp2 | ecosystem: Host-associated > Mammals > Digestive system > Stomach > Rumen ...
ATGTTGAACTACAAGAAAATGCCGTTCCGAAAAATCAAAATCTGTAGAACACAGTCACCATAGAGAGAATGTGCAAGTCGCTGATTAGCAAGAAAAATCAAACTTACAGCGTCAAAGTTGGGTTAAAGGATTTAAAAGGATTTTTCAACTTGAAACCTGAAACCTGAAACGGCGCTTGCGCCTTGAAACCAGCACGAAGTGCCTTGAAAAGCAAAAAGGGAAGGAGAACTGAATCTCTTTCCCTTTTTTATTTGTTTTTGAGCCTCTTGTCGGATTCGAACCAACGACCCCGAGATTACAAATCACGTGCTCTGGCCAACTGAGCTAAAGAGGCGGGTGGGTAAGCTACCTATATCGCGCCGCTACGACCTAACGCCTTTGCTGCGATCAAGCCCTGGAGGATTATAGGGAGCTGGCCGTATAGGACTTACCCATGTCGTTTTTTGCCTTGGTTTCCCAAAAGCGAGCGCAAAGGTACAACATTTTTCCAAATTGGCAAATGTTTTGAAGAATTTTTTGTATCTTTGCACCCGTTTTTAAAAACAACTCAATTTATTAAAGTAAAAAGTGAATCAAGTATTTAAGGGATTTAAAAGGATTTCTTGATACCTGTTTCTTGTAACCTGTAATTTTAATCAAGGATTTAAAGGATTTTTTAGTGAGTAAGGAGTAGTGAGTAGTGAGAAATGCCATCGCGATGGAATCACTTCACGCCCTACGCTTCACACTTCACGCTCCACGCTTCACGCTCCACACTTCACTCTTCACTCTTCACGTTATTCCCCAATGGAAGAATTCATCGTTAATTTATCCCAAGGAGCCCTCGACAACCTCAACTATGGTTGGATTATTCTGTTTATGGCTATTGAGAGCTCTTTCATTCCGTTTCCCTCTGAAGTTGTCATTATCCCTGCAGCATACATGGCAGCGGAAGAAGGCAAGATGTCGTATTTCATGATAGTTGTCTGTGGCACACTGGGAGCCCTCATCGGAGCATTTATCAACTACGGACTCTCCTACTGGCTTGGAAGACCTATCGTCTATGCATTTGCCAATAGCAGGTTTGGGCACATGTGCCTCATCGACCAAGAGAAAGTAGAAAAAGCAGAAGCCTATTTCGACAATCACGGTGCTGTTTCAACCCTCATCGGACGTATGATTCCAGCTATCCGTCAACTCATCTCCATTCCTGCTGGTTTGGCAAAGATGAACATTGGCACTTTTGCCATCTTCACCGCACTGGGTGCAGCCATTTGGAATGTCATTCTTGTGATAATAGGTTATGTGTGCCACACACAAGTGGATAAAAACACACTCATCGGCACCATCTCACACTATAGCCACATCATTGGCTATGCTGCCATCATTCTCTGCGTAGCGATTCTTGCCTACCTCATCTATCAGGGCTTGAAGAATCCACAGAAAAAGAATGCTTAAAACATTTCCCCTTTTCGTTAATTCATAAAAACTCCAATATATAGATATGTTTGAAAATCTATCAGAGCGCCTCGAAAGGTCGTTCAAAATATTGAAAGGTGAAGGACGTATCACCGAAATCAACGTTGCCGAAACCCTCAAGGATGTACGCAAGGCATTGCTCGAAGCCGATGTGAACTACAAAGTGGCTAAGACTTTCACCGACACCGTGAAGCAGAAGGCTTTGGGACAGAACGTGCTAACTGCCGTGAAACCAAGCCAATTGATGGTGAAAATCGTGCATGACGAACTCACCGAACTGATGGGAGGACAGGCCACAGAACTCAATCTGAAAGGTCATCCATCAATCATTCTCATGGCAGGTCTCAACGGTGCTGGTAAAACCACTCTGAGTGGCAAGCTGGCTCATTTGCTGAAATCAAAGCAGGGACGCAAGCCATTGCTCGCAGCCTGCGACACATTCCGTCCAGCAGCTATGGAGCAGTTGCGTGTACTTGCTGAGCAAATCGATGTACCTATCCACTTGGAAGAAGGTGCTACCGACCCAATCCTTGTGGCACGTAATGCCATTGCAGAAGCCAAGCAGAAGGGATACGACATCGTTATTATCGATACCGCAGGACGTCAGTCCATCGATGAGGAATTGATGCAGCAAATCGCTCAAATCAAGGAAGCTACAAATCCTGACGAAACACTCCTCGTGGTAGATGCCATGACAGGACAGGATGCCGTGAACACTGCAAAGGAATTCAACGAGCGTCTTGCCATCGACGGAGTAGTACTCACCAAGCTGGATGGTGACACTCGTGGTGGTGCTGCTCTCTCCATCCGCACCGTAGTGGATAAGCCTATCAAGTTCGTGGGAACAGGCGAAAAGATGGAGGCCCTCGACGTGTTCCACCCTTCCCGCATGGCAGACCGAATCCTCGGCATGGGCGACATCGTCAGCTTCGTGGAGCGTGCACAGCAGCAGTTCGATGAAGAGGAAGCCAAGAAACTCGAGGCAAAAATCAAGAAGAACAAGTTCGACTACAACGATTTCCTCGGACAGATTCAGCAAATCAAGAAGATGGGTAACATCAAGGAACTCGCTGGCATGATTCCAGGAGTAGGAAAAGCCATCAAGGACCTCGACATCGACGACAATGCCTTCAAGAGCGTAGAGGCTATGATTTCCTCTATGACACCATACGAGCGCGAGCACCCTGATGTCATCAACATGAGCCGCAAGATGCGCATTGCCAAGGGTAGTGGCAACTCTATCGACGAAGTGAACCGCATCACCAAGCAATTCGACCAGATGCGCAAAATGATGCGTGCCATGACAGGTAGCAAGATGAACAAAATGATGGCTAACATGCCAAAGGGATTCCGCAAATAATTTTCCCCACTCTTCATTTAAATTTCTACGGAGTTTTGGAGTATAGGAGTTTTAATTTTTAATTCCTTACTCTTTATTCCCCACTTATTCTATATAATTCATGCAATTAATAGACGGAAAAGCAACAGCAACTACCATCAAGGCTGAAATTGCAGCAGAAGTAGAACTTATCGTGGAAAATGGAGGAAAGCGTCCTCACCTTGCCGCTATCCTCGTAGGACACGATGGAGGTTCTGAGACCTACGTCAAGAACAAAGTCATAGCTTGTGAGCAATGCGGGTTCAAATCCACCCTCATCCGCTTCGAGGACAATGTCAGCGAAGCAGAACTGTTGGCAGAAGTGAAGCGACTCAACCAAGATGAGGACATCGACGGATTCATCGTCCAACTGCCTCTCCCAAGGCACATTTCTGAGCAGAAAGTCATCGAGGCTATCGACTACAGAAAAGACGTGGATGGATTCCACCCCATCAACGTAGGGCGAATGTCCATCGGTCTGCCTTGCTACATCAGTGCCACTCCTAACGGCATCCTCGAGCTCTTGAAACGCTACAAAATCAAGACAGCGGGAAAGAAGTGCGTCATTCTGGGCAGAAGCAACATCGTTGGCAAACCTATGGCTCAACTCATGATGCAGAAACGCATTCCGGGAGACGCTACCGTCACCATTTGTCACTCCCACACCAAGAACCTCAAGGAGGAATGCCGCCAAGCCGACATTATCATTGCTGCGATTGGCATTCCAAACTTCGTTACTGCCGATATGGTAAAACCTGGTGCAGTGGTTATCGACGTAGGTACCACCCGTGTGCCTGATGCCACCCGAAAGAGCGGATTCCGCCTCAATGGAGATGTGAAGTTTGACGAAGTGGCACCACTTTGCTCTTACATCAGTCCAGTTCCAGGAGGTGTAGGTCCTATGACGATTTGTTCCTTGATGAAGAACACCCTTTCCGCTGGCAAGAAAGAGTTCTATAAATAAAAGCCCCCTCCCGTCCTCCCCTCGAGGGGGGAGAGTGAGAAGTGAAAAGTGAAAAGTGAATAGTTTTATCTTAAAATTCTTCATTTTTGCCGAAAAAAACGACGAAAAGTTTTGGAGAGTCGAAGAAAAGCACTACCTTTGCACTCGCTTTCGAAAAGGAAGCATACATGGTGGATGTAGTTCAGTTGGTTAGAGCGTCAGATTGTGGTTCTGAATGTCGTGGGTTCGAGTCCCACCCTCCACCCCATCATTAAGCCTTGCAAATCGATGATTTGCAAGGTTTTTTCTTTTTCTTGGTGTGTAAAAAAACATGGGACATTCGATTACCTTGATAGTTTCAAGGCAATTTGATTCACTTTGAGGATGAAAACATCTCCTTCAGGAAGGCGGCAATTGAAAGAGTATCCATCCGCTATGCTTGCACAAAGCTCACGTCCGAAAAGGTCGTAAATCCGAATATGTTCTCCTCCATCCAATCCCCGTATGTATAACGCCCCATTACTGATATGGGCATTCCATTTCCGTTGTGCAATCTCTCGCACATCATTCCATTCAGCAAACGAAGCCTCTATGCGCAAAGCATTGCATGAAGGCATCGTGAAAACATATTCATCACCATCGACGTGAGTGGTAGAATTGCCGTTTGAAGACTCTTTTACAATGTCCCATCCCGTGACCTTTCTTCCATCCACAGGAAAGCCCTTGAGTCTCACTTCCCTCCCCGTGAAGAACATGCCGTCAAATCGTCCTTCAGATAATTCCACATCATTGATGCTGATACTCACTCCCGAAAGGTCTGTATCCTTCGCATCCTTATTCACCACCATCACAGATGGCTTACCCAAGTTATAGTAATCAGCCAACTGTTGATAGAAGATACTGTTTCTCTGCCTCACCCATTGCCTCGCATGATTCAATTCATCATTATAGTTAGGCCACCATTGATTGATAAGTTTGCGATGATTCGGGTATTCAGTCTTAATCGTCTCGTACATAGGGTCCCATATTTCCCTAATACCTCTCTCGTTCAGGAAATCTCCCATATAGATAGCACAGTGGTCAATAAATAAGCGGGAGAAATCCTTATCCTCCATCAGCCTTCGAAACAGACGAGTGGCATTGGAACCATTGGCTCCCCAATTATGGTTGCCATCATAGCTGGGATTGTAAAGCCATTGCAGAATCTTGTAACTCACTGGGTCGTTATACAAGCCCATTCCATACTCCGTATCTTTAGCCACAAAACGCCATTTTCCTCCCTCCGTCCTTGGTCTCCACATCATGATGTTGTTGCCAGGGAAATCGAGATTGTTGAAATAGAGGTTCATAGCCATCAAATTGATGAATTCCTGGCAGTCCATCAGTTGTTCATATTCCGAAAGAGAGTGTCCATGCTCTGCATAGAAAGCCTTGAAAGCATCAAAGTTCTGCCATGTGCCTTCTTTCAAGTCTCCCCAGTTCTCCACCATGTCAATATCCTCCAATCCATCGTAGTTCGTGAAGATATTGTCGGCATTGCTTCGCTCACGGATGTTGAGCATTCCCTTATACACCCCATTGATATACACGATAGCAGGTTTCCAAGCCTGCCAGTCCAAGTCTGTGTGCGACGCCATGACTCGCTGAATGATGGCATCCCTCATGTATAGATAGTCGAAATCATTGCCTGCATTGCGCAAGAGAATGGATTTGAATTTTGTCAGTCCAGGCTTTTGGTCTGGGAAGAACTCGTATGTAAGATGTTTCTTCCCAAAACGCTTGTTGGCATATACAGCGAGCGATTTGAGTTGGCAGCCACGCGATGCCCCACCTTGAATCCTCATCTCGCACAATTGGTTGATGACAGTATCCTCACCCTCTCCCTCAAACAATTCTATATTGACAGGTCTGCGCCAATCGAACTTGAAATTTTCCTTTCCACTTTGATAATTCCCACTGACATAAATGCCGATTTTGGAGTCATTGAGATATTTGTCATCCGTAACAAGCGACACCACTGGCAAGGTCAATTCACGTGGAAAAAATATATAGGAATGTGTCACAGACCTTGAGCTTATACATCCATCACAAAACAGTTTTGCCCTCACCACTTTTGTTGTGTTGAAAGTCAAGTGTGAAACATACTTTGGACTCGTTCTGGTAGGTTCTTTTCCATCGAACGTATATCGAATCTCCGTACCCTCAGGCGCATCATCTGGCAAGCTCAACTCAAGTTTCAGAAACTCATTCCCTTCGACAACTTTTCCTGGTATATTGAAAACAGGCTGACCCAAAACCACGTCGGAAACGCCCTGTGTGTTCGCCTTGGCAGGAGAAGCCTCCAACTGATACCCCCAATCATCAGCACCGTCTGTAACCCTGCCAAAAGCCACGTTGGGCGAAGGCTGCTTCTTCATGTCTGTCACTTCATCCACCACCTCTCCATTCCTAAACAGATACACAGCCCCACCCTTCCCAGAGTCAAGGCGGAAATCGGTGTGCATACCCTTCCCCACTTTGTCGCAAAACACCAGCACATATTGTTTCGGACCAACCATTCTGTTAGGTAGCATCCAAGCCGCAGAGTCAGCTCGTGTGATACCAATTTTGTATTCCGCTATATTGACAGGGTCGGTTCCTGTATTAAATAATTCCACCCACGAATCAGGAAACTCATTGATGTCGTCCATGATACAATCAATATTCGATTGCATCAACTCGTTGATAACCAGTCCAGCACCCGTTGCAGAAGACTGCACAGGCATAGCATCAGAACCATTGTGTAAGGATTCCATGCCCTGTCCCATTCCCACTGATGCACCAACAAAATACACCACCACAAGAGCAACAAATCTCTTCATTGCCTTAAGAATCTTGCTATATGCATCAGTCCAAATGCCCATCATCCGTAATTTTGAAAAAAATGACACGATTCATCGGCAAAGGTAAACATTTTTTCTCACCCAATTCTCCACAGAACCCATTTTTTTTAAAGTCCCCTCCCATCCTCCCCGAGAGGAGGAGAACGTGAAGCGTGAAGTCTGAGAAAACCTTCTTGTAGTCTTTACACGAAAAAATATTTTGTTCTGACATAAAAAAGTAACTCTCACTATGCTTTTCAGCGGTGCAAATTTATGTCATTCCCATTGTCCCCATCACAAAAGCCTCATTTTTTCATTCTATATGTATGCGACAAAAACAACAAGCCCCATGAGAACTTGTCGCATGAGGCTCATCATTTTTCCAAAAAATATATGTATTAGCTTACTTAATCACCTTATCCTCCAACGCCCAGCTCATGATGGCGGAAATCTGAGGAATGAGGCAAGAGGCAATCTTTCGTTGCCCTTGATAGTTCGGATGCCAGTCCGCACCCATGTCGTACTGCTCCGTCACCATGTTCTGCAATGAATTCGCAAAGAACACCTTTGGCATCCCCACGGTTCTCCTTTGCACCTCCTGCAAGGCTGTATGCAGATAGGCATTGGCAGAATGAGGCTCGATGCATAGCACTGGCACCTCGCCATAGTGCTCACGCAGCGTCTGAATCAATTTCACGTATGCACCCGCATATTGCTCAGGAGTGGGAATGGCAACAGGCGAGAAGTCGTTCGTACCCAAGTTGATGAGCACGATGTCGGGACGATGCCGATTGAAAGCATACGCCTTGCTCGCATCCTTGTCCATCACCCTCAGGGCACGATGACTCATGTTCTCATCCGACACCTGCTTCGCATCGCCCCAGTTGCGCACGAATCCCTGCCCCGAATGTGCCGTGAGTGCATAGTCCGCATCGAAATAGCGAGCGATGATGCATCCGTAAGCCTGGTCGCAATTCTCCGTATCCACGCTGAAGCGATCGCTTGCCTTGGCAGCCTCCGTACCATAGCCACAGGTGTAGGAATCCCCATACACCTCGATGAAGCGCTTCCGGTCGGCAGGACGAGTCAGCACACCTTTGGCAGCCACGCGGAACCCCGAAATCTGAGTCGTGCCATATTCGCCTTCCGTGCATCGTTGCAGACGCACAGTGTGCTTGCCCTTGCTTAGCCCCTTAGCCAGCGTGAGCCACTGCGCATCCTTCTGCCCCACAGGGAATTTCCGCACCCATTGCCCATCTACAAACACATTATAATAGGTGGTACCGGCATCGGCAATCTTCACCTCGAACGTGCCCCCTGTGAACTCCGTCTCGAAGTAAGTGCCCACCCAGTCGTATTGCACCATTCCCTGCACCGACTCATCGATACGTCCCACATACCGAACCTCCTGTGCATTGGCTGCATACTCTTTCCAACTGCCCTTCGCCTCCGCTGGCACCTGCACCATTGCCAACAGCACGAGCAGCAAAATTTCCCATTGTTTTTTTCCTATAATCTTCATGATATAATGATGTTTCAACAACGTGATTCCCACGACTTTTGCGCCCTGTCTTATAACCCCTCTAAGACAATGCAAATATACGAAAATTCCACGTTGAAAACAATAGTTTTATCGATTATTTTCATAAAAATATTCACCTTTCCCCTCACCTTTCATCCACCTTATCTTTTCAACCCCAAATCAATCTGTAAAAACGTTACAAAGTTACAAAGTTACAGAGTTACAAAATTACAAAGCTACATTTTAGTTTTCGAGTTTTGATGTTTTTGTTGGAATGGAAGGAGAACCCAACTGGATGGATGATTGGAGTAGAAGAGAAGGAAGGTAGTAAGAGAGATAAATGTTAAAATAGTTTTAATTTGGTAATTTATTAATATTATTATAATAATTAATTATATATAATATATATATTATATATAATTAAAAATACGTCCCTTATTTTTTCCGCCCGCCGCCACTACCCCCAATATAGGGTATTGTAATTTTGTAACTCTGTAACTTTGTAACGTTTTTGAGGTGCCTGATTTTGAATAGTCCAAATAATTGAAATATGTCAGCAACCAAATGTCAGCAGATGTGTTGTTCATGGGTAATTGTCAATTCAATAACCATCTGGGCAGTTTTCCGCTTGCGACTCTTAATTATTGTTAAATCATAAAAGTTTTTAACACTTTAGGTGTTAAACTTCAAAAGAAATTGCATATCTTTGCATCGTCAAAACAGTCCGTGAGGACCATCAAATTAGCCCGACTCCCTTTTGGTTTTTAACCTTAACGACTCCATCTGCGCAACCAACCTGCTCCCATCTGCGCAACTGACCTGCCTCCAACTGCGCAACCAACTTGCCTCCAACGTATCAGCATTTGCCCATGCTGCACCCTCACAAAACTTGCGCTGCACCCTCACAACTCGCTCCGCACCATCAGAAGCCTCGTGCCGAGCCGTCAGAAAACTTGCGCTGCATCAACGGAAAACTTCCGCTGCACCACTACCGCCCCATTAAGCCCATTAAGCCCATTAAGCCCATCCATCCCATTCACCCCATCCCCCTTTTGCAATCTCGGAAAACTTTCGTATCTTTGCAAAAACAATTCAACGCAGCACATGGCACAAGTAAATCCATACCTCGAAGTGATGGGGCTGACGAAGCGCATCGGCGACAGAGTCCTTTTCCACGACATCACCTTCACTGTAGGCGAGCGCGAGCGCATAGGACTCATTGCCAAGAACGGCACAGGAAAATCCACGCTGCTCAGTATCATCGCTGGAATCGAAGGCTACGAAGGCGGGAAGATGGTTTTCCGAAACGGTCTGAAAGTGGGCTACCTGGAGCAGACTCCCTCCTACGACGGAGAACTCACCGTGGGCGACATCTGCCTGGGACATGCCAACGAACTCCGCACCAAGCAGATTCTCACGCAACTGAAAATCACCGACATGAGCCAGCAGATGAAGCAGCTGTCGGGAGGCATGGTGAAGCGAGTGGCACTGGCTCGCGTGCTGGAGAACGAACCCAACCTGCTCATCCTCGACGAGCCTACCAACCACCTAGACGTGGAGATGATTGAATGGTTGGAAACCTACCTGAGCCGCACCACAGCCAGCCTGCTCATGGTGACACACGACCGCTACTTCCTCGACCGCGTGTGCAACTCCATCATCGAAATGGACAATTCCACCATTTACCGCTACGAGGGCAACTACTCCTACTACCTACAGAAGCGGCAGGAACGGCTGGACCAAGCGCGGGAGGAAATCGTGAGGGCTAACAACCTCTACCGCACGGAGCTGGAATGGATGCGACGCATGCCACAGGCACGAGGCCACAAGGCACGCTATCGCGAAGAGGCTTTCTACGAGCTGGAGAAAGTGGCAAAGCGCAGAATCGACGAGCAGCAGGTGCGCCTGGAAATGGGCAACAGATACATCGGCTCGAAGATATTCGTGGCAGAGCACGTGTCGAAAGCATTCGGAGAGAAAACCATTCTGAAAGACTTCAACTATAGTTTCTCGCGCTATGAGAAGATGGGCATCGCAGGCAATAATGGCACGGGCAAATCCACCTTCATCAAGCTCCTGCTGGGCGAGCTGGCACCCGACGAGGGACATTTCGACATAGGCGAGACAGTGCGCTTCGGCTACTACAGCCAGGACGGCATAGAGTTCCGCGACGACGCCAAGGTGATTGACATGGTGCGCGACATTGCCGAAGTGGTCGATATGGGCAATGGGCAACGACTTTCCGTGAGTCAGTTCTTGCAGCATTTCCTCTTCGAACCCGAGCAGCAATACAACTACGTGGGCAAGCTCAGCGGAGGCGAGAAACGCCGACTCTACCTCTGCACGGTGCTGATGAAAGCTCCCAACTTCCTCATCCTCGACGAGCCCACCAACGACCTCGACATCATCACGCTGCAAATCTTGGAGGACTACCTTGCCAAGTTCAAGGGATGCCTCATTGTGGTGAGCCACGACCGCTATTTCATGGACAAAGTGGTGGACCACCTCCTCGTGTTCGAAGGCGATGGACGGGTGAAGGACTTCCCTGGCAACTACCGCGAATACCGTGCCAAGAAGGAGGAAGAGGAGGCCATGCGGAAGGCATCGAAAACCAATGCACCCGCTTCCTCTGCATCCGACACAAAGAACATGAACCGAGACGGCACGCAGCGCAAGCGCAAGATGAGCTACAAGGAGAAGAAGGAATTTGAGCAACTCGAGAAGGACCTCGCCATGCTGGAGGCGGAAAAGCGAAGCATCGAGGAAGGACTAAGCAGCGGCAAACTTTCCGTGGAGCAAATCACGCAGATGTCGAAACGGCTTCCCATCCTCCAAGACGAACTCGACGAGAAGGAAATGCGCTGGCTGGAACTGAGCGAGATGGAATAAAACAATTATAGCAAATTCATTTAGTGATAATAAACTTGGTGCGATTTCAATCTATTTTAACCACGAATTACTCGAATTTAACGAATATCAGATTTCATTTTATCAAATTTCTCTAATTAAAAAATGCCAGCATTTTTGGTTCGTGAAATATGAATAAATAATTTATACAAATTCGTATAATTCGTGAAATTCGTGGTTGAGAATAATACTAATAAGATATGATTATCAATTCAGCAGAATTCCAATGCAGCAGCCCGAGAGCTGACATGTGTCCTCAGACAGACCTTCCTGAATATGCTTTCATCGGAAGGTCGAACGTGGGCAAGTCGAGCCTTATCAATATGCTGACAGGCAGAAACAAATTGGCAATGACTTCTTCCACTCCAGGCAAAACCATGCTGGTGAATCATTTTATTATAAATAAGGAGTGGTACCTCGTCGATTTGCCGGGCTACGGATTTGCACAGCGAGGCAAGCGCGAGATGGACAAACTGTGGAACCTCATCAGCCACTATGTGCTCGAAAGGGAACAACTCACCTGCCTCTTCGTCCTCATCGACATACGCCACGAACCCCAGCAGAAAGACCTCGATTTCTTCCAGTTCCTTGGGGAGAACGGAGTGCCTTTCGCCATCATCTTCACGAAGGCAGACAAGATTTCAAGGCAGAAAATCCAAAGCTCGGTGAAGGCATACCTGAATGTGCTGGGCGAGATGTGGGAAGAACTGCCACCGCATTTCATCACCAGTGCCACATCAAAAACGGGCAAGGACGATGTGCTCAACTACATCGACGAAATCAACAAGAACTTGTGAAAGTCCTCTCCATCGCCCGCAAAAACCCTGTCCAAACAATTCTTCAGAAAAAAAATATCGCATTTTCCGCTCTATCCCTTGGTAGTTTCACGGGAAAAGCGTAATTTTGCATTGTTTTTAGAGAAAATTCTTTTGGGAAGAATTCTTCAGGCATTCCCAAAGCCCCAATTTACCCATTTCAAAAACTTCGTTTTTATAGTTTATTGAATCCTGTGCGAGCATCCTTTTCGAGGGATTGAAAAGCGTTATTTGAAGTGAGAGATTTGCTCACAGAAAATATTCAAACGAAGATGGGGATAACAAAGCAAGTACCACAGTTTACATATTCATCTATTTTCAACAAAAACAATCAGACGAAAAGATTCATCGATGAGGAATTGAACCGCCGTGCTATGTGCATGTAGTGCACGTCAGCCGCATCATGTGGGTTCAGCGTGATAATTACTATCTAATGTATCCCTTAGAATCAATACACATTCAATTATATGCAACAATACAACAAAGAACAACTTACAGGCAAGACACTTGATGAATTGCGCGAAATTGCTGATGAATACAAAATCAACAGCAACGGCTTGGGCGAGCGAGACTTGGTGTACGAAATTCTGGAGGAGCAGGCAAAAGCTGCCGCAGAGAAAACTACCACCCAATCCACGGCTTCGAGAAAGCGCACCCGAATCCAGAAAGTGGATCGCGTTTACACAGCCAACCAAGAGAAGGCAAAGAAGGTGGACAAGACCGTGATGAGAAGCGTGGACAGTTCACTGTTTGGTTCTCTTTCCGACGAGGAAAAGGCATTGATGAGCCAAGCGCAAGAGAGTGAAAAGGCTGCCGCTGCTCAAGAAAGCAATGAGGAAAAAGCCGAGGAAACAGCGGCCGAGGCACCTAAGAAAAGAGGCAGAAAGCCTGGACAGAAAAGCAAGAAAACACTGGAAAAAGAGGCTGAGCAGGAAAGCAAGAGCGATGTGCAGGAAGCTCAACTCAATTTCATAGAAGAAGATAACAACAAGGATAACAACGAAGCAGAGTCGGATTTCATCATTCAGGAAATGTCGAGCATGGATGGAACGACATCTGCAAGCAGCTCAGCAAATGGCATGGAGAATGCAAGCAATGTGCAACCCGCAAGAATAGAGCCAAATGCTGATGCTGAGAATTACCAAGAAAACGACATGAACAACAAGATTGGAGACATGAGCAACATGCTCTCAAACTACGACGACGAAGAATCCGATTTCATTATTTTGGAAGACATTCCAGCAGAAGAAGTGGTGACAGGACGCAGTCCGATGGAATTCTTCAAGAACTACAACAATCTGAACCCTACTGTCAACACGACTCGCACAGAGGCACCAGTGACTCCGGTTGTGGAGGTGCCAAAGCAGAAAGTGTACGACTTCAGCAATATCATCACCATCACAGGTGTGCTCGAAATCATCGACAACTATGGATTCCTTCGCTCTTCAGACTACAACTATCTGGCTTCGCCCGACGACGTGTATGTGAACCAGGCTCAAGTGAAGCACTACGGACTGAAGACAGGAGATGTGATAGAAGGCACGGTGCGTCCTCCAAAGGATGGAGAGAAATTCTTCGTGCTGGTGAACATCTTGAAGATAAATGGATGCGACCCTTCAGTGGTACGCGACCGAGTATCGTTCGAATTCCTCACCCCACTCTTCCCTAACGAGAAATTCAAACTATGCCGTGGTGATGGAAAGGATAGTCAGTCCTCGCGCATCGTGGACCTCTTCTCGCCTATTGGAAAAGGACAGCGTGCTCTCATCGTGGCACAGCCAAAGACGGGTAAGACGCTCCTCATGAAGGACATTGCCAACTCCATTGCAAGAAACCACCCAGAAGCTTACCTCATCATGCTGCTCATCGACGAGCGTCCTGAGGAAGTAACAGATATGGCTCGCACCGTGAATGCGGAAGTGATTGCTTCCACTTTCGATGCTCCAGCAGAAAACCACGTGAAGATTGCAGGACTCGTGCTCGAGAAGGCAAAGCGCATGGTGGAATGTGGACACGACGTGGTGATTTTCCTCGACTCCATCACTCGACTTGCTCGTGCTTACAACACGGTGAGCCCTGCATCGGGTAAGGTGCTTTCGGGTGGTGTGGATGCCAACGCACTCCAGAAGCCTAAGCGTTTCTTCGGTGCAGCACGTAACATTGAAGGTGGTGGTTCCCTCACCATCGTTGCTACGGCACTCATCGACACAGGCTCGAAGATGGATGAAGTGATTTTCGAGGAATTCAAGGGTACAGGAAACATGGAGTTGCAGCTCGACCGCACACTCTCCAACAAGCGTGTGTTCCCTGCTGTCAATCTCATTGCTTCTTCTACACGTCGCGACGAATTGCTGCAAGACCAGACAACTCTCAACCGCATGTGGATTCTCCGCAAGCATATTTCAGACATGACATCCATGGAGGCAATGGACCTCATGAAGCGCTATATGGACAATACCATCAGCAACGAGGAACTGCTCCTAAGTATGAATGGATAATTGCTGCGTAGCGTGAACAGATAAAAACCAATCAACAATAAAAAAATAGAGCGATGCATCAGCTGGTGCATCGCTCTTTTTATGATTTAGAAGAACTTTTCACTCTTCATTCTACTCCCCTCGCCCATTGGAGAGGGGTTGGGGGTGAGGCTTTTTCATTTTTCACTCTTCAAAGCTCCTTCCTCATCGCATCTTCTCATGTAGTCTTTCACATCCTTGTTATTCTTGAAGGACTCGGGAGCTTCGAAGTAGATTTCATCAATCTGAGGAGTGGTGGTAGGATGTCCGAAAATGTTGAAAGCCTGATTGCAAAGCTGTATAAACCATGTGGTACCTAACACATTGTCGTAATTGTCCTTGATGAATTGTGTTTCCAATTTGTCCTGAGCATGCCCATATTCCATTTCAGCAGCCGACAATTCATCGATAATCTCATCTTGCGTGTATCCATCAATATACATCTGGCTCTCTCGCTTAGGCAATTCGGCACGAAGCATTGCCAAGGAATCGCGGGATGTGAGGAAACGGTAAAGCTTGTCGTTGAGTGGTGTGCCAGCAATTTTGATTTGGGAATTGGCAATGTCAATCTTCACTTCTCCTTCTTCAAGGACAATAGGAATGAAATTGTTCTCACCCATGAAGATATTGACGTAAAGCGGAGAATCGAGTTGACCCGACATGTGGAATTGCCCATGAAGCACCTCGCATGAATCAAGCACCTTATACACATTATTGTCTAAAGTCTTGATATAAGCCATTTGTCCATCAAGTATTGTATCAGCCGAAGTGCCCCTAACGGAATATTGGTTGGCACAGGCAGTGAGCAAGCAAGACAACGAAACAATGGAGTATAATAAACTTTTCATTTCTTTCCACATTATTTAATCATGTCGCAAAAGTACGATTTCCACTCCAACCCACAAAACTATTTATATTTTCTTAAACATTTTGGAGAGTAATTTTAGCATTATGCAACACTTCCAACAAAAAAACATGAAAAAATAGGAATAAATACTTGATATGTCAAAAAAACTGCGTACATTTGCAAAGCTAAATAATTAGGGCGTTTAGCTCAGCTGGTTCAGAGCATCTGCCTTACAAGCAGAGGGTCGGCGGTTCGAATCCGTCAACGCCCACACTCAACTTCAGCGCAGGATTGAGACTCTCGACGTAGTTTCAGTCCTTTTTCATTTTTCGATAAGAATCCACTCCACACACGACAACAAGACCCAATTCACACACACAGACAAATTCAGAAGAAACCTATGAATCAAGCAGTGAAAAATTTCTATTCCAAATTCAAATATTCCATCAAGTACATGGTAGCCTTGGGTATTTTCATTGCCTTGATAGGCTTCGTGGGTGAACATTGCCTTCGCGAACGCTACAAGAGAAAAGTGGAAATCACGGAACTGCAGATGAAAATCAAAGAGCAAAGACAAAAATTCAATAAGGACAATAAGGAATTGGAACGACTGAAGAAAGATCCGGAAGCCGTGAGAAAAGTGGCTCGCGAAAAATACTTCATGAAAACTTCCAACGAGGATGTCTTTATCATTGAGGATGAGTGATGGTGTGTGCTATGAGCATTGCCAGCATACTGTTATTTCCAAATTCATTTTGAATTGAAGAATCATGAGTAAGGAGAACGAAACCAAGAACAAAGGATTGCTTTGGGCAGCACAACTGGGCGAAGTCATCGTGCTGATAGGTACTGCCATGTGGCTATTTCTTCCACAATGGGCAGGATGGTGCTTTGCCGTAGGAGCAGTGCTTTTTGCTGTGGGGCGAATTTGTGGGGAACAAGGAGATTATGCCATTTCAACCAACAAGAATATAGACTTCAATTTGCGCCGATTGTATCGTCAACGCATGTTTGGTACGATTGTACTTCTTCTGGCTGCCGTCCTCATCAACACTCCGAATGGATTCTATTCATTTTTCGGTTTGACTCGCCCCGTTTTCTACCGCACGTCTTTGTGGCTTATGCCTTTCTCCATCTTTGTTGTTTTCGAACTTTACACTGCATTTCGCATACCTTCAGTGGAGAAGAAACTTAAAAAGTCATAAAAAGAATCGCTTTTGGGATGATTTTTGTCGGAAGACACCAAGAATTCCCGAAAAAAGAGTTATTTTTGCAAAGAATAGAAAGAAGAACTACCGTTAGAAGGAGTTTTGACAATATTTCACAACCTACAAATAAAGAATTTAAGAAGATAACAGCATCCAATTAGTGTAGAATAGCAAGAACTAAAATCTCTCCAGTGATGGAGGAAAAAGAGGTGACTTTTTGGATGAATACATTATTTCACTTATTCTATATCAAAAGATAAAGAAAATGAAACTTGATGCACTTACGGCCGTTTCACCTATTGATGGTCGATACAGAAGCAAGACTCAGGACTTGGCTTCATACTTCTCTGAATACGCACTGATTAAGTATCGCGTGAGAGTTGAAATCGAATATTTTATTACACTTTGCGAGCTTCCACTGCCTCAGTTGGAATCTTTTGATAGTTCCCTCTTTGAAACACTTCGAGACATCTACCGTAACTTTTCGGAAGAGAATGCTCAGCGCGTGAAGGACATCGAAAAGGTGACGAACCACGATGTGAAAGCTGTGGAATATTTCATCAAGGAAGAACTCGATAAAATCGGTAATTTCGACGAATACAAGGAGTTCATCCATTTCGGTCTGACAAGCCAAGACATCAACAACACTTCTGTTCCTCTCTCCATCAAGGATGCACTTCAGGAGGTGTATTATCCACAAATCGAGGAGCTCATCCAGCAACTTCAGGAATATGCTGACGAATGGAAAGACATTCCTATGCTGGCAAAGACTCACGGACAGCCTGCCTCTCCTACCCGACTCGGCAAGGAAGTGATGGTGTATGTGTATCGACTCACGGAGCAACTGCAGCTGCTGAAAGCCTGCAAAATCACAGCAAAATTTGGTGGAGCAACAGGAAACTACAATGCACATCACGTGGCTTATCCTCAATATGATTGGAAGGCATTCGGAAACAAATTCGTAAGCGAGAAATTGGGATTGGAGCGCGAACAATGGACTACTCAGATTTCAAACTATGATAATCTTGGTGCTATTTTCGATGCCATGCGTCGCATCAACACCATCATCATCGACTTGGACCGAGACTTTTGGATGTATGTTTCGATGGAATATTTCAAGCAGAAAATCAAAGCTGGCGAAGTGGGCTCAAGTGCAATGCCTCACAAGGTGAATCCAATCGATTTCGAGAATTCGGAAGGAAATCTCGGCATGGCAAATGCAATACTTGCACACTTGGCTCAGAAACTTCCTGTAAGCCGTTTGCAGCGTGATTTGACAGATTCCACCGTGCTTCGCAACGTGGGTGTTCCTATAGGGCACATGCTTATATCTATCCAGAGCACGCTGAAAGGACTTCGCAAACTGCTCCTGAATCAAGATGCCATCAATCGCGATTTGGACAACTGCTGGGCTGTGTGTGCTGAAGCCATCCAAACAGTTCTGCGACGTGAGGCTTATCCTCATCCTTACGAAGCTCTGAAGGCGCTGACACGTACCAATTCTGCTATCACTGAAGATAGCATCCGCAATTTCATTGAGGGACTTGACGTTTCTGAAAGCGTGAAAGCAGAACTTCGAGCTATCACTCCACACACTTACACTGGCATCTAATCAAATTTATTGTTACAACGTTACAGTGTTACAATGTTACAGTGTTACAACAATACAGTGCTACTATAAGCATTCTACACTAAACTCTTAAACTCTCCAAGAATTTATCAAAACGATTATATTTAAATTACTTTTTCCATCCGAGAGGATGGCAGAAATGTGTTTAACTAAATAATTATTTATCAATTTATTAATTTCAAAGAATTAAACAATTTTTAAACTATGAGTGAATTAGAAGAATGGCAGAACAATAACCCTTCTGCAGATAATAAAGAAAATGAGGGTGGTCGTGAAGGTTATCGCTCATTCAACCGTGAAGGAAATGCAGGCCAGCGCCCTCGTTTCAACACAAATGGTGGAAATGGCGAACGTCCACGTCGTCCACGTTTCAATAGTTCAGAGCGTGGATACAATAACAACAACCAGCAGGGTTTCCGTCCAGAAGGATTTGGAAGGAACAATGGAAACAACGGAGGATATGGACAACGTCCTCAGTACAATAACAACCGTGGTGGTTTTGGCGGAAATGGCTATGACGACCAGGGAGGTTATCGTCCACGTCAGAACAGCTTCTCCCAGGGCTATCGTCAAGGCAACAATGACGGAGGTTACAACCAGCGTGGTGGATATAACAATGGCGGTGGATACAACCAACGTGGTGGCTACAACAATCAGCGCGGAGGCAACTTCGGAGGCCAACGTGGTGGCTACAACAATCAGCGCGGAGGCTACAACAATCAACGCGGTGGTGGCTACAATAACCAACGTGGCGGTGGATTCGGTGGCGGCTACAACAACCAGCGCAATCAAGGCTTCAAGCAGCGCGGAGGTGGCTACAATCCAAATGCCAAGTACTCTCAGAAAAAACGTATCGAATATAAGGAATATATCGAGGACCCAGATGCACCAATCCGCTTGAACAAGTTCCTTGCTAATGCAGGTGTTTGCTCTCGTCGTGAGGCAGACCAGTTCATTCAGGCAGGAGTGGTGAAGGTAAACGGTGAAATCGTTACAGAACTCGGAACAAAGGTTCAGCGTACCGATACAATCCATTTCCACGATCAGCTCGTTACCCTCGAAAAGAAAGTTTATGTGATTCTCAACAAGCCAAAGGACTATGTCACTACAAGTGATGATCCTCAGCAGCGCAAAACTGTGATGGAACTCGTGAAGGATGCATGTCGCGAAAGAATCTATCCTGTAGGCCGTCTCGACCGCAACACAACAGGTGTTCTTCTCTTCACCAACGATGGCGACTTGGCAAGTAAGCTCACTCACCCTAAGTTCCTCAAGAAGAAGATTTACCATGTATATCTCGACCACAATGCAACAGCAGCAGATTTGAAGCAGATTGCAGATGGTATCACGCTGGAAGATGGTGAAGTGCATGCAGATGCTATCAGCTATGCTTCTGATACCGACAAGAAGCAGGTGGGTATTGAAATCCACTCTGGCAAGAACCGCATTGTGCGCCGTATTTTTGAATCACTGGGTTACCGTGTATTGAAACTCGACCGCGTAATGTTTGCAGGTCTCACAAAGAAGGGACTCAAGCGTGGCGACTGGCGCTATCTCACAGAGCAAGAAGTTGCTATGCTCCACATGGGCTCTTTTGAATAATAAACATAATAATGGAAAAGATTCGTAGAACAAAAATTGTTGATGTTCTCAAGCGCGAGGACTATGGCACAATTGTAAACGTGAAGGGATGGGTACGCTCCAAGCGTAGCTCAAAATCCGTAAACTTCATAGCACTCAATGATGGTTCCATCATCAAGAACGTGCAAATTGTTGCCGATGTAGAGAAATTCGATGAGGAAATGTTCAAACTCATCACCACAGGCGCTTGTCTCAGTGTGAATGGAATACTCGTGAAGAGTCCCGGTGAAGGCCAGGCAAGTGAAATCCAAGCTACCGAAATAGAGGTACTTGGCACCTGTCCAAGCGATTACCCAATGCAGAAGAAAGGACAGAGCTTTGAGTTTATGCGTCAGCACGCTCATCTCCGCCTGCGTACCAACACATTTGGTGCTGTTTTCCGCATTCGTCACAACATGGCAATTGCCATTCATAAGTTCTTCCACGATAGAGGATTTTTCTATTTCCACTCTCCTATCATCACAGCAAGCGATTGCGAAGGCGCAGGTCAGATGTTCCAGGTTACTACCAAGAACCTTTACGACCTGAAGAAGGATGAAAACGGAAGCATCATATATGATGATGATTTCTTCGGCAAGAGCACTTCGCTCACAGTGAGTGGACAACTCGAGGGTGAATTGGGTGCCACAGCACTCGGACAGATTTATACTTTCGGTCCTACATTCCGTGCTGAGAATTCCAACACGCCTCGCCACTTGGCAGAGTTCTGGATGATTGAACCTGAAGTTGCTTTCATCGACTTGCAGGACCTCATGGACCTCGAAGAGGAATTCATCAAGTATTGTGTGCAGTGGGCTCTCGATAATTGCAAGGACGACCTCGAGTTCCTCAATAAGATGATTGACAAGACTCTCCTCGAGCGTCTCAATTCAGTAGTTAGCACAGATTTCGTTCGTCTTCCTTACACGGAAGGAATCAAGATTCTGGAAGAAGCCATTGCAAGCGGCAAGAAGAAGTTCGAGTTCCCAGTTTATTGGGGATGCGACCTCGCCAGCGAGCATGAGCGCTACCTCGTGGAGGAACACTTCAAGAAGCCTGTCATCATGACCGACTATCCAAAGGAAATCAAGGCGTTCTACATGAAGATTAACGAGGATGGAAAGACAGTTCAAGGTACCGACGTACTCTTCCCTCAGATTGGCGAAATCATTGGCGGTTCTGTTCGTGAAGAGAACTACGACAAGTTGATGGGCGAAATCGAGGAACGTCAGATTCCTATGAAGGATATGTGGTGGTATCTCGATACTCGTAAGTACGGCACTTGTCCTCATGGTGGTTTCGGACTTGGTTTCGAGCGTCTCATCCTCTTCGTAACAGGCATGCAGAACATCCGCGATGTTATTCCTTTCCCACGCACTCCAAAGACTGCAGATTTCTAAATCTCAGCAGTTTATCTAAAATAGTAAAGCCTTCCGCACCATTTGCAGAAGGCTTTTTCATTTTAAACGCATTTTCACTTATCAAGAATCCTTTTAATCCTTTAAATCCTTGACAAAAATGATAAAGTGATGTGATTAGAATGAAGAATCCAAAACAATCCTTTAAATCCCTGATTCACATCTCTTCTCTCACATAATCGATAGCACGATTCACATAATCCAAGAAAGGTTTTCCCGTTTTGAAGATTTCTGCCACGTTGGCACACAGATTCTTATCAAAGACAAATGAATCGTCTGGCTCAAAAACAGGACAAAAGACTTTGAGTTTGAGATACTCAGCCCAAGGAGAATCAGCAGGGAATCCTTGAGGCACTCTCTTCAATTTGTCAGCTTCACTAAACTTCAATCGAGCATCTAATTGATTTCGCACAATATCATCGAAATCGCCATCTCCATTCACAATATCCTCACGTATCGTTTTCAACACCTTAGGCTCGAAACAATAATCTCCCACTGCCAATATATGCGAATTCATGATTTCGTCCGTTTCATCACCTGCTGCCACATGGAAATAATAGCCTGAATATCCCGACTTCTTACCTCCTCTACAAACATATACCCCCATGTGAGTCTTATAAGGAGACTTATCCTTAGAGAAGCGCAAATCTCTGTAAATGCGGTAGGTACAATCCTTCAGTGTCAATCCTCGCACCGATGGATCGAATCCTTCAATCCGATGAATCAATTCTTCACAAAACGCATTGAATTTTGCTTGAGCGGATTGGTACTCTGCTATATGCTCCGTAAACCATTCTTTATTGTTATTCGCCTTCAATTGACGAAGGAACATCACCACTTCTTTCATGATTATCCAATATTAGAAAACTTAAATAATTTCTCACAAAAATAGAAAGAAATCCTCTCATTGCCAAATTATCGAATAAAAACCTTAACTTTGCATCTATAAATCGCTTCATCGTCAATTCTCAAATCCGTAAATCCCTTCATGATTCAAGAATATCAAATCCGTATTCTGCCAGAGCAGGCAGCCAGTGAGGAATCTATCTCTCGCTTTCTCGTCACTGATAAAGGTATCAATCCCAAGGACATCACTCACGTTAGAGTGCTGAAACGTAGTATTGATGCACGGCAGCGCACTATCTATGTCAATTTGAAAGTTCGAGCCTATTTGAACGAACAACCTGAGGATGAGGAATTTATCCGCACAGAATATCAAAATGTGGAGGGACACACTGAAGCTATCGTTGTGGGTGCAGGTCCTGGAGGATTATTTGCAGCACTTCGTTTGATTGAATTGGGCATTCGTCCTATCGTAGTAGAACGAGGGAAAGATGTTCACACACGAAGAAAGGACATTGCAAAGATTTCTCGCGAGCATTTGGTGAATCCTGAATCGAATTATAGTTTTGGAGAAGGTGGTGCAGGTGCGTTTTCGGATGGAAAACTCTACACGCGCAGCAAAAAGCGAGGAAATGTGGATAAGATTCTCAATGTGTTCTGCCAGCATGGTGCTTCCACATCAATTCTCATTGATGCGCATCCTCACATCGGGACAGACAAACTTCCTCGAGTGATTGAAGCCATGCGAAACACCATTATTCGTTGTGGAGGAGAAGTACATTTCCAAACCAAAATGACAGATATTCTGATAGAGGGAGAGAAAGTAAAAGGAATTCGATATGAGTGTTCGGATGAATCGAGCCATTTGCAAAAGAATGGAGAAATCCATGCTTCTGCCATCATTCTTGCTACAGGCCATTCTGCACGCGATGTGTATCGTTGGCTCCATGCCAATAACATAGAAATCGAAGCAAAAGATTTGGCTGTGGGTGTGCGTTTGGAACACCCTGCCGAATTGATAGACCGAATTCAATATCACAACAAATATGGCAAAGGGAAATATCTTCCTACTGCCGAGTATTCCTTCGTAACTCAGGTGGAAGGACGCGGAGTCTATAGTTTTTGCATGTGTCCTGGAGGTATTGTCGTTCCTGCGGCAAGTGGACCAGAACAAATTGTGGTAAATGGCATGTCCCCCTCTCAGCGAAATTCCCCTTGGAGCAATAGTGGAATGGTGGTGGAACTACATGCAGAAGACCTTGCCGACCCTACTCTCTTGGAAAAAGGTACGATTCAGGACTTGAAGTCTCCACTTGCTATGATGGAATTCCAAGAATATTTGGAACGCATTGCTTGGATTCAAGGAAATCGACGTCAAACAGCACCTGCTCAGCGCATGACGGATTTTGTGAATCGACGCCTTTCCTACGATTTGCCAAACACCTCTTATGCAGCGGGACTTATCTCCACCCCCATACATTTTTGGATGCCTCAATTCATCACGTCCCGTCTCAAGCAAGGTTTCTTAAATTTCGGTAAAACCTCTCATGGATTTCTCACGAATGAAGCCACTATGATTGGAGTGGAAACGCGAACCAGTTCCCCAGTCCGAATCCTTCGTGATAGAGAAACCTTACAACATATCCGTTTGCAAGGTCTTTTCCCATGCGGAGAAGGTGCAGGCTATGCCGGCGGAATCGTATCAGCAGGTATAGATGGAGAGCGCTGCGCCGAAATGTTAGCCCAATACCTTCAATCTAACTAAACTACACCGACACTACTAATACGCTACACCAACACGAGTAATACGCTACACCGTCACGACCAAAGCGTTATAGGGACACAACAAAATTTTTATAGGGGATTAACTCGAGTTTGTCCCCTATAAAGTTTTCGTCAATCCCCTATAACGTAGAAGTACGTCCCCAATAGCGTAAGAGTCAATCCCCTATTGCGTTGGAGTACTGACCCATCTCTCATGATGCTATATACAAAAAAGAAGAGAATGCATCTCACAATAGACACATTCTCTTAACTTAATTATTGAATACGTAAGGATATTAGTCGTTTTCAGGACGAAGCTTACGAACTACTTCACCAGTACGCCACATTTCGCTCTCGCGCAATGCTTTGAGTTCCTTCTCGAGACCTACGCGATAGTCTGGCTTTGAGTTTGCATCGATAGAAATCTGAGCCTCGTTACCAGTTACAACACTGTGATAGAGCTTCTCAACAACAGGCTTGATAGCATCGTGGAAAGGACCCATCCAGTCGAGAGCACCACGCTGAGCTGTAGTAGAGCAATTAGCGTACATCCAGTCCATACCGTTCTTTGCGAAGAGAGGCATCAGCGACTGAGTAAGCTCCTCAACTGTTTCATTGAAAGCCTCAGATGGAGTGTGTCCATTCTCACGGAGCACTTCGTACTGTGCAAGGAGCAAACCCTGGATAGCGCCCATCAAAGAACCACGCTCACCAGTGAGGTCAGAAGTTGCCTCACGCTTGAATGTAGTTTCGAACAAATATCCAGAGCCAATACCGATACCAAAGGCAAGCACCTTCTCGAGTGCATGACCTGAAGCATCCTGATAAACTGCGTATGAAGAATTCAATCCACGACCTTCGAGGAACATGGTACGAAGAGATGTACCCGAACCCTTAGGAGCCACCATGATAACATCAATGTCCTTTGGTGGAACTACACCTGTGCGATCGTTCCAAGTGATTGCAAAACCGTGTGAGAAATAGAGAGTCTTACCTGCTGTGAGGTGAGGCTTGATTGATGGCCAAAGCTGCATCTGAGCTGCATCCGAAAGAAGAAGACAAACGATTGTACCCTTTTCAGCTGCCTCTTCAAGAGAGAAGAGAGTTTCACCAGGTACCCATCCGTCAGCAACTGCCTTATCGTAAGTCTTACCCTGACGCTGACCAACGATTACGTTGAAGCCATTGTCACGAAGGTTACAAGCCTGACCAGGACCCTGAACACCATAACCCAAAACGGCGATAGTCTCGTTCTTCAATACTTCACGAGCTTTCTCCAATGGGAACTCTTCACGTGTCATTACCTCTTCGATAACGCCACCAAAATTCATTTTTGCCATTTTAAATAAAA